>JAABUY010000259.1_pt1 | contig 101914 bp, 97 predicted proteins | sample 5560271 | NCBI WGS metagenome assembly JAABUY01 (sample SAMN10711886, study PRJNA513374) | rock metagenome | isolation source: Antarctica rocks | place: Antarctica: Victoria Land, University Valley | reverse complement strand
CGTGGGTTTATCGGAAGATGAGGGGTGGTGGGAAGGGGTGGGGGAGTGGTGGGGATAAGGGTGGGGATGAGGGGACGGGGACGGGGACGGGGACGGGAACGGGGACGGAGTCGACGGGACGGGGGAAGAGGGGCGACGGGGAGGGAGACGAAGACGTGACGGGCGTGCTGAAAGCGCGCGTCGATCAGGACTGGAATGTCGGTGTGCTGTGGGAGGGGCGGATCAAGGAGCTGCTGTATAGTTGTGGCGCGAGCGTCGATTTGCGGGGGAGGGAGAAGATGTTTAGGGGCGTGGGGGTCGAGCTGATGTATTCTTCTTGATACATGTTTCGTGAGGTGTGAGTATGGTACGATGTATATAACTGGGAGTTTGAGGGGAATAACTGCCACTGCCTTTCTTTCTTTCTTTCTTCCTCCCTTTGCACAGACAAACCCGACACGTCTTGGTAGGGTACGATGGGCTTCAATTCTAACCCCCATCCCTATCGCCGCTCCCGAGTATCTCAGGCTAAAGTCCTTCTCGGCCCCGTCCTCGCCGAGTCAGTAGCCCATCTCGGTCTCCATCCGCCCAGTCGAGAACTACCTTATGCATAACCCTCACAACCGCCAATCGAAACTCGAGACTGAATAGGAGTAAGGTGAATGAAGCGGCACATCGTCAATCGCTTGATCTTCGTCTCTGTTTGTTCATGGTTTACAACTTGGTTTTGTGCCAGATGTCATGTGTAGAACCTGTGATACCACGGTCCATCTCCGTGGAAAGAGAGGGCAAGAGGGCTGGACGATGGAGAGGTTGTTGATTGAGCTCAGGTTGCAAGTTGTTGTGTATAAAGTATCGGGGATCGAATACGAGCTGGTAGTGCCTGGCAATGTGGATGACAGGCTTTCGTCCGAGAGGGTGGCGGCGGGGTAGAAGAGGTTGGACGGAAGGGATGTTTTGCTGTGATGCTGGCCCTAATGCTCAGGATTATGATGGTGGTGTCTGCGGATAGCGATGGCTATGGCTATGGCGATGGCGATGAGAGAGGATATTAAAATCACATACACGGGCATGTTGTCACGTCAAGAGAGGAACTAATCTTCGATGCAAGTTTATTACTTTTAGAGAACGACGTTCGTAGAGTGGTGAATCGTCAACTGAGCCTGCATAGACAGCGAGGCTTCGAACGTCCGAATAAAAGAGAGGACACATCATCCCGTGGGTATCAAGGACAAAGTGTCAGTCAGGATCTACCGAACCGGATGACAACGTCCGAAGACGAAGACCATACCGAGCTAGCTGAGTCCCATAAAGACGACCGACACATTCGATCTATGCTATGCAGCAAAGACCGTCGGTGAAGGTAGCGTCGATACTTAGACATAGCATCAAAAACTACAGGAAAAAGTAAAAAGACAAACAAATGAAACCTCTCCAATGGACCGTCATCCCTATGGCACCCATCTTCCACCATTCCATTACGTAGTCTCCATAAAGGGTATGAACGTACGCAATAATGGTATCATCAAACAAAACAAACAGACTTTCCAGAACGACAGCCATGATAGACACAAGAACAGACGGGTCTCTAAGCAGCACCGCTGAGAACGGGGTTGTTTGCACCAAGAAGAGTACCGCCGGTCGCGACGGGGACGGGCCCATTGGCACCGGTGTTGTTCTTGAGCGAAAAGTCTTGCCCTTCGCTTCCGAATGCCTGGTTGACTTGGTTGCTGAAGCCAGCAGATCCGTTCGTCTGGCCGTAACCTGCACCAGTGGTCTGACCGTATCCTGCACCAGTGGTCTGACCGTATCCTGCTCCGGTGGTCTGACCGTAGCCTGCACCGGTGGACTGGCCGTAACCGGCACCGGTGGATTGGCCGTAGCCAGCACCAGTGTTCTGACCGTACCCTTGGTCGTATCCAGTGCTAGTAGCGGAGCCGATGCCGGTGTTGGAGTGACTTGGGTCGTTGTTCTGGGCTCCTCGTACGCCGCCGGACGCAGCGTTGTGCGGTCTCCGGGAAATCTGGCTTGCCTTGGGAAGGTCGCTTGTCTCCCGGGCGGAGCCGATGCCGAAGATGGGTGACTCCCATCTGTCTCCTTTCCGGGCGAGGTCCTTGTACTCCGTGGCCTTGGTAGAGATGCCGCCTGGAAGCTTGACGTTGGGGAAGATAGAGTCGTGCTGAGTCAAGGCAACGTTGACCTTCTTGTCGCCAGCGGTGTCTTGGGCCTTCTCTTTGCCTTGCAGTGCCTTCTTCTGGGCGGCATTGGCGTAGCGTTGGTAAATGTTTTGCGCCTGCTCAGGATTGTTCTTCGCTTCAGTGCTGGCACGCTCGGCTTCCTTGTAAATCGAGTACGCGTAACCATCGGCTTGGGTGACATAGTCCCTGATCTGCTTCTCGAGAAGCTTGGTGATCGCAGGGCGAATGATACCGAACAAGAGTGGCTTGAAGAGGCCGAACAACAGCTTGAACTTCGATTTCTTCAACTTGACGTTGAGGTTCTTCACATCGACAGTGACCGTGTCGACCTTGAAGAAATGCTGTCTATCGCTCGAGTCCGCAGTCGCCATTGCAATCTTGAAGCTGAAGCCGGTTCCACCCAGGAAAATGTCCATAAGACCCGTGTCGGTGATAGATGGGAAGCCTTGCTTCTTCTTGATGTAATAGCTGACATCTACGATCGAGTCAGCCACGCACTTGACAAGATTAAATAAGCATCCTTGCCTTTGAGGTCCATCTGAACACCGGACACTGAGACCATCGTCTTGTTCCTGAGCTTACTAGCGATTGCCTTGCGACCCCATCGCACGTAGTTGTCGCTCCCGAACTCGAAGACGTTTGGCATAAGGTTGTCGCTCTCGATGACAAGATTCTCAATAACTGCATCCATCATTGGGTCAGAGTACTCGATCCTGGGGATTGGCACATATCGAATACTCTCGAACAGACCCGGCAGGATGACATCGGTAAGGTCCTTGACCAAATGTGGCTTGAAGGTAGGCTTTCCGTTCTCATCATTGCCAAGTTCGTTGAAAAGGTTCTGCACCGAGTTGGCGAAGCGCTTGTTCGTTGGGTCGTGGTCGAACTGTTCGGCGAAGAATTTGGTCTCGTCGATGATGCGGTTCGTGTGGTCCCGGTAACGGTCACGGAGAAGGAATTGTCCACGGTCGTTCAGCTGGTTCCATTCTTGCGTCGCGCCATCGGTCATGATGTAGCCTTGCTCCTTGAGGCACTTGCGAACATATCGGTCCATGTGTTGGAACCATGACTTGAGCTCGGGATCTTTGTCGGCGTCGCGGTAGAGGTTGTTGATCGAGTCCATGAGATCGTCGGCGGACGTGTGGTTGGCAAAGCGTTCGAGCAAAGTCTTGATTCGAGTCAGCATGTGTCCAATGGCCGAGAAACCTTATCGACATACCCGAAGGTCAGCTTCAGCCTGCGTCAACGCAGGGTCGCCGTGTGCACCTTTGACGGTTCCGGCTGTTTGTTGGCCCATGTTTTGAGCGTGGCCAGCATAGTTCTCTGCGAGGCTCAACAGAGTCTCAATCGCCTGCTGGTCTGATGTGTGTCAGTTACTCACCCGAAATATGATTACTTGGTGACTCACAGTCAGGGTGGCCTTGGATCTCGACGATCATCTTCTTCAGACGATAGATGGTCTGCTCACGGCGCTCTTGTGGAAATTTGTCCTGAAGGTAACCCTTGGTCTGACCGGCGGCCTGGCGAGCTCGGTCTTTGGTCTCCTCCGGCACGTTCTGGGAGGCACGATCTTGCAAATTCTGCATTCCCGCTCGAGCGCCAGATTGGGCGTCGACACCGGAGTCAGTGCCATACCGCTGGTCATGCGCCGCCGTGTTGGCAGCATAGTTGGGGTCACGAGAGCCACTCGCTGCCTGGCTCGCGTCACCAGCAGCATCTCTCACATCAGAGCGCGAAAAAGCCTTCTGCTTGTCAACCTGGCTCCTCATCTGATTCTTCAGATCACCCCGGGAGGGAACGTCATGCCAGGTGTCGTCATCGGCTGGGCGATCAATCTGTGAGAGCTCATCCTTGGATGGATTCACACGGTTGGCTGCGTTTTGGGCAGCATCGCCAGCCATGTCACGAAGAAGAACAGTGGCATCGCTCACTATGCAATGTCAGCATGGGACGGTTCCGAAATAGTTCCGATCAGGTTCAACTTACAGAGTTTTCTGAATTGACCGTTGGAGAGGACAAGGGTCCCAAGAGTCCTCAGACCATCCAACGCCTGGTTGCCGTGCTGTTTCGCGGTGTTCCTATCAATGGGGGCACCGGGAAGCTGAGCATTGCCACCAGACATCTGCTCCGTCTGCCAGATAAAGTCCTGCAACAGATTGCCCGAGTTCTTGGTGAGAAGCATGTACTTGGCTTGCTCGACCACATCACGGAAGTCGGCAACTAGTTTCCTACCCTCGGAAGAAAGCTTCGGTGAGGGGGACGACAAAGCTCTCGATGCCAAGAAGCTGTTGAGTGCCACATCGATTTGTTTGTTCTACATAGCATTTCCATCAATATCGCACACAGCAAGTCATACGTTGCGCGAGCAACTTACCGAAGGAACTTTGCCATTCGAGAAAGCTAGGGAATGATGATGTCAGTCTCGAACCTCACGTCGACAGCAATCGCGACACAGGGAGGAACGCGAGGAAGATCGCGTAGACGTCGGGATGCAGCTCACCAGTGAAGATTCCGTACAACTGAAGTTTCTGATTGATGTCTTCCTCCTTCTGCGTCACGTTGGTAGGTCGGTTGACCGCCTTGGAAGTCATGTTGTCGGCTGTGAGATGACCAAGATGTTGAAAGGGGTAATTGAAGAATACTCAAAGAGAGGTTGAGATGAATGAGAATCTGACTGCGCGACGAAATGTCGTGTGTCAGAATGCGCGATGTGGATGAATAGATGGATGGATGGATGATGAAAAAGGGTTGATGTTTATGAGATGTGTGAAAAGAAGAAGAGAGGAGTCGGGTTGGAAGCGCGGAAAGGAAAGAGATGAGAAGAGGGAAGGAGCGTCCTCGCTTGCGGTTTGGTCCTGTCCTGTTTCTTCCCTCTTTCCTGGTTTGAATTTTAGGCCTCGACTAAGGTAAGGTAAGGTATCTAAGGTGCTGCTGTACTGGTAATTACGCCTGGCTTGAGCTTGCCCGATGTGGGAGTGACGTCACCACAGTCTCAGAATCTCTCGCGCACTCAGTCCTAAAGTGATTATTTACGTAAGGTACCGTATGTGTAAAGTAAAGTAAGCGATAGACAATAATCAATCAATCAAAGACAGAGAAATTGATCAATTATCAGTCATTCATTCGTCAAATATCAATCTCAATTATATCATTCTACCCCAATGTACAATTTGTACTTATAATTTTACTATATGATTTCATGCTCTGCTCCTCTGGCTCAAGGTAATGTACAGTAGCTAAGGTACATACATACCTTACTTTGTAACTTACATGTAACTTACGAGTTAAGTCCGGTAGTAGTGCTGCCGATACGATCCGTTATCCGCTGCTAAGTTCCAGGTACAGTAGTAAGGTAAGTTATTTGTACTTGTTGGCAGTGGTCGGGAAAATAATGACACTTTAGGTAATCATCTTCGTGGTGACACGCAGCACCGGGAATCCTTCAGAACTGATACCCTAGAAGTCTGAACAATCTGCTCTGCTGAAACGCATGGCTCTTCTCTCCTAAGTCTCATCATCTGGATTGTAGCGATCCAGTCTGGGCATACTTTGTAAGATTGACATAAAACCTGGAGCTACCTTACCTCCCTACTACCTATCAAATATGACGTATGAAGTATGGAAGGAGTGGAGATTAAGGGGAGGAGTCTAACCTTAGGTAGAGTAACGTTACTGTATTTCATTTGTACCTAAATATAATAATAATAATAATAAAAATTAGGTGGAAATTAGTACCGCTCAGGGGCATGGACAACGCGCGTATTACAGTCAAGGTACCCTGTTAAGCTGGGTAACTTACTGGTACCTTACTCATAGAATTCCGGACTTCATACCCGAAGCACAAATAATACCAATGATACCAATCTCATCGTTACAGGTATTTGTCCCTTCATGAGACTGTGATATTACTCATCAGTCACGTGAGGACGCGTCACGGCAATCCCCAGCAATTGCTGCTTTACCTTAGGTTTTCTCTGCCCCGCCTGCAGGTGCCTACCTAGGTACCTAGGTAAACTTCAACCTCACTCAGTACAGTACCTTAGGTTAAGGTACCTTACCTACCTTACAGTGTTTACCTGTACCTGACCTTACTCGAGTTCAGGACCTTGAGGTAGATATGCCCTCAGTAACCAGACAATCGACGAAAGAACATCAGACACGACTTGTCTTGACCCCGTTACCTTCCTCATCCCCAGCAGCAGCCGTGAGATACACCGATCCCAGCCATATCCGCCCGACAGCCCAATATCATGGCTCAACAACCCCCTCCAAGAGACGACGGCTCGATAAGGCTTCCGATGGCGCATCTACTGAGCCAGAAGTCGCCGCTGAGGAATCGATTACACCTCCGAGAAGGTCCAGTCTCACGGCGGTGACGATCACAACTCCGAGCGGGCAGTCAAAGGTTGATAAGGATGCACTGAGTTTGCTGCCATCGCCAAGAAGGTCATCACAAGTGCATGGGGTAGGCTCCAGCAGAGGTATGGTCTTGTGTATTCGTAATACAGCACCTCTCATCACCCCTTCAGAACTACAACCTCACTGAAGTCTTTATAAGGCGCTTCCACCGACTCGGAGACTGTCAGCGACCACGCACCCGGCAAACAGGTGATATCAAACGTGTTCAGTCGCAAAGGACATGCGAGCGGTGCCCCGAAGCATCGAGGTGGGCCCAGCACGCTAAAGGCAAGTAAACGCGTAACAAACGTCAAGGCACCAGTTGCCGAGAAAGGCCAACAGAAGCGCAAGGCAAGGCTCAAGCAAAGCCAGATTGACCCGAGCATGTTTCCTGCAGGCGCAAGCTCTCCTCCACAGGCCGATTTTGGCCGCAGTCGCAGACCCGGTGTCTCATCACCTATTGATCTAGAAACGCTTAGTACTCAATCCGGTGAAGACGATATCATCTCTACTACAATCACGCGAAGACGTCTAAAGAAACCACCAATAGCCATAAGTAGCGATGATTCGGATGTTGAAAGTCTTGGCCTTGAGATTCCACCAACAAAGAATACTGATACAGACATGAGAGACCCTTTCGGCAATGCACATGCTAGCCCTGACCGTCAACCTAAGTGCAGACTCTTGGACCATTTGCGGGATACGACAAAACTTGGGTCTCTTCACGAAGATGAAAGCGATGACGAGATCGTGCTGAGCTCTCCAGCCAAGAGGAGACACCGAAGGATCACATCAAGGCAGCGCACTATAAACAGTCCAAAGGACGCTGAGGCTGCCAGTGACGATGACATACAGCCATCACCTATCAGAAGGCGGACGCGGATTCGCCGTTTGGCATCGGCGACCGGCGACGCTTCGATTGAGCAGCCTATAGATCCCTTAACTCCTTTGAAAAGCAGCAGCCAACAGGAGCAAGCAGACATCGACGAGGACTTGGAAGACCTCCGTAGCTCTAGTAAGTCACCATTGCCCGACTGTATGTCGAGATAGCCATTGAACACTAGTAGCTGTCAAAACAGCTCGCACTCGCGTCAGAGTCGCTTCTTCCATGAAGACCGGAAAGCAGCGACAGCTCGAACTACTCAGACGCCGTCGCGCCGGTGAGAAGATCGACGATCCTGCTGCAGATTCTGACCAGGCGGTATTGCCCAAGCGTGCGCTCTACGACAGCGACACCGCAGAAGAGGCTTTGTCGGTAGCGGATGAGGATGACGGATTGGAAGAATTTAGGGATTCCGGTATTGAAAATGTCCGCCAGTCATTACGTGCAGATGCGGACGAGTACGATGAGGATTTCGTCGTGGAGGATGACCATATGCTTGGAGCGCCCTCTGAACTGGAAGCCGTGCCGTTGGAGTTCACCCGTCACGCCCACAAAAAAGCCATTGAACACTTCAAGGACGCCGTGGAGTGGATGGTGCAGAAGAAACTGAATCCCGCTTTCAATCGAGATGATCCCGTGTATCGGACCGCCTTCTTTAAGCTCGATGACGAAGTCAAAGGCTATTCGTCTTCGAGATTCATGTCGGCAGCCTGGGGAGCGGATTTCTCGAGAGCACTCAGGGCACGGCCTGTCTTTACCGAGGTTGAAATCCCAACTCTGCTCGATCACAAATGCGATGCCTGCAACAGGAGCGGGCATCCAGCAAAGTACATAATCACGTTTGGCGGTAAGGCATACCATCACGACTCGCTCGAGGATATCTCCGACGATGACGAAGACGAGGAAGCGGGGGATGATACTCAAAGCCATGATAGTAGAGGCAATGTCATCCCAAGCGTCAGTGTCGAGTATTTTGTCGGAAGGTATGTCTGTCCTAGCACATAGAGCCAGAAATGCAGCTGCTCATAGCAAACCACATAGATTTTGCAAAGCCAACGCCGAGACTGCTCACGCGCTCAGTCATTGGCGCTATCACCTCAACCAATGGGTCTTGGACTGGCTCCAGAACGAAGGCTACACGACGGCCCAGAAAATCCTGGAAAGAGAGAAGTGGAGCATACGGAAGAAACGGGATTATGCGAACGAGGTAGTCGACACCATGGAGCAGAAGGGAGAGATCAGAGCGCTCTACCGCGACTTTAAGCATAATCTGGAAGCTGCCCGCGAGGCGAAGGTCGGTTTGAAGTTCTGAATTTCATCCGAGGTTTCTGGCTTATGTGATGTGTTCTAGCCGTCGCGGTATCATGCCAGATGATGGATCCATTTCAACCGGCCATTTTACACGGCTGCTTACTCGTACCACGCCAAGCCTCGGTTTTTGGGGGATTGATTAGAATCCTCTCGATGACGTTCAGCCGGCGATTCATGCTACCCTAATCTCTCGTGTTCCTTCCAGTCTCAAGCTTCGACACTCTTGGACAGACACAATCTGTACACACCCTTGAATGCTCCAGTACAGCGGTCGTTCTTTGGTCTCCCTACGGCAACACTGGTTGCTTCTGGAGTCCTGGTATCTGGCTGGAAGAACATCGATTGCTTGGCGCGCAATCTTCCAGTCGAGGCTCCGGACATCTCTTATCACATATGGCTTGGTTATGGGCATTCACACAGACACAACCGCTTGAACTCTGGGTTCTGTTACCTAGCTCGAAGGTCTCAGTTGGTTGGCAACCCACCCTCCAATGAGACTCTCCGACATTCTGTTACAGCAGCTCTTGACTTAGGCAGTTCTGTTTGGGTTGGGATCTCGGTGCCCGGCAAGAAGATTTTGACTGCTTGGCAGTCCACCTTCCAATTGGACCTTCTGGAGATTTTTGGTACCGCGATACAGCGAGTTTATTGAGCCTCCACACAGATAGTACTGCGCAGATTCCATATCTTGCTACCTAACTTAGATAGAATGCCTTGAAAAGGTCAGATTCTTTATCACAACATCCAGTGATCCCAAATCTACTCTATATCTACCATATGTTAAAATCTGTCCCGCGAACTAGTCATCATGGTGTACAATTCACCACAAACAGGAAACAGCAAGTCCAGACGCCCTAATCCAACGACGCTCACTCATCCACGCCCACATCCGTCACCGATATCACACAGATCCATATCGCCCACAAGACGCCGAGTATACCTCGGTAGCATCACAGACAAGAACCCGCCATGACCCGACTAAAGGGCCCACCCAGCCTTGACAGGACAAGGTGGTGGATTGCTCGAAGGAGGGAGGAAATGAGCACTTGCGCGCAGGATATTGGGAGCGTGCGATGTCGAGTTCTATCCCGTAATGTAGCGGCACGGCCGGGAGCGGTGATGCGTACGTGCATTCCAACGCTCCCAAAGACGCTTGGTACGGATGGCGCGAACGGATGGTCCCTGTTTCGAGGTGGAAAGGAGGGCCTGGGTTGGAGAAGCGAGGAGGCGTGAGCATGGAGTGCTTGCCATGCCTTCCTTGGGACGTTTCGGACAATGGAGTTGAGATGGCGCTGGTAAGTTTTGCTTTGTTAGGTTGATTGGTGCGAGATCAGCATACAGTTGACAGCTAATGTGGCGCTAAGAGTGAAGAAGATGGGTGAGCATTTTTCGATATTGGGACTGATAGTACTGAGATACTGGATGGTCGAGGCGTTGTTGATGTGGGTAGAAGAGGGACGATTGTGGCTCGACGTTCGGGTATGGTAGACGGGGGACAGTCTGTTTGGGTATTTGTGGTGCTTGAGTTTAGAAATTCGGTGTAAACAGGTGGAGGAACTCGATTCCCGTCCACAGTATGCACTGTACTGCGATGTCGTTAGCCTGCTCCTCTTTGACGCTCAGCGTGTAATCATGGATTATGCTCAGGGTCACTGTTGGCTGTCTGGACAGGAGATCTCAAAACAATCTATGATACGCTCCAGGCAATCACGCACTTCAGTACCCGTCTCCCTCGGCGGAAAGGCAAAGCGTTGTGGAAGTCTCCGAGGTGAGAAAGACGTTTCGGCTGTTCTTGACAGCTTGGGAGGAGTACATCAGGAACAAACGGCTTGCAGGCATGCTCGAGTTGACTGAGCCTAGAAGGCTTTTTGATAGTAACTCTATAGGTAGACGCTTACTGGTAGAGCCGCCGTAAATCCGATCATTGGTATCCACAGGTTTGTACCGTCTAGCGAATGTCCAGAGAAGCCCGTTCGTGACCTAATTGGGCGTCTTCGTACCGACGGGCAGATTTCTGCTTTCTGATTGTGCCGTTGACGGAATGATAGAGAGCATCAATGCCATTGGAAGCAGACTCGAACTCCCGTCAAGGGTCCTGGATCTTTCGGTCATTTCGGTCTTTTAATGAATTTCTAGCCTCACCGTCAAGCGGGGACGAAGGCGTATCGGCAGTAGCTGTTAGCGGTTGATGATCCGGGAGACGCCCAGGGCCGAGCACCTGGGAGACCAAGGAGACTATGGCTCGCACACCAGCATCAGCAATCTGATCTCCGCCCTCTAGTGTTGGATCGAATGAGGCGACTGTCAGAGCCAACGGCCGGACCTTCGTTGACAGAACAAAGAGACAATTGAGCAAGTCCACCTCTTGAAGGCCACCCGGTGCAGCGTACTCATTCGCTTTGCCAATTGTGGTGTCCAAGCAATCCAAATCAATATGGACGACTGCTTCGGTAAAATCTGTTCTGTTCATAGCTTCGCCAAACTCGAGCGGGAAATGTGCTCTGCCCAAGTCGCCGCCGTAGACGACCTGAGCTGGACATTCCTCCAGCTTCTTGGTTTGAGGCTCCGAAAGGTCCCGGACCCCACAGTAGACGAACCGTTGGAGTGGCAGAGCCTCATGGCCAGGGACTGTTTCCATCAACGCTCGCCAACTCTGACCAGCGAGCATGGAAACTCCCATCCCATCGAAATATCCGCTGACGGTCTCGTCGGGCGTATCCAGGTCGGCGTGGGCATCAAACCAGACAACGCCGAAGCTCTTCGGTCTTAGGGCTGCTGCCACACCAACGGTAGCGTTGCAGTTCCCGGCCAACACGACCGGAAAGTGTCCCGCGCGAGTTGCCATATCGACGTGATGGGCGATCTCTCGGATGACTCCGAAGCTACGACCTATGTCGCCTTCGAACTCATCCGAGGCGTACGCCAGCCAGCTGCACGTGACAATCGCACCCACGGCCTCCAGACTCTCCTTCAAGCCTCGCAGAAGCAGATAGCGTGGACCTCTACCGACTCCATGGTCTATAATGCCGGTGTGATACGGCGCGAGGATAAGGTGCACGACCCTGCGGTCCATTGTGCTTGGCATGCAATCTCACTGTCGAGAGGTGTAAACTGCTTGACTTCAATGCTATAGAGGGCTGTCAATTGTTGAAGGATATTGAATGCTCTGCAGAAAGCTGATAGTATAGTGGAATTGCTCCTGGCTTAGCCCGTCAAAATCAAACATCTCGTGCATGTAATTATACACTTGACGCCAGCGGATGACCAAAGAACGCATGAACATATATTCACATGTAGACAGTGTGGTCTCCAAATCGAATAAGATCAGGTCGAGTACTCGTACCAGGTCAAGTACCTAAGGTACTCGTACGAGTACGAAGTACTTGGCGACCTGCGCATCTCGGGGCTTGCCGCAGCGAAAGAATCCCAGCTGCAAGAAATTTAACATACAACAAGAGCTCCTCGAACCCGTACATACCAGACGATCATCCACGCCGAGCGCCGCAGTCACTGCTTCCCCTTTCACGCCCACAGCCAAGACAGCCAAGCCCACAAACCTCCCCCACATTCTTCCAAAATGGTCAAGCTCGAAGAAGTCGAAGACGACCACTTCACCCAAGAGCAACCGGGCCCGAAACTCGCCGCTGCCGACGACGACGACTTCTACACCGACACCGGCACGTCCCCCTCCCTCATCCTCCTTCCCCCTCCCCCCTTTCCCATTCTCTCCCTTTCCCATTCTCTCCCCTTCCCAACTAACTAACCCCTCCGGCAACAGACTCCTCCATCTCATCCGACGACGAAAACACCCCCTCCCCCGCCCTCGATGAAACCCTAACCGACCGACTCCTCGCCCTCCGCGACATGGTCCCGCCCGCCCAACGGCGGTACCTGAGCGCGACGGTGGCGACGGCGACGGCGTGGGCGCGGCGCGGGCTGCTGCTGGGCGGCAAGACGCTGTGGGTGGTGAGCACGAGCGCGCTGCTGGTCGGGGTGCCGTGGGCGCTGGCGTGGAGCGAGGAGCAGCAGATGATGGAGATGGAGCGTGAGATGCGCATGCAGCAGAGTGCTAGTGAGGTGAGTTTTTTCTTACTTTTGGGGGTTTTTGGTTTTTGGGGGGATGGGGGGTGGGGGGTTTGTGGGGATGATGGGGGGCTGATGTGTTGGTAGTTGTTGACGCCTGGTGCGACGAGTCAGGTGGGTGGGCAGCAGGGGAGGCCGGCGCTGTAGGGGGGTTGGGTTGGTTGGTTGGTGGTGGTGAGATGAGGGCACCGGGAGGGAAAAAGGGGCGGGTCGAGGGGGTCGTGGACGGGGTTTTCCTGCGTCTTGGGCTTGGTGGGGTGGTGCTTGTAATACTAGCTTCTCATCTCTCGTGTGCTGTTGTCCGATCTTGGTTTCGGGATGTCGATATTCGCCGGTACTGCCAGATGAGTTGTCGAGGACTGTGGACATGATGTTGAGCAGCTCTTCGACAGTGGGTGGGCCTGATGGTTCTGTATCCAATCACAACGAGGGCAACGTACGTACCTTCGTGTTTGATACAAGAGTGGGGCTGGAGATGTATCCCAGCTGGGAGGTCGTGTCTATATAGTACCAAAAACTTCCAACCTCGACAACCGAGTCCTTGTTCCTGAAGCTCTGATTGTGCAGATTCAGATGGTGATTGTATACATCCTGTCCCAGTGGCACGCCGGCTGTGGAAGACGACTTGGGAGGTCTCGCAGGTCTATCAGTCACGTATACAACTCTCATCTAGGTTGAGTAGTAGACTGTTCTGAGTTCACGGAGCAGGGTGTGAAAGATGGCATCGAGCATGGATTGAAAGTGTTGCATCTAGAGTACTCGTCTACCTAACACAACATGGTCTAACTCCGTCTACGAGCACCCTTCCCGCTATGAAACCTCTCATCCTTCCCGTTCCCACATCCACTCTCCCCTCCTCCCGCAATAGCACACCCCCGACACCGAACCTACCACCTAAGAAATAGCGCCCCCACTGAGCAACAACACCTGCCCATTAATCCACTCGCTCTCCTCGCTCGCCAAGAAAGCCACCACGCGCGCCACATCAATGGGCAAGCCCAACCTCTTCAACGGCCCGAAATTCGCCACCCCCTTCTCGATAGCCTCCTCAGACCACGACTGATCGGCGCCAGGGACATAATGCCACGCGTTCGCAGCAAACATATCCGTCTTGATCCCCCCAGGCGCAATCGCATTAACAGTAATCCCCTTCGGCCCCGCATCCGCCGCAAAGCCGCGCGTGAATGCCTCAACCGCAGCCTTAGAGCCACCATAGACGGCATGATTAGGCATATTCGAGATTCCCGCCGCGACGGACGACATGAGCACGATGCGCCCCCCGCGAGCGACATGGCGGAGGGCGTGCTGGGCAACGAAGAACTGAGCGCGGGTGTTGAGGCCAAAGACCTTGTCGAAGTCGGCCTCAGTGACGTCCTCCTCGGCGCGGAAGATCTCCATGCCGGAGTTGGAGACGACGACGTCGAGGCGGCCGAAGTGGGCGAGGGCTTGGTCGAAGAGGCGGGTGATTTGCGGCACTTGGGAGACGTCGGCTTGGATGGCGACGGCTTTGCTGCCGGCCGCTTCGATGGCCGCCACCACTTCGTTGGCGGCCGAGGCGCTGTTGGCGTAGTTGACGACGACGCTGGCGCCGCGCTTGCCGAGCTCGAGCGCCATGGCGGCGCCGAGGCCGCGGCCGGAGCCGGTTATTAGGGCGACTTTGCCGTCGAGGCGGGTGGTGGAGTTTTGGGTCATGGTGGGTTTGGGGGGAGTGGTGGGGGAGGTTGCGGGTTTTGGAGAGGGCAGAAAGGATGTGTATGATATAGAGCGGAAGGATACTTGGGTAACTCAAAATGAATATGAGAGTGGAATATTGGTGCTGGCACTTGTAGATTGTTCAGCTAGGAGATTCATATAGCGGCATATGGGAGCAAGGAAACCGGACATCATCTTAGATGTCGACGAAAAGCACGCGGACTACTGAAGAGCACGAAAAACGAATGTTTTGTTCGCCGCCTGCCAACGGTAAGATGAGGCTTTCCCTGACGGACGCCAAACGTAGGAATTCGGTGTTCAGCCTTTGCCCCAAGCGGAGTCCATACATTATCGATGGTGAAGGCATATTTGAATTCCGCTTCAGCCTTCAGCAGAAGAAGGTACAATTGCGGCACAGCACGGCGTTCGAAAGCAAACGGATGTACTGTGATAGATCAACCCGAACTCCGCTTCGGCGCTGGTAGCCAATTCGAGTCGCCATGGCTCTCAGAGCACTCAGCCAGTGTTGTCTCTTTAAGCGGACGTAAAGATAAAGACTACGCCGCTTCGGTTGATTGTATGCAAGTTGGATTCGAAGTGACCAGGCGGGAGATGTTATGAGCTAAGGATAAAAGCGTCCTACATAGGTAGGAGTAGATACAATATGTAAGGTAGTGACGACGAGTGGAAGTCCGATGAAGAGAGCAAGAACCAGCGAACACCGAAGTGTAGTTATGCAACTAAAGCTATTCGGGTATGGCTCCTTGTTTACCTAAGCGCGCTGTAACGTACCTTTGTACTTCTGGACATCATCAACTCCATGAGGGGTCACTTCGTAGAGCTCTTCCTCTCTACAGAATATCTACCAAGTACTTAGACATGTCAACTGTCTACCTATACTCGTTAGACGAGGTAGGACAGTTCAGTACAGGCAATGACTGTTACTCTTCGTACCTTACGGTACCTGAAGGTGGACGAAGGGGATGCTCCACAGCTTTCTTCTGACTTGGTTGATGAACAATCTGCTCGCCGCTTTCGGTGGGGTACACGGGATGCATGCTTTACAGTAAGGAGGGTTTCGGGGTATGGGGTAACTATCCCTTCGACATGATATACGCGTTGGTATCAAGTTAGGGACTCTGTAACCCATGGATTGCATAACAACAATTTCTGACCGAGCCCCAAACACAAATAAACCCCCTGACCCGCCGTGCCTTTTACCAACACAGTGGGATTTCGAGACACAACATTCCACTCGGGCGGTCTCAGAGCCAGCTCTACCCGGCAACTATTGGAAACCCCCAATCTTCATTCCCTCGCGCGACATCTCTAAACATGCTCAACGTGCTTGTAGTCTTTCAGAAGGCTCTTACGAAGTTGTCCCAGGTCTTCTAACCCATGGCCAACTCCTTGCGCAACAAGATGGCAGGTTAAAGTCGCGATGCCGTGGTCCACTGTGACACAGCGATGGTTGAGATCGAGTACAGACCAGTACACATCAGCCCGGCGGACTTGCGCCAATATCTTGTCTTCTGAATCAATATCTGGGCTGGGGATCAGCGAGCTCGATGAGGATGGTACACATGCCTTGCAAGTTGAACTTAGGGGCTGAACAAAGGCCTGTGGTTAGTAGCTGGCGTCAGTAGTTGGCAATGTGGCGGCCCATGTTGAATCAATCCTCTTCACAGGGATACATGTGTTGGTGTAATGGTGCGAGTGATGTGTCGAACTGGTTGGGGTGGAGAGACACCACACAGAGTGCGAATCAAGCGGGTAATATCGTGCGCTTAATGCTGAATCACTTCTATGATATAACTTATATCAAACAAAACCCCCCTTATGTACTCCCCATCCCTATGTGTTTTGGTCCCACGGGTCATAGCACATTTCCATCATCCCAGGCGGTACTAGTAACTTCTCCGCCAGGTCCACCTAACGCGCAGACTCCCCAGTACGCCTTCTTGACTCGCTTGATTCATCAACATATTAGAGACAGATGACTTCGGTTTTCTGTTGGCGAAGGATTGTTCAAAGCCCGTCACAGATGGTCCGAAAGGTACACCACCGTTTCTGCCAAACGTAACGACTGCGTGTGTCTAATGCCATATCCGTCCACAGTTCTCCAGTATTCCCGCTCAAGTCCTCCACCGCTCTGCCAGTTTAACAAGCTTGCTCTGGATGCCAGCCGTGAACCTCAACTTCGAATCTTCTTCTAAAAGGTCAATGCAGTGCGCCAGCACCTTCCCTGGCACCTCCAACGATACCATCGAGCCGTCAAGCTTGGTGAACATCGGCAAGCCCTCTCGATGTTTCAAGTAACGCACGATTGATGGATGCTCGGGAGGGAGGTCGTCAATGGCAAAAAACTGACCACCTGCTGTCGCCGCCAAGTCGGTGGTTGCAAGGTGCATTTCCGCATTCGCCATGCGATTCGCCCAAGCGATCAGTGCTACCCGATACACCGCTGCGGCCCACCATGGCGGCCTCACACGCTCCGGCATCGAGCGGATCACTCGAAGAACTTGGCCGCCGTGGAAGAGGATCTCTTGGTCATCCTCACCACCGTGCCATTGTCGCCAGAACTGCGGTGAGGGAGAGGGGCGGACTTCGCAGCGCGCCAGCCGTTCGATTTCGGGGAAGCAAGTCATGGTATCGAGGCTAATCAGGTGGTACATGATGGTGTTGGCTCTAGTGGCTGAACAGGGATAGACGCTGTCCTGCATGCTCCGCCGAGAGATGGCGTACCATTGCTGCAGCAGGCACTGGATCTCTTCGAGTCGGGCCCGCGTCGCGGACTTGGTGACCACTTGGGACGCTTTGCAGTAGTTGGCTCCCTCGGAGAAGCAGCTAAGGAGTTGACGAAGGTGGCAGACCAGAGACTGTAAAGGCTGGAGGAGTAGACGGAGCTGAATCGGGGAGAGCTCAGCGTGCTCGTTCAAAAGTTCTCCGTCCATGAAACGCCTGAAAAGATCTCGGAGGGAGATTGACTGTCGGGACGACGTTGCACACGTCTGTTGATACGAATTGAACCAGTCATGTGCGGATTTGGCTTGCCACAAGAATTCTGCGTCTGGCATTGAGGCGCCAAGGTTTGTGACTGACAGCATAGGCGCTGTGTCATGGAACAAGCTCAGTTCCTGATCGTTCGTGACCCAGGAGTAGACAAGTCTGCATGAACATAGCCTTGTGAGCTTCCTGGATGACGGTCTCTAAAGAGGGTTGACTACCTGCTCCTACTCTCGTGCTCCTTCCACGCGGTCCAAGCTCCCTCAACATCGAGCTGTGCTTCGGGTAAGAATATATTGAACGGGCGATACTCTAGCATGCCCGCGTGGGTAAGCATCTACCGTTATATTAGTGTCAACAAAGCAGATGCTCAGAGAAGAAGCTTACCGCCATGTATATTCCTCGTTGACCCATTGCAATCTAGAAACGTCAGCGTGATCTTCTCAATCCGAATGTAGGCTGATGGTCCTACATCCATATGCCACTTGTCCCCACTCCAAGCAGCCAATGTTGTAAAAAGCAGCGCGCAACGAAGCACAATCGGATCCGAGGAGAGGACAATGTCCTTTTCAACTATATCAAACAACGAAAGCCGACAAGCTTCGGTCAGCCCGCTGGTAAGATAACGAGCCTCAACGGTGGAAGTCGCCATTGCCCCTTGCGCGACCATCAAAAGCAATAACAAGCTGGAGGCTTTGCCGTTGCTGCGTTGCATGATCTCATTTGGCTTGAGTATCCCCGCCGAAACGAAGCCATAATACGGTTCGAAGCGGCAGACGTAGGCACGGAGGAAGTACTCCAACACCTCGGGAGGCGGGAGAATGATGAACTGTGCACAATCGAAGTCCGAATTACTAAGGCTTTCGGGCGAACCCACCGGCCTGGCGCGATGGATTTCCAGAGCCTTGTGGAGAAAACCTTGGGTAATCGCAAGTAACTTGTCCCGAGTACATCCAATGAAAGACTCAGTCACAACTTCCTCGCCGGTTGCACGGTCAATTTCATCTAGCCGCGTATCCCACGAACTCCAAGTATCTTGATTTCTGAGTGTTTGTTCCAGCCCTTCGAGATATAGCTTTGCCGTTTCCGGACAAGAGTTCGTCGATATCGACGGGTTGCACCGAAAGCACGGCCAGCCCTCTCGCCCTGCAATTACTGCTTCATGCTCTTGGAAAAATTGTTGGTATATTGATGTCGAGGACCTGTTGTGCGAAGTCTGCGGAGAGTCTGGTAAGGACATGCTAGATGTGGAATCATTCCTTGAGGAATAATTTGACGTCGTGGAGATTGAGACTCGTGATAACGCCTTCGCTTCCCTGCTTGGTGCCGGTATCGTTTCGATACTAGAAGGTTCGGCTATCTCATGTCTTGTGCTGTCAGGCGACATCATCTCCGTTAGAACGGACATGTCGAAATCTAAAGGATTGTGCATGTCCCCCAATAAGAGAAATTGATCGTCCTTGTCATGGGAGTAGTGGTCTCCGTGTACTTGCATAAAGGCGTTGAATTCGGGCATAGGATGCATAATAGGCGTAAGAGAGACATCAAAATGAAGGGGAGATTCTGACAAGCCACGGTGCACAAGTTCCTGCTCGGCGTCCTGACTGTAATTTCGTCCATTTGTCTGGCTGGGTATGTTGACGCCCAGATGATGGCTCTTCGCCAATTCGGAGCGCCTGCCGGAAGGCGACGAATAACTTGACAGAATCGGCGAAGTAGGATATAAGGTCCATTGTGGCTGATGGTCCTTTTCCTCGGCACGTCGAGCCACAGACGTTCCTGCTCCGACCTTGGTTTTGGAAATACGACTCGTGCAGGGAACAGTTGAAGCAATTCCAGACGCGTCAGGCATAGGCCTGCGGGAGGCTACGTTGAACGAACGACGAGCTGATCTTGATTGGCAAGGTGTGTGCTTGCTGGCGCATCTCGTACAAGGGAACTGGTGATGATATCAGCACCGCAAGAGAGGATCAGGTGCTGCGTAGCGCTGGAACATCGCTGGAGTAGTCAGAGCACAAGGCCAGGTCTACCAGAAGTCGTGTCATGATGAGGGAGCATTTCTCAGGGTGATTTTGGTTAATTGACCGTTAATGCTGACCTTTTTATCACACTTCGCCTTGGCTTTGGCGCAACTGCTGCAAGCTATGGCCATTCGAGCACCGTTGTCCATGACTGAGCAGTCGGCAGCAGATGGGACTCCAGGAGCCTGTTCTTAGATGGCGATATCATGTCCTCTAGTACTTGGCTCTTGACGGTTTGTCAGGTAAAGCTTCACCGACCCATGGCAATCTTGGTTGGTGCACGCAGTAAGCTGACAGGTACTCGTACAATTCAGAATCCTATACAAATTGCAGGCGTACAGAAGAGTATAGATGTAGCCAGCAAATAGAAAGAAGACGTGAAGGAAATGGACGAAGATGCTTCACCCAACTGTACATGAAAAGGCAACATGTACAGTATCTTATCACGAATGGAAACAATGTTGTTGCCATGGTGTGTACGGGACGCAGTACTCGAGTACATGTAACCTTTCTCTCGATGTCCGTATCTAAAGTCCAGCCCTAACCTGATCAGGACGAAGATGATGCTGACATGAAAACTGTTCCACATGGCCTCGTAATTGACACCCAGCCTTGTTAAGCCTTGAAAGATTTATAGGATTCTCATGAATGAATGGTATAGTGGAAGGACGATGATTATTAAGCTCACCGTTGACTTCGACCATCAGACCGTGTTGATTACATAAACAGGAGAGTCACCGATACCTTGAGGTACCTGAAGGTACCATTACTCGAAGTAGTTAGCTCGCTTTCATGCCAACTCATACGCTAAATCCCAAGGAGAGAAGCGAGGAAGTTTACCTTCATGTAACCTACAATAAATAATTCCCGGTCATCCAGATCATTGATATTTATTTGCTATACTATTGTCATGACTGTCGGTCTGCGACTCTTTGCAGACACGATAGGACGAGTATGGGTGAAGATGAGGATGTCTCCTATTTTCGTCTACCACTTATATCTCAAGTCTCCACGCATTATCATAGCTTTGTGTACTCGCAATTCATGCAACCGGAAGGCCAGCACCGTTGACACCACCATCCACCGCTGAAGCAATCGAAGAGATCGAGTGGCCGTTCACGGGGTTTGCCGTTGCGTTCTTCGCCATATTGTCAAACGAGATGCCCTTGAAGATTTTCTCAAAATCGTACTCGTTCCACCGCACGGTTGGGCGCAATCCGGCGAACTTCCAGACTCCATCAACCTTCTTGTAGAAGTGCTCGTTGGTGGCGTGCCCATGACCTCGTCGGTCAACGCGCTGCATGTCTGGGCCGGTGAAGCGGTTGTGTGCGGCCCGAAGTTGGTGATGCCCGATCACTTCGGTGTCGGAAACGCGCTCCCACTCGGTCGCTCCAAGGAGATGCTGCGTCTTCACACAGGGGTCGCCAAGGAATCCGTCATCGCTGATCATGTTGACAAAGTCTTCGGCCGACATAGCTTCCCATATCCATCGCTCATCCATCACGAGGCGATAGTCGACCTGCCTTCCATATCAGCAGTCGCCTGTACTTGAGAATGGTATGGCAATGGATACCCGGCGTCGAGTGTCGCATCTAGCTCAACGGCCGATGGCTGTGGGCAAGGAAAGAAGGCTTGTGAAACACTTACCAGAAGAGTGGGTGCGATAATACTGCGAAGTCTCTTCCAGTCCTATATCAAGATCCCCCAGCTTAGCCGTCAAGTCCGTGTCCACGATTCGATATAGGCGTAGACACTGAGATCCGCATCGTCGCTGAGACTCATGCTTGTTGCTCGATGATACTCACTTTGGCATCGTAGCTATCGCCCCAGTTGAACATCACCGCTGTGAGTTCAAGATACTCTGCGCACAATCAGTCTAGGGTACATTGCGGTACAGGTAGCTTGGGCCTGGTGATGTACCCTCAAAAGACACGGCTGGCTTCTTCGCTGGGGAAGACATGATGGGCTGCTTTCGACGTCACAAGGGTTGTTGTGTAGGGAGGGCAGTTCAAATGATGGTTCGGCAGTATCAAATTGAATTTTGACTTTCCTTAAGTGGACGGCCAGCTTACAGGATTTATAGATGATCATGACGAGAAGACCTTCAAGCCTCTCCGTTGTCCGTAATGCGCAAAATTTCCCATTGCATGAGCTTGACGCCGATTAGTATTCTCCGGCCTGCGGACGATGTGCATACTCGAAGTTATAGCCTGTGCAGCAACGTACGTCCCGAATCTCGATATACATCTAGTCAAGAACGCAGTATATTTAGCGCAGCGGAGTCCGTCGATAAACTATTATTCTACATCTGTTGTAAACGCATGCGGCTGCAGCTTGATTTCACTGGGACCAGCTTCGGAGTCCGTAGCGGACATCGGATCTGCATTGTTGCAACCCACAAACCACCACACCACTCTGGTCCGAAAGGCTGGGCATACAGGTCACATCTGACGATTTGTGGGGGTTACTAACAATGCATAAACCCTTCGAGGACGCGCCTTCGAAAACGAATAATCACGAAGTTTTGGTCTGAGGGCGATCAAGCAATATCTCTCAGCCTATCATCTCACTGCAGCCACCCCCTACGATCACTATGCTGGAGAAACATTGGATACTGGGTGATGCTTTTGCGATCAGGAGCAAGCATCACGACTCTATCAAAGCGTTATGGGAGACGAAATGGCGATTTCCGGTATTCATTGTCGCCCTCGAATCTGCATACTGGGATCGCTGACCTTGTCTGGACAGTGTCTGAAAGGCGTCTATCCTTTTCATGATGGCAAAATTGAAGACTTCGAGCCAGTCTTCGATTACCTCATAAAGGTGCGCACCTGTTCTGTCCTAATTCGAAGATCCGGCAGTGACAAGAGTGCAGAACGATATCAACGACGCCTATAGCGATGCCTACACCGAAGCCTTCTTTCCAAAATGCGAGGCCCTACTCGACCAGGCCGCCTCCTGTGAAGCTGAAAACCCTGCTCTGGCGTCTTCGCTCTACCTTCGTGTCGCCTGTTTATACCGCATCTCACGCTTCCCTATTATGAATTCCGCCGTGAAGTGGAAGGCATTTGAGGCGCAAAAGGCGGCATATCTGAAAGCCGTCCGTGGGTGGGCTGATCCCGTTTACGAAGAATCGATCCCACACGTGGCCGCCTCCGGAGCCGATGGGCCGTCTATCCCGCTGTACATTCGCGTCCCTTCCACCGCTACCCCTGAGAATCGAGTCCCCACCGTCCTTCTGCTTACCGGTCTAGATGGTTACCGTCCTGATAACACCCAGCGAAGCTACGAATTTGTGAAACGTGGATGGGGCTGCGTTATCGTTGAGATTCCGGGGACTGCCGACTGCCCGGCTGATCCCAAAGACCCAAAAAGTCCAGACCGATTATGGGATAGTATATTTCAGTGGATGGGAAAGAAAGGGATCTTTGACATGAGCAACGTGGTGGCTTGGGGTCTAAGTACCGGTGGATATTATGCGGTCAGGATTGCGCATACGCACAAGAACAAATTAAGAGGATCTGTAGCGCAGGGGGCAGGAATCCATCACTTTTTCGATCGACAATGGCTGGAAAGGGCAGACGACCACGAGTATCCTTTCGAGTAAGTCCTCTGTAACTTGGCATTGCGGGACGAATTGACACCAGCGCAAAGAGGCTGAGGACTGACTCCGTCTAATGTTGGCAGTCTCAATCCCGCGTTGGCCCAGAAATTTGGTTATGATAATGTCCAAGACTTCAAGGAGAAGTCACAGAAAACGTTTTCGCTTGTGGAGACTGGGATTGTGCATAAGCCCAGCACTCGGCTTCTGCTTATCAACGTAAGCTGACACCTCTCCCCCCTCCGTTTCCTAATGATATTGGCTGACTGACCAACTATCAGGGAACACACGATGGCCTGATGCCGGTTGAGGATTCACTGTTACTCTTCAACTACGGCAGTCCCAAAGAAGCAAGGTGCGTCCATCGCTCACATGCCTCCCGTTCACCTCGTCAGGAAATGAGCCACAATGCGTTGAGGTCGAAACAAACTGACCTAAAATCTCCCCTCACAGACTCTTCCCCAACCTACTCCATATGGGCTACCCGGCCTCCAATGCAAGCGTCTATCCATGGCTGGAGAGTGTTATGGCAAGATAATTTGGGGGCTATGGCTACAGTGCGATTGTTATCACTATCATACCGAGTTTGCCCTTCCCGCGGCAAGGGGTAGCTCTGATCCCGTGATGCCGTACGATCGAACAAGTGGACGAGCAGTGTACAAGTACGAGTACGAGTACGAGGACCTAATGAGTTGAGAATATCATAAATATATAGTACATATCGCGGACAAGAGACCAAGCTGTTGCTCGTTTGTATGCACTCGTCGAGATGTGAAGCACCCTACCGGTTTCGATGTCCACAATTTCCAACTCCAAGTGGCACGCCACTTTACTATCCTTATCCGTCCTAGTTGAAGCCCCAGACCCAATGCCTCCGACCCCTGCGATACGCTTGAGCTTCAGTGGTGTTGCTTGGTTGCTCGGTTGTGCGTTGGATTGTTGCCAAATAGCCTCCGACATGACGTTTATGTTGACCTGTCTCTTCTCAGAAGGTTTTGGTAGATTAAGTGGAAAGGACAAGTCTCGATAGCCGGCTAAACTTTGCGTGGTCCCGAATTCAAACGGTATGGATAAAGGAGATTGCCATATTACACAAGATCCACGGTACGATGCCCACAGCAACGGAACCCGCTCGAAGCGCGCTTCCAAGCCCTCTATATAAACCCTCCTTTCAACCCCAAACATAACTTACGCAAACACAAACCCACAACCTCATCCAAGTCTAACCCCTCACCGCCTCCCAAGCTTCCACCTCGCAATCCGCTGCTGAATTTCCGGCCACTGAAACTCTCTCCTCGTAACGCCCTCATCCTCGCCCTCCTGCAACACCACCGTCGGCGCGCCGCTCCCCTTACCCGGGTTCTGCACCAGCCCACCAACGACCTGTCTCGCAACGCGCCTCAGATCCTGCACCGTCAACGCGTCAATAAGCCTACACATCTCCGTGACGCCGACCTTGCGGCCGTGCACCTGCACCTGCCTGCCCAGGTCCTCCAGCTCGACCATACGGCTCTCGAGGTTCATGAGCAAGGAAGAGCGCAACTGGTTCTTGGCGCGGGTGACTTCCGCCACCTGCAGGGCGGAGAAGCCGGAGTTGAGGGTGAGGGCCTGGAGCTCGCGGCAGATGGCCTCGAGCATGGGCGCGACGCGGGCGGGAGTGCAGCTGGCGCTGATGCCGAAGAGGCCGGAGTCGGTGTAGGAGTGGTTGAAGGCGATGCAGGACTCGACCCAGCCGTGCTGGTTCAGGACGTTGGTGTACAGGCGTGAGTACATGCCTTTGCCGGGCCCGCCGGCGCTGAAGGAGCCGCCGCCGCCGAGGAGCGTTTGCAGGGTGGCGAGGGCGTAGATGTCCGGGGAGGAGATGGGGAGGGCTTCGAAGGCGAGGTGGATATGCGAGAGGCGGGGGAGGGCGGGGTTGGGGGGGATCGGGAGGGGTGGGAGGGCGATGAAGCCCCCGGTGTAGTGGGATGGAGCGGTGAGGTTGAGTGGAGATGGCGGCTGCTGCGGAGACGGGTCGAGTGGAGAGATGGAGGCGTGGTGGGATGCTGAGGTGGATATGTTTTTGAGGAAGGGTATCTTGGAGAGCAACTTTGACGGTTGGGATGACGAGGAGGACGGTGAGGTAGCTGGTGAGGAGTATGACGATGATGTTGACGTTGATGAGAATAATGACGACGAGTCGCTGTTCGTGCCACTGAAAGTCGAGTCCTGATTTGATAGTGATGGCTCATGCTGTTGTTTCATATCGCCAAAGTACCGCTCAGTAAGTTTGAGAGCTTCCTTATGCTTTACACCAGCAAATGCCACGACCATTCTTTCAGGCTTGAAGAAGGTGTCCCGGTAACTCTCCACCACACTCTTGTCGATTTCGCTCAGCCTTTCTTTCGGACATAGTAGTGGGTTCCCCAGTGTGTTCTCTTTGTAGGCAGCCATATGTACCAACTCCGGTAGTATCAACTCCGGTTTGGACCATATCTCCCCAATCTCGTAGTCTGCGGTCTCGAGTTGCTGCTGGACTTCATCTTCGGTCATCAAGGGGTGGCGTATGGTATCTGCGAGAAGTCCTATCGTGGTAGGGACAGAGGTATTGAAGCTTGCGGCCTGGTACATGATAGACTCTCGAGAGGAAGCGCATTGTATGTTGCCACCGAGGGACTCGAGTGACTCCAGCATCTTGTCTGCAGTCCGTGTCGTTGTGGACTGCATATGCAAGTGTCAGCCCCAGACTAAAACAGGCTCCATTTACCGTCCAAGCTTACCTTGAAGGCCAAACGATCGATTATATGGCTGACACCTCGGAGGTTCTCGTTCTCATATCTTGACCCAGCATCGACGTAGACTCCTATCCCGGAGAAAGGCCCTGGCAGGGCTTCTGTCGCCACACGAACACCATTTGGGAGGGTGGTGATTTGGTCGAGCTCTGCGGGATCCTAATCCATCAAGGTCAGGCATGGGAACTCAATGTATTTACACAGGAGAATAGAAACCGTTACCTTCTCCACAGCCTCGACAACCGTAGCTAGATTTCTCGATGACTGTCGTGGTAGGACAGATGCAGACGTCTTTGTTATCGGGAGCGTTCGAGCAAGACCGCGCCTTGACATGGGACTGATCATCCTTCCACTAGATCAAGCCTAGATATACTGTACAACAGTCTTTGGGATATGTAGATGCGTTTGGGTAGCATCGAAACAGTTTGCTGTATGATGACTAAGCGTCGCCGGACTTCAGAATGATCTAGACCTACCTAAGTAGAGCGTCCCCATGGGTTATCGTACTGATGTTAACCTGTCCTATTCATCGTTGCTTCAAGATAAGACTTTCAACTGAGCGCCATTCACAGTAATTATTCCTAGCCATTGTGAGTGTACACAAAATGAGTTTACAAGTCAATATCGATGATCCTTCAGCTTACCCCTCCAGCGGCAGGATCTAGTATCAGCTCGAGAGGCAACGTTACACAACGGTACGGCACGACCATTGAGGTCGCTACTTCCTGAGTCCCAATCGATCTGTCTGAAACGCCGATTCGGACATACACAAGGCAGACTCGTCGCCCAAGTTTCGCCCCACATCCCTCGTCCCTGAATCCTTGCCACGATCTATACGACAGACCGGTACCGCAGGGCAAGCAACGTAGGTACCGTTTGACGACGTCCTTCTGCATCTCACACGATCACCATTGCGTGAGAGGATTCTTCCACACGGCAATGTCCTCACAACCTACAACAACCGCGTCACCTCTTCCTGCACCCACTTCGTCGACATCACCGACAAACTCTCGGCCAGGAAGATTGCGAGGACTGAGTTCTCTGCGAAGCTACACCCACAACCACCTAACATTGCACTCCTCTCACCATTCGAATAGCGCCTCACCTCGAATGAGCTTACAGCGGTCAATCAGCTACCCTGCCCAAACATCTTCCAATCACGGCAGTGTGAACGATTCAGCTGACAACACGCAAGAAACGCAAGCTACGCGAGCAGCTACCATCGAAGAGAATCCAAGTAATAAAACGGAGAGTCGGGCGGCAAGCGGCTGGTTACCAACGGTTGGTGGATTTGTTGGGCTGTCAAGCGTAGCTCTACAACCACAGCCAGTACCTGCCGCTACAGCAACACCATCCGTCCCAGCCAACGACTCCGTAATTTCATCTACTCACAACGCAAATACCGTGGCTGCAATGACAACACATAGAGCCGACAGTACTCCGTCAAGGTCACGCGTTGCGTCAATGCTCCCAAGCCCATCTTTCAGAGCAGAAGCCTTTAATTTTGGCAGGCTGTTGAGTCGCACCGAAGGAGAAGAGACAGCAAATAAAGGTAGTGCCCCATCGACTGATACCAATGGCCAAACTTCGTCTTCAGCAAATACACAACTGCCAACGATTCGTTTTATCCCACATCAGGATCCTCGCTCTGCCCGACCATCCTTGGCATTTCCTCCTATCTCTAGGACACTGCCTGAGAGCAATTCAGTAATCAAGGTTGGACGCTACTCAGAACGAGATACGAACCCTCCCCCTGCTCCGAATACGTCTTCAGCAGCTCTGGTTGGCTTCAAATCGAAGGTAGTTAGCCGGAAACATTGTGAATTTTGGTGCTCCAATGGACAGTGGTATGTGAAAGACATGAGGAGTTCGTCGGGGACTTTTCTCAACCACATACGGCTCAGCCAGCCAAATGTTGAATCGAGACCGTACCCCGTTAACGACGGAGATGTGGTCCAGCTTGGAATTGACTTCAGAGGAGGTGAGGAAATGATATTCCGATGTGTCAAGATAAGAGTCGAGTGCAACCGTGCTTGGCAGAAAGGCCTTAACAACTTCAAGTACGTCTTCGGATGTTATCTCATACAAAGTGTACGGTAACATGCTAACGATCCCGCAGTATGAGCACGCACAAGCGTCTGAGGAATTTGACGAAAGTGGCTCCAAGTAAAGATGGCGATGCTGCCTCAACACATACCTCCGAATGTTCAATATGCTTGATGTCGGTAGCGGTATGTTTATAGTGAATTCTGACTCATAAAAACATATGACTGATGACTCTAGCCTTGCCAATCGCTGTTTGTCGCGCCCTGCTCTCACGTGTGGCATTATAAGTGCATCCGACCCATCCTGAACGACCATCGAACATGGCCGCAATTTCTATGTCCCAACTGTCGCGCTGTTGCCGATCTGGAAGCAGATGTCGACGATCCGTATGAATTCGAAGAGCAATCGGACGATGAAGCGAATGGCAGCCCTGTTGCCACCGGGCCTGGAGATTTGAAGCCTAACACTGAGCACGTCTTCTCCATCGGAATACCTGACATGACTGGAGTTGCGCAGCCTTCAGATAGTACTCCAGCTCAACAGGACGCAGACCCCAATGGCAGTGAAGTAGACCCGACTACAAGAGCTAACATGACGAATCTCGAGACCAACGAGCCACCTACCTTCGAACTCGATTCTTCTCGAAGTCTTCTCTCGCGGCGGAACGTATCCAGTACCTCCATGCTCCAGTGCGGCCTCAAAGCAGCAAGATCCACTCCTGACCAAACACCATCTTCACCACGAGTTTCCAGTAGCCCCGGCATGTCGCAAGAGGTCGACAACACCCACCAGAGCGAGCTCTCAAATTCACTACGGGGTGCAATGCATACCACCGGCGAACCATTAGGGCCGGAGAGTATGATGACGCCCAGGAATGACGCCGGGCCATTCGTCTTCGATGGCAGCGGCGGCAGGGCTATGGGCCGGAGAGTCGTGGCGAGCCTGGCTGAGGCCACAGCTGAGAATGAAGAAGGGAGGCCTACGACTACTTGATTGAAATCTCAGTGTGCTGGGGCGTAATGGTTGGTCAGGGACCTATTGGCATTAATATCTTCTTGGTAGATTCCTAGGAGACGTGCCTCTATCTTTGGACTGTTATGGGCTCTTCCGGACTACGATTAATGACGGGGGGTACCATTATGGTTAGGGGGAGAAGGGGCTTGTGATAGGACTTGGTTAAGGCTTTGGAAGCACGTCGAGCATTTTTGCCCTATCTGTAAGGTCTACGACCTCTTTATCCATCTTTGGGGGTGGACTCCATGTAGTAATAGAATAAACTGACTGTTCTCAGCAAGAATATCCTTATACATATGATTACCAATTCCGTCTTGACAGGCAGATATCACTGCTTTGCTGCACTGCGGTGGCGATCCATTGAATATACAAACGCTCACCATGGTAGGTTACGGAACTAGAGATATTACGAACAATACAATCAGACTTTCCTTCAACTTAGATGCAAGATACGTGGTGACAAATATCCGAGCTCACTTGACCATAGCCCGAGCAACATTATTACTGTGCGTCTTTTTATAATCACGCTCAACCACGACATATCTTCTACCACGCCGTAAAGCAGTCACTTTCACGCTCTCAGTCAATGCACAGATAGAGGGTCATCTCAGACAGTAGACTCATGAACAGCACATTCACCGTGAAGCTGACAAGACCACGTGCGAACCCCAGCCGCGAGCAGAAGATTAGGATCCCGAACGACATCAGTGGGTTCGACACGGCTAACTCTCCAAGGATGTGAACAAGAAGTACGAAATTGCTCTCAATAGGTCAAACACAGCATCGGAGACGAATCCAAGCCGTCAGCATATTCAGTCAAGCGAGCCAGCACCCCCCGACAAAACGATGCCGCAGCATGAGAGCCGGCCGGGCGTAGCGTGTAGTCCAGGAGAGGGCGCTAGACAGTCGGTCAGGGGTCGTGGACTGGAGGCGAGATGCTGTTTAAGCTCTTTGTTCTCGGCCTGTTGACACTAACGGGCTCGGGACGGCTTGGGATGGGGTGTCGGGGCGGTGTTGGAGAGGTATGTTAGAGAGATATGTCGGAGAGGTATGACAGAGCGGCGTGCCAAAAGACATTGGACTCTTTGTTGCGCAGAGGATGAGCTGTGAGGCATTAGTGTGTGTAGTACAATGGATGAGGGGTTGTGTTGAGCGAAATTCAGGGTGTGCACTTACTTAGGGCTACCGAAGGTCGATCTGGTCGAGGGCTTGGAGGGAGGGGTGGACAAGGGTTCTACGTGATGGAATGGAAAGCTATGATGCTTGGAGTACTGAACAGGAAATGTGACCGAACGGTGAGTAGACAATACGAGCTGAGCATCGAGGGAGAAGTGCGACAGTGACGATTGTAAGGGTGGCTGCTGAGAAGACACCTGTGGCGCTGCCTGGGGCGTATCCGATATGAAGTTGATAACCGATTGAACTAGAGTCACCAATCCAGTATTTGTTGGCATTGAACATGTTGAATCAGAGTTGTGCATCCAGCTAGCAAACTAACTAAGAACACGAGACCTGCTGTAAAAGCCCCTCCCGATTGACCGGCTCCGTGTCACCATAGTCCCATAGATCGTTTCGCTGGTCGAAAGCACGCCGAGCCCCAAATCACCGGACGAAATAACCCGGCCAGTCGTAAGACAAGAGACGCTCCCCTGAAACCACATCCCATATACTCCGCTCTAACCTAATATGTCTCATCATCTATTGCGCTTCGTACGGCATCATGACTTCCGCGCCTTCGGGGGCAGAATCGGCGTCGTTGTCTTCTTCACTTTCGCGCCCAAAAGTCTTTTCCATATCCGGAGAGCAGTTTTTTGAACTGGTCGCAAGGATTTTTTGTAATGTACGGGAGGGATCTTTGAGATTTCGACCCAGAGTTTCGCGGGGTCGATGCCTGTGGCGGCATTGCAGAACACCGTTAGGTAGCGAGCTCCAAGAATTGTAACGTCTCTCGCCTGTCTCCCGAGATCCTCTGGGATGCGTTTCCTTAGCAACAAGGACTTCTTGGAAAGCCTTACACTTTCCTTGACGAGTTGCTTGTATTGATTGGTGGCTTGTCTCGACACCAGAATAGAGAGAGCCTTGATGCGGAGAGCAAGTCTTTCTTTGGTCCCAAATGCACGTTGTAGAGATGTCATTCTGGTTGTCGTCGCTTCTCCGGGAAAGACAGTCGCCTTTGAGTGCCCACGCCGTGTGATGCCCAGCATGCTACCACACCTATGGCCGAACATCACCTGCAACTTATTGAGTCTCGTGTTGTATTCTTCCTTGGTCTGTGCTAACATCACCTCCATTACCTTCTTCCATCCGTGAGTCTTGAGCGATGGCGTACCAAAGTCAATCAGAAAGGTCTGATTGAAGGTTGGCTTCGAGTTGGTCCAGACGGACACGTTCATAGGACCGTAGGCGTCGTCTCGCTCCAGTTTAACGGCATAAACATTTTCGAAGAGTTTCGAGAGGTGGTGCTCGAATATCACCTCGTTTCGCATGACATTCACCGAAAATTTTGGCCTACTCTTCCTGAGGGTGAAAGATTGAGGGGGTCTCAAAACAATATGGCAATCTCCAACGACTTGGACCTTGAACTGATTGGACTCGTTCGGAGAAACTACGGTTGGATTCAGGCGTAAACTAGCGAGGTCCATATTCGTGTCGCGAACCGACACTGTCTTGAGACTAGAGACCTGAGACTCCCGGGCGACAGACGAAGAGGTTGCTGAGTTGGAACTCGCAAGTATAATAGCGGTGGAGGTGCCGGAGATCGCAGAAGGAACAGGAGACAGGCCTGTGGCGATTGGAAGGGGCGCCGTCTGCCGTACCAGAAGCGATTGTGGAGGTTTAATATACTCCAACGGAGCAAAGATGCACGCGATCGTGTAAACAAAAAGTGCTCCTATCAGAACGGATGTTCGGACGTTGGCCCGCATGAGTTCTCTGAGGCGGTCAATGCTTTGTGCCAACCGAGAGGCGTTGGTTGTCGCTTTCTCTAGGTCTTCGGCTGGACTTCTCCTAACAGCCTTTGCAGTCCGAACGTCTCGTTCCATAGCATGAAGGTAGTCTTTGCCAGCATGCAGGCCGGTAAGACATGCCAGGTTTCTGTTCATCTGACCAGAATCAATATTCCTGAACGACGTCAGATCCACCGGCAGCCTCCTCAACACACGGTTGTCAGACGCATTGACGCCACGGGCCTCGAGGCATAAGTGTGGACCATTGTATGGTAACATTGCTGGCTCATCAAGGGTGTCCCAGAGCGGCTCCTCCGAGATGACTATGGACGGCACGTTATGCTTTTTCATGAACGAATGGGCAAGTGCACGGGTCCGACGTGCCGATAGAGCATCAGCACTCGACCGATAGATTATAGCAATATCTGGTAACTGCCAGTGATTGTCGGACTGTACTTTGAAGCTATGACCGTCGTGCGTAGATTGACATCTGGTGCTCTCGTTCAGCGTCAGTGTGATGTTGCTATGACTGCCACTCCCCTCGGTCAATTCTGCAAAGGTACAGCGATCAACCACAATCTCCAAGCCAGAGGAGTCAATCAATTCGACTTCGGGCGATGTGCTGTCGCCGAACGAGGATACCGGGATGATGTTGAAACGCGACGATCTCCTGTGAGCAACGTGGGAAGAGGGTCCCGACGATGATGGTACCGCAAGTGCAGCTCCCACCTTCTCGACGATCACATTCTGCGCGGAAGTATTCCCAACGTAAACAATCCTGAAAGGCCTGTCTAAAACCAGACCCTGCCTAGTCATGGTTTGTCGAATCGTTGCAACGAACTGAACGGATTCTCCACTCGAGAATGCATTAGCACCGACCTTGAACGCCTCCTCATGACTGAACTTGTACACAGTATGTATGGCGTCAACCTGTTCCGCGTCACGATAAGGCTGGGCTTCCTCGAATTCGATGGCCTGGACTGAGGTATGATTATGGCCCTTGGCAGTCATGGTGCTGCTATCCCAACCGCCATCTTTAGATTCTCCACACAGCGGATGGCTGCCGGTGTAGTCTGCGTCCTGGGTATGCTTGGTATCGTCTGTGTCTGCTAAGCTTGCCGAATCATCTGTGGGATCGTGATCATTCGAGGCTATCCAGTCCGCCCTATCTTCATGATCCTCATCCTCGGACGTAAAGAACGTCGATTCACTCAAGATCTCATATGTGCTATCGCCCAGAGAGCTGGTAGTATCTTCTGAGAAGTGGTCGAGATTGGAAGCCATGCTCGCGAGTGTGGAGTGTGAGAGATAGTAGGCGATAGAGCCGTCGATAGGTAGAATTGGATACTTCAGATGGTCCAGGTGTTCTTCGAAAGGTGACATAGAGTCAGCTCTGGAAATTGTCCGCAAGAAAACACCTCATGCAGTGCGGTCCCGCCAAAGTTGAGGATGTTGACGAGACAAGAGGAGAAAGTACCTATAAGGTGGTGACCGAATCACATCGCATGCACTACCTGAATCAGGTCGCTGCCCTCTGCCTAGCTGTGGTCTCGGTCGTTTGAGTTAGATGGTCGGCGGAGACAGCCCTATGACCGTTTCCGATAATCACCGTCACCGGGGAGTGAGACGAGGTACAAATGACATCCGAAAAGATCTAGTCAGCTGAGTGAAGAGCTTCACAGCATCTCAAATGGTGTCTAACATTTGCACATAAGTTGAAGAAAGGCAAAGAGAGAAGACGACAGCAAGATGGTAAAGCAAGGCAAGGCAACAGGTGTACAAAGTAAGGCGGGATGATGAGACGATGGGAGGGGTCATAGCATGATGACTAAGCTATCTCTCTAAAGGTAGTAACGTATCGCGATAAGCTTGACGCTAAGATAACCAAAATTTGAGTCTGATCGTCAATTCAAATGACACGTGTGTACATAAGTTAGCATGGTCCCTTCATCACTTGAGGTGTATAGCTAAGGTATACTCTGCCTGCCTTTGGGTTGCGGTTGCGGGCTGAACGGTGCCTCCGCTTCATACGGTACCGACCACTTTCAGTGACTCACGCAGCTTGCAATGTTGGGGCACAACTATCGGTCTTCACTGCCTTTCTGCCGGCCAGATATTGCTGAGCCTAAGGCAGGCTGTATTGAAGCCTTACAACGATTGTTCAGGTAGACATTAGTGACAGAAGCGCAGGATGATAGTCCCACAACAATTCGAGCGCAGAGCGAACCAGATGTGAGAAGCGTCACTATTTCCGGTGAAACGCTGTGGACGTAGATCAGACCCGAAAAGACTCCCTGATGCAATTCCCAGAGCGTATGCGCGAGAAAACAAGAAAGACCCCCATGATGTCGCGAGCGATGCCGCCAGAGAAACGTGCCTGAAACCCCTTAAAGCAAACAAAAAAGGGACTGAGAAATATCGTGTAATGCACGGCGTCGACGCTACGGAGAGGCCCACCCCCCCGCGACGTCGACCCACTCGGCAAGACAGCTGCCCTGCTTGCCCTCTACGTCGACAATGTCCGTGTCACATTTACACCTGCACCCAACGCCGTTTTCCTTTTCCGAGTCCCATAGCGCCCAGTAGTCATCTTCTTCCTTCCTCTTCTTCGGATCTTCCGTGGTGCTCTCGAGGAAGGGGGTCCTTGGTAATTGTCGCGCAGGAGCATTCGCCGGACAATGTTGGATCGTTGTATGTCGATAGCCAAAGTCCCGGAAATAGTGGATATCTTTGGGAGCCAAAAGAGCTCCAGCGGCTAACGAGTGAATTGGTGCATCACCCCACTGAATGATTGTCAGCTCGCTGATAGAAGTCAAGGTGGTCATCCGTATGCTCACCCGTTCCATCCAGAACCCTCCACTCCGATCCATCATCTCAAAAAACTCTTCATACTCTCGACTCCTGAACCAGTCTAACCTGGCAATCTCGAAATTGCTCCAGAAATGGCACATGTTGTATTTCTCGCTTTCCATCGCTTCTGGATCGACGTCCGGTAATGCCGATAGGTCCGGCTCTGTACTCCGAATCTCCTCCGGCAACGGTGTCTGGTAGTTTCGAACATCTTCGGGAAGTGGCTTTGGTTCCTCGGGAGGCTCGACGAACATTTCCCACAGGCCCTTTGAGGTCAGATTGTTCTTTCGCTTGTATGCTGACGCATAACGGAAGATGTTCGGAACGGTTTCCTTTAGTTCCTTGACTGCAATAGTGAACCCATATGTCTTATTCGCTCGTTCCATGTGGATGAATGGATCGCTAGGCAATGTCAGTAATAGCTTAGGAACTGAGAAGTCTGCCTACTGACTATGTAATGTCACAGAAGTACTTGATCTCTGGCTCCAGCCGCCAATACCACTGATATTTCTGTAGCAGCTCATGTTTGTAGAAGAATCTATTCCGGCGTCAGCGTCTGGCCTTTCCAAATTCCTAAAGGGGTGGAGCCAACCCGGAATAGAATCTGCACATGTGATGGTAGCTCTCCATGCCACCGTACATGATCGCCGCATCCCCTTGCTTCCTTATTCCCTCTCGGGCCACCTGATGGTCCACCCAGTCAGGGTATCCCCACATGCTTGGGTCTATCTTGCCGAACTCCACAGAAGAACTGGTGTAGTTTTTAATGGTGTCTTTGAAGGTTGAATTGAACTCCCCGTCATTCAAAAACACGTAGGGGTAGTTGAACCATCTGTTGAAGTGCCTCTCGATTGATTTCACTGATTGTATCACGCCATCAAGCTCCTGATTTCGCGCCAACACCACGAATACAGCGTTCGCTCTCGGACCGTTGATCTGGATCTCGGGGTCGAGGCAACCGGTCACAAACACTTTGTCATGTTCCTCACTTATCTTACTACACATGGAAAAATCGTTGGGTTAGCGCCACAAAAAATATACCTGGTGGGGATTGAAACATACCGTATTGATGGAGGCGCCCCAGCGGGCATCAGTATTCGACCGGGAGACGACGGATGCCGTACGACCAAAACGAGTATCAAGATGATAACAATGCATGGAAAGAGGAGGACTGCGCCGAGAGGTATGGAAATGGAGGAGTTGCCCTTTAATCGTATCCGCCGCCTGAGGAGCGCTAGCCTAGGTGATATTCGGTATTTCTGTCGTGACAGATCATCGAGGGAAGGCAAGGTGGGCGAAGAAGGTATTCGCTTCAGGAGATTTCTCACAATACCCATCGGTGCGAGTCCCGGAAAAAGTTTTGGCAGCGCACCAGAGCTTCCACGAGCAGGAGTCTCGCGACAGGTACGTAACCCTATCCTAAAGCCTAAGGCGCAAGGGGTATCCACTGAGTAGTAGCAATTGCTGATGAGCTCGCAAGGGATCCACGTCGCGCGCTATATTAGATGCAGGTTTGTAGGGCGTAAGGTATGTCCGCGTAGGGCAAGTAACGAGCGGCTGGAGAGATCTCCGAAAGCTGGATACTACTCTATCTCCCCCAAATGTCGCCTTCACGGCCGAGTAGGCAATTACCGGCGGGTGGTCAGTGCATGCGACGTTGATATGAGGTTCGGTGCTGAATTTGGTGTTTGATTCCCTCGACGGTGGAGGCGACGATAGGAGAGGTTGGGCCATGGACTACCGCAATAGTCCGCTTAGGCTTATGTAAGCTTCGAGCTTGCCCTGTAAACACCGTACTTACGCGGCCCCCCTATACAGTAGTCTAGGTAGTCGTCGTATAACCAGATATATCGGGTTTTGCTATCATTGAAAGAGCAAGACTAAATCAAGCAACACGACCCTCGTCACGTCCAATATGTACATCTACATGCCCACCTCAACTGGGTCATTAGTGGCCAGGACCGAAGGCCAGTGACATATCTGATAGTCTACGTATTCGTCCAAAACGCCTGTAAGTCTGTAAAACCATACCCTTCCGCCTCTCCTGATTTCTTCTCCTGGTCCTTCTAAAACCGTACCTAGAGCCGGGGAGAAGGAGGCCCATGGTCAGATGAGCTAAGCGTTCAACCATCTGCGTCTCCATGGAAAGAAAGCTTTACTTTCTTCCTCTTGTTGGGCGTTTTGCCTGCTCTGCTCTCAGTCGACACAGTGTTGTTTTCGTTATCCTTATAGGCTTGCGCGTCGTCCCCAATGACTTTAACAGCCTTCTTTCTTTTCTGGACTCCGATCACAGCAACCTGCTGTTTCATCCGCCCCTTTCTCTCATCATCTTCATGCTCCTCCTCCTCCTTAGGAATGCTATTTTGCGTTCCATCCGTGCCCTGAAGCTCCGGGGGTACCACTACTTTGTCCGAACTAGTTTGACGACCTATGAGCGACTCATACTCAGCTTTTGAGATGGTATTTTGACTCTCTTCATCAACATATGTAGGCTCGTCATCATCCTCATCCGGTGCCCTCTGCTTCTTGGGCCTTGCAAGCGGCCTTTTCTGACGCAAAGAACCACCACCACCATTTTCCTCTCTTAGTTTCCGGAGAAAGTTGGGTTCCTTAGCTTCTAATATCTCAATCAGCGTATCCAGTCTGTTATTCTGACCTAGGCAAAATATACCATAACTAAGATTTTTGGCATTGAAAGCCATGAAAGAGTCGAGCAACCGTCGTCTTGCCCATACGGCTCTATGAATCAAAACAGAGGCTTATGCAGAAGGTCGCCGAACACCTATGTAGCCCATGGGGTCCAGCTATACAAATAGGGGAGGTAAAGGTTCAATTTGCGTGCCTTAGGCTAGGCTTGTATATAATGTTCGATCATTCCCACTTTGATTATATCTGTATATGGACGGATTCTCAACCGCCCTCCTCCAGAGTGAGATTACCTGGAGAGGTTGACTGCAACTTTATACCTATATTGACTTCGCTCTGTAAGGTTCAAACTTATTTTTTCTCAGACGCTGTGCTAACTGACTCGTTGAGGCTCTTCGGAAACTCTAAATTGACAAGACCCCAGATGCCTTTCTACACCAAACTTACCTACCAGGTACGTACGACGCGAAGCTAACACGTGCGGAATCAAACCTGTCAATTATCGGTCAATGATGCTGTGCGCAAGTAAGTTGCCCAATATGTTCCCATGTCTGAGCAATAGCAAAGCTGACTTCGTATAGTTTCTGGCGAAGTACCCCAGGTCCCCGTAGCATCCCGCAAGAGTGGTATGCTCAGGAGCACCTCATCCGGTGTAGCATACCCAACACTGACGATATTGCAGGAACTGTTTTCGAGAAACGGTTGATCGAAGCATATATAGCGGAGAACAGCAAAGATCCTGTTACTGGTGACGCACTCACGACCGATGATCTTGTTGAGCTCAAGACAGCGCGCATTGTCCGACCCAGACCTCCAACCCTCACCTCGATACCGTCACTCCTTACTGTGTTTCAAAATGAATGGGACGCACTTGCTCTCGAAAGCTACACCATCAGACAACAACTAGCACAGACCCGACAGGAGCTTAGCACTGCCCTCTACCAACACGACGCCGCTGTGAGAGTTATTGCACGGCTGACAAAGGAGAGGGACGAGGCTCGGGATGCGCTTTCAAAGATCGCAATAAATACTGGACGGACGGCCTCCAATGGGGACTCTATGCAGATAGATCGCCAGGAGATACCCGATCCTATTGTTTCAAAAGTCGAAGCGACTCAGGAGAGGCTATCCAAAACTCGACGTAAACGTGCAGTGCCAGAAGATTGGGCGAGCGCAGAAACGATTGAGTCCTTTGGTCCGGCCCATACATCAGAACCTCTATATCCTGGTGGAAGATCAGTTGCACTTGATGCATCCGGTGACTTGACTCTTGTGGGTGGCTCCGACGGTATCGCTGGTGTCTATTCGCTATCCCAGCGCCAAGTCCTGCATGCGTTGAAGGGAGGGGCAGCAATCACAGATACACTGTGGTCGGGCTCCCAGGCTATAGTGAGCACTGCTGCGGGATCAGTGAAAATATTCGACAAAGCCACCGAAACGGCAAATTTCAGCGCACATGCAGGCGAAATATCCGCTCTGGCTTTGCATCCCAGCGGAGAGATACTCGCTTCAGTAGGTGTTGACAAGAGTTATGTACTATACGACCTTGTATCCTCAACACCAATCACCCAGATATACACCGATTCAGGTCAGTCCTTACCCATTCTTGCCAAATATGGCTGGACTAACGGCGCAGCAGCTCTTACCTCGGCTGGCTTCCATCCCGACGGCCATCTCTTTGCCGCGGGCGGCAGTGACGGGCGGGTCAAAGTATTCGACGTCAAATCCGGTACAAATGCCGCCAACTTCGAGGCTTCAGGTCCAATTCAGGCCCTCTCGTTTTCCGAAAATGGCACTTGGCTTGCAGTAGCGGTGAAAGGGCAGACTGACGTGACCATATGGGATCTGAGAAAGGCAGCTGCGACGAAGACCCTCGAAATCGGCAGCAAGGTGGAGAACATGCGGTGGGATTATACTGGGCAATTTCTGGCGGTTACTGGGCCCAGTGGACTTGCGGTTCAGCAGTACTCTAAGGCCGCCAAAGAGTGGTCTGAACCATTACGAAGCGCCGTGGCAGGGGTGGCGGTGGAATGGGGCCCGGGAGCTCAGAGCTTAGTAGTGATGAGTGGAGACGGAGTGCTCACTGTAATGGAGGCAAAGTAGCATATCTTGATATCCGCGTTTTCATCTTGAAAAGATACAATTGCAGCTGTTTGAGAACAGCTGGTTGCCACTGATGTGATATTGTTGTGACTTCTAGATTTAGGGCAGATGCGATAGTCTGACTTATAGTCTGATCACGGGACAATAGTTACGAAGCCACTTTGTGATTGAGTTACTCGAGAAGAAGATCCCGTTTCCTTTCATTTCTTACCTTAAGTGACAGTACAGATTACCTTATCCTTCTGCATAAACGTGACCAGATAAGGTTAGCGTTAGTATACTGTACCATACTTCGTAAGGTAGTGTTGTGTTTTTTGGCTAGGTCGACGAAGGTGCTTCTAGATCCGAGTACATCAACTTTCTGGATTCACCCGCAACACAGATGACACCACCTCTTCGACATTAACACACGTCCAATGACTTGCTGATGGTTTGTCTGCAGCAACCAAGCAGTCTCCTTCATTTCTTCTATCGTTCTAATTACTTATAAGAGCATGGATATCAACTCCCCATTCGCATGCTCGCGGCAGATACAGAAGGTGAGGAGCGATAGTCGTGATTCTTAGGGGAAGGGCCAGAAACGCCACGACTCTATTTCGAAACTGGTGGATGTGTACTGACAGGTTTCTACTATTCCAGAGAAGCCACGATCAGATTTCGAGAGATCGTAGCCGGGGCCAATCGCCTTGGCTTGTCAACCGTCCCGACTTATCTACGAATCACTCCTTCGCCTCTTCCAGCACCACCTCCAGCCTCCGCCTTCCTACTCCCAGATATTCAGGTGACGGCTTAGATCTCAGACGACCCGTCATGTCACAACCGCCCCAGACTGTCATCGATCTAACTGACGAGCCTGATACACCTCCTCAGCCACGCCACCGCCACCAACATTCCCGTACTTCTTCACGAGCGACAAGACCGCCCCGCTTCTCGCGCGGTGACATAATTGATCTGGAGGACCGATCGGAGGAGCCAGCACGACGTCCTGTACATACCAGCGCCGGTAGCCCTGAACTTGAACTGCTGTACAGTCGCTCCGTCCCCGCAGAGGCACAGGCGAGAAGACAGAACGGCGTGGGCGTTGCGAGTTACGTAGGTCCTCTGGAACCTCAGCCACAACTAGCCGGACCAGGAGATTTCCAGAGCGCTTCACAGCAGGGCTGGTATGGGAACGGACCAGGCGGTCTTGCGAGGTTGCAAGAGTTCGCACGGCGCATGGATAGGAGAGTACGACCTGCCGCCGCTGCTGGCATTCGCGGGGAAGATATGATCAGACGAGAAGTTGCGGGAATGGCACAGCCGGCGCCACTAATGCATCGTCGGCCGGTGATTCCAGCGTTGGAGGACGACCTCTTTGTCTTCGACGGTCACGGCGAGATCGAACTACCTCAAATGATGGATTATGAGAATGCGGGCTTTGCATTGGCAACTCCTCCCCCTACATACAAGGCGCCCAGTCCTGCACAGGATGGGTTTACCCGATCGCCGACGGAGGAGGATGTGTTAGTGTGCCCAAACTGTGATCAAGAGCTGGGAGCGGGCGAAGACGAGCTCAAGCGTCAGGTTTGGGTCGTGAGATCGTGTGGTCACGTATGCCACCCGGTGTTCAAAATTGCTCGAACAACTGCTGACAGTCGTGCCAAGGTCTACTGTGGTGAATGCATGAAGAACAGACCAAAGCCGAAAGGCAAGAGTGCCCGACGGCCAACCAAAACTAAGCCGTTCTCACATTGTCAAGTGGCCGGGTGTGGCAAGAGCGTCAAGTTACCCAAGAGCATGTTTCAGGTCTATCTTTGAACCAGACCGGAGTCGTTTTCGTCGCGACGCAGTTTAGACTCGGTTGTCTCACTATCATCCTGACAGCATAGCGGCGGCGTTCGGTTGGCTGAACTCAGGAGTGGCATAGCAGAGGAAGTTTTCCCATTGTGTAAAGGGTGCAAAGTCACAATCTAGCAGTGCTTGTGTGTGTACATGTATAGCAATCTCGAAAACATTACAGTACCTACTGTAATTCGTACCCCCCGACCATCGTCTGTATGTGGTTGCTCGCTTCCGAGCTCATTCGCCAGATATTCCCTTTCACATTTGTACATAGAACTTCCAAAGCCCAACAGCGAAGCTGCCTCTTCTCTCCTTCGAGCAAGTAAGATGGATCATCAAACCTCCCGCCGTCGTCTACAAGCCCAGTACCTCACCCTCTATAACTTCATCTCCGCCATCCTATGGCTCGCCATCCTCGGCAGAGTAGTCCTCCTGGTGCCCCTTGTCGGCTTCAAGAACGTGTACGGTGGAGTAGGCGCGTTTGCCAAATGGACGCAGACGCTAGCCCTGCTCGAGGTCGTTCATTCCGCCTCAGGTGAGCCGTCCGTACAACTGGAACGGAGTGCTTCACCAGCCAGTCCCGGCTAACATGCCAACGCTCCCGCAGGGCTCGTGAGAAGTCCATTGTTGACGACGGTCATGCAAGTCGCTTCCCGACTGCTACTCCTCTGGGGGATCGTGAACAACTACCCGGCAACGACCAGCTCGTCTCCGGCGTACTCGAGCATGTTGGTGGCGTGGAGTGTGGCAGAGGTGATCCGGTATAGCTACTTTGTGTTGAACATGCGGGGCTCTGTGCTGGGATTCGTGCGGTGGTTAAGGTATTTTGTTCCCTGGCCATGGCTATGGAGCTACGGCGGAGTTTTTCTATTGGAGAAACATGAGGCTTATGATGGAGCGGTTGCAGATATAACACCTTCTACGTGCTGTATCCGTTGGGCATCTGCAGCGAGATGTGGTTGATTTACATTGCTATCGAGCCGGCGAAGACATGGAGGGTGCAGTATGAGTACCTGCTGAAGATGATCTTGGTCATCTACATCCCTGGTTTGATCTCCCCTCCGTTCTTCTGGGGCAATTTGTGATCTGGCTAACCACACGCAGGCACTTATATTCTGTACACGCACATGATGGCCCAGAGGCGGAAGATGATGAGGGGAAAGCAGGCGGAACGAGGTTATTAAGCACAGTTCGCTCAAGTGTCAGCGTATGAGGTTTCTGGCCACTGCAGACGTCTTCCAAGTTATGCTGAAAGACCGATGGCTTGTTAGCGGCATCTCGATTACGCTGCTAGAATGGCATTGAACCCGCTGGCTTATGATCATGCGACACCTAATCTCGAACGGACGCTGTGCATATCACGGAGGCCCGTCAGTACGAGGCCGCTACGTCTTTCCTGGTATCTGGCGCGTGCTCTTCTAGTGATGTCTGACTCAACCTAAGATCTTGGCTGCTTGATTGGCTCTACGTGCAGGTCAGCATAGGGAAGAGTTGCAGATACCATCAATGGACACAAAGCACCGTACGAAGATGGATCACGTCATTAGGGCTTTTATCAAGACGCCAAAAGGGATGGAGAGGATGGAAACGGTAGTGATGGCGCTATGCTTGTGGACCTCTACTTTCCCTAGGCGCGACAGACGACTGTCATCAGGTCGTCGAATCTTATATCGCGGATATCACCGAATACCGACGCTAAGGGGAGAGCTGGGCATAGGATCGCATATTCATTCCAGTCGCTACCAACGGCACTGTATGCTGGCCTTATACCGATCCGCAGGCTAGATGGGACAGACACGCTTACATACATGATAATCACAATTCAAGCTCTGTCAAGATTCACTCTTGGGTAGCCAAAACGAAGTGTGTTTCCGACGTGCGATTCAGAGTTGAAAAAACCTTTTCGAGCACCAGTAGAGACGTGTCATAGACTGTCAATATTCCTGTCAGTACAGTGGCAAGAGATGAACATCGGCTAACTCATTTTTCATTGATGTCTTACAATCAACCGTCGGTCTTATCTATCGGCGTGCTCCAGGAAGACTCTAGCCGGAGCTGATAGTCAACAAGGATCAAAGTCCGCTAATAGGTCCAAAGAGCACTCCCAATGGCTTCTTCAGTCAGCTCTACCAAGCAAAGAAAGGTGGGTTCAATGTTGCTTTGCCCACCCGGCAGCTCTCGACGTTCTTCCGTAGCGACGAGGTAAAGATATCGTGCCCCTCGATCGATGTTGTAGATCAAAGCGGTGGGTGCACGCAGCCGTGTAGCGGCGTCCCAGCGCTGGGTGAATCCGCAGATGTCGTCTGGTCTAGAAGGGAAGTCCAGGTCTTGCCTGATATGTTGCCCTTGTTGGGTAATCCGGAGCAGCTCTGTGACAGGTGTCTGATGGGCCCTGCGAATGCAATTCCCAGGCGCACTATCATCCGAACCCCTTGCGAAGCCTGATCTCGGTGGCCTGACTCGACTTACCTTCTTGATGCAGCATTCCTGTGCTTGCCTTCATACAGTCTTCATAAGATTATTGATAGCATTTGCAGCGAACTTCTTCCTCTCCGACTCCGACATATCGGCACCCATATCTAACAAGCGTCCAGTCAGTGTTTATCCTCACTATGAGCCCTTCTGCAAATCGTAACGACGGTACCCACCCTTAATGACCTGTACCTTGACCATCAAACGCTCCAACTCCTCAACCTTCAACTCCTCGTCCTCTCCATCCCCTCCCTCTGGCTCCTGAGATGAGCTCTGGCCATAAATGGCGTTCCGCATCCCAAACATCTCCTTCTGTATCTCTGCCGCTTCGGCCCTGAAACCAACCTCATCGCCATCATCTTCATCGCTGCCAAAGCACAAAGACTCAGCCTGGAAATCATCACCATCCCCGCCTCCCCAGTCATTCGCCTCCAGAGCTTCCTTAACGCGTGCCATACCCACGGGCTCTGCTCCATCACGCATGCTTAGCTCTTCTCTATGACACGCACGCACCATGTCCTGTACACGTCTCCATGCTCGGACAAACCCGGAAGGTTAAGAATAACTGACGACCTACCGCCATATTCATTCCGCCCCTTCGCCTCCGCCTCCACGTACTCAAACCCCCTACCCCTACACAACTCCTCCCCCTCCTCCATCCCCAACGGCAAATGCGGCGTGACGCTCTGCGCCATCGCCACGGCCAAACACACGCCGTCCCAGCCGTATCCGCAGCCCTGCTTGACCACGTCCGCCACCGCCGCGAGCAGGCCCTCGATCCGCTCCTGCACTCCCCGTAACCGTCAGCACATACATCCTTCCTTCTCCTCAAAGTCCTCTTTGCCCACCGCCCTCATCCCCCCCACCGCAGCGCGCCCCATCCTAGATGTAGACGCCGTCCGCGACGCACATCGGCTGCTCGACGGAAAGGGCAAGGGAACGCACCTTCTCCCCGGCATCAACCGGTTTCCGGAAACAGAGCACTACGGCGCCCAGCACAGATAGCACTTCCTTGGCCTCGGGCCGCAGGAACTCGTCGCGCCATTCTGGGGCGGAGTTGATCTCGTCGATCCAGATCGGGATCGTGGCGCTGTAGTAGGTCGTTTTGAGGGCGAGGGTGTGCGAGAGGCCGGCTAGAGAGGAGGGGGGAGAGGAGGAGTTCGGGTTTGGTGATGGGGCGCTGCCTGTCAGGTCTGCTTGCGGGTAGATGTGAGTTTCGGTGGTGGTCTGACGAGGTTGTGGGGGGGGAAAGAGTGGGGTTTTTGGGAGAGGAGAGGGGAAAAGCGAACCTTTTAGGAGGCTTGGGACATTGGAATCGGGGGGTGAGAGGATTAGGATACGGCGCGGGTTTGGGACGTCCATTGTGTGGGCTGTGGAAGTTTGGGGATGTTGAGGGCTATGTTGGCAGTCACGGGCAAGGTAAGGAAGATCTTTGTTTTCCGCTCCCAATGATCGCTTTTGTAGTGATGTATGAAATTACCATGGAATGATTACACAGCGGATAAGTACTATAACGGACATATTGCACTCTTGGTATCTTTTTTACTCTATCTATATACAGACCGCCCGAAACTCCGTTCGATCCAGGCCACCTCAACAAATGCCCTTTTCGCGGGCGAACCCTTCCGAGATATCCAGTCCAGCACAGCAACGTGATTTCGGAGTCTTGCAGCTCCTCAACGCTAGCCCCTGCCTCCTCTCTGTCCCCTCGCCCTGTTAACAGTTGCCCTCCCTCTCGCCAACCCCACCCCGCGCCCTCTAATCCCTCTCGACCGGAACATTGGCGCATTCCTAATCAACCCCACATCAGCCTGACACTTCTGCAACCCCACCGCCCCCGACACATCATTCTCGCAGAGACATACCTCAACATATCCGGCACGATGAAAAACCGAACATGGCTCCCTCGTATGTAGACCTGATCCAGATGCGACACCCGGCCGTCGCGCGCGGTGACGGTGATGTCTTTCAGCTGGACGTTCATGTTGTCTTCGGCTGTGAGACCGGGGCGCACGTGTCAGCGGGAGTTGTGCGAGGGGGGGGGAAGCGAGGGCAGGCGCACCTTCGAGCAGCTTGCCCCGGTAGACTTGGCCGGAAGTGATCTCGAGCGTAACGACGTGACCCTGGACAAGTGCTATGGCGTTAGTGGTGGTTCTATGTGTGAGGCTCGTGGACGGTGCAGATGGGGATGGTATACCTGAGCTTCGTTCAGCAGCTTGATCGGGATGCCGATGGTGCTCGTCATGGTGAGGATGTTGATGCCAATTTTTTGTTCGGATGTGATGGTTTGTTACGTACTGCCGTGGCAAAGAACGGTACGAATATTACGGCAAGGTGTGGAAGAGGCTGTGTTGCGAGGGTAGGACAGTCCTCGATGGTGGGATGTCTGACGTTCGGAGAAAGGTCCAAGCTTCGTGGGATTTGGCGAAGCTCTCCCATCTCGTGCAGTGCAGATCAGATCAACAACTACATTTCTAGATCTACAGAAAGAACCAGATGAACGTTTCGGCAACATTCAGTGTCTTCAAACTGTTTCGTGATCCTGCATTATGTCTCCCTCATAGCACTGTCTCTACCTTCAATCAGCTACCCATTCCTCTCTCGAAAGCGTTCGTCAAGCAGCGTGGAGAGAAGGATGTCGATATCAGGGCCGTGGTCCTAGACAAAGACAATTGCTTTGCTAAGCCGCAGGAAAATGTAGTTCACAGTCACTATAAAGTACAAATCCCTAGATTTCCTTCCTTTACATCTGCAATTTCTGGAAAACATTACAAAGCATATGCTGCGGTCATGTAAGATCTTCTAGGTTGAATTGTTCTATAATGAAACGGTGGTCTATACTGTCCCCGTCCTTTCTGATTTGTTTCTGTTCAGACCAAGTTCGCTGAACTCAGCAAAGCCTACCCAGGCTCTCGTCTCCTGATCGTCAGCAACTCTGCCGGTACTGCCTCTGACCCGTCGGGCAAGGAGGCCGATCTGCTTGAAAGCAACACGGACGTCAAAGTGCTTCGACATTCGACGAAGAAGCCAGGCTGCAGAGATGAGATCTTCAATCACTTCCGCCGTGCTCCCGAAACAGGCGTCACGAGACCTGATCAGATCGCCGTGGTCGGTGACAGGCTATTCACAGACATTATGATGGCCAATTTGATGGGCTCGTACGGGGTTTGGATCAAGGATGGTGTGGTGGAGGAGAAGGGACTGGTAAGGCCGATAGTGAGATGAATCAAGCAGGAGCTGATCCGTTCCCAGTTCACCAGAATCGAAGGTCGACTGGCCAGCTTCTTGTTGAGGAGTGGATACGGGCCCCCCGTGCCACGCAGTCAGTTTGAAGAATGAGTTGAACAAGAGGCATATTGGAGGCCTATGAAGGTTTCCTTTTGGGACACTGGGCCTGCTCTCGTACCATTCGGGATGAAGACCAGGCAAGAACAAGGACTGCTGGTTTGCTGACCGTTCTACAACTTCTGCTTCTGCCAACAGTGGGATGAACCATTCTCCGATAAATATGGTCGAGGTCAACCCTCATATCCGCTTAGGAAGTGGTGAACATGCCGCGCTGTACGTGGGTTTGAGTCTGTTGGTCATGTTGAGTTTGGACCTCTCGATAGAACACTCTGAATCTATAACTCCCATACATCATGAGGACCTGGACCGACGTCTGCGCCGATAGATGACCTCATTGTGATGAATCTAATCAAAACATTTCCGTTATCCGTAGGACACGTTTCCGCTCTTGCGCTCTGGTAATCCGCGTGTTTGTATTTGGTTATAGCCCTGATCCATGCCGCTTTCTTAAACCCGCCACGTGTGTTTGTGTGCGGCTGACGGGATGGTTGGAGATATCAGATATACCACTGCAGAGCCAAGTGATACATTTAAGCGCTATCTCCCACCCACTGACCTGCTCTACAGCCTCGGGCAAGCTAGCTGATAAATGCAGAGACAAATTATTGATTATTGTTAATTAATGAATACCTTACATACCTAAGGTACCTGGTAGGAAGCAAGACCATGCAGACGTGGCACCTGTACGAATATCTAAGGTACCTCAGGTAGTGATTTGTAAGAGAGGTACTTACAGTACGACTTTGTACGGAGAAGCGTAAGGTAGGTAGTTACTGTATCTTACCTTAGGGTAAGTTAGCTACTTTACCTACCTAGTAGTTATAAGCGTCAAGGCTAAACCGTTTCTGTATGCCAAGAAGCAGAAACAGAAGGAGAAGCGGGAAGCCGAAGCGAGGCTGAAGCCCACATCTGAAACGACAGATGTCTCTGGTGCAGTTCCTTCAAGAGAGCGCAGAAGATACCTTAGGGTACCTTACCTTATTGCTGTCAATGAACAAGCTATACGAATTAAGGAAAGTATCATTGATGGAAAGAGATACATACATTGACCACCTACTTCGTAATCGATATCAAGCTATAAACTATGTTGCCTTGAAGCTTGAAGGAGGGAGTAACGTACAGTAGGTGGGTTTAAACTTAGCAATACTTGGGCGGCAGGAGCAGGAAATACCTTAGGAGGCTGCTTTAGCCGAAGACCTGGTACCTGACTTTGTACCTGACTTTGTACCTTACCTACCTTGACGTTACCCCCTTTCGTTGTTTCTCACCCACTCACACACACGCACTGAGAGCCACCCACCCTCCTCTCCCCAAATAACGTTACCCACTTCCCTTTTTCCTCACCGTCGCTTTCACCCACTCACTTGACCTTATCACCACCATCGACACCTCGTCGCCGTTCCTTGCTTGTTACGGTCTTGACTTGACCACTTTTTCTCCCTTTCCCTTCTCTTTTTGTTTGTCGCCCTCACGGACGCCGTCCACTCTTTTCGGCTCCATAACACTCCTTCGGCTTCTTCTTTATTTTCAGCTTCTGTTTGGACGTTACAACACAACACAACACACACTCCTTTCAGTGCCTTTACGCCCTCTTACACCCTTGTCGAGTAACGCAGAAGATTCATCTATTCCTGGCTGGGGCCAGCGAAGTTCAATTATCTACTTATCTCATTTGCATTCGTCGGCTCACATCACTACCTACCGCCATCTGTCCTGCATGCTCTCGTCATTTCGGCATTGCCACCGTCGACCTCAAGCCTACCATTTCAAACCGTTTGCGTAGCATTACAAGTAGAGGGGATATTCGGAAACCAAGCATCGAAGATACAACTCTAGTCTTAGCGACCGACCAATCCCACGATCACACGATCCCACCGTCGCCTGCATTCGACCTATGCAGGGTGCGGCCAAGCTCGAGTCAATGTCTTCGTCCACTCCCTCGCCCACGGCTTCGGCCGCCGCGAGTACTTCGTCTTCGCGCCGCCCACCTCGAAAGAGCACCCTGACACAACAGCAGAAGAATCAGAAACGTCGACGGGCGACGCAAGACCAGCTCGCGACGCTGGAGGTGGAGTTCAACAAGAACCCGACCCCGACGGCTTCCGTGCGGGAACGCATCGCTCAGGATATCAACATGACGGAGCGATCGGTGCAGATCTGGTTCCAGAACAGGTTCGTGTCGCGTCCTTTTGGGGATCGGATCTTGGATTGCTGACCCCGGGTCGTAGACGCGCGAAGATCAAGTTGTTGGCAAAGAAGAGTATCGAAACCGGAGAGGATTGCGACGCCATCCCGGAGTCGATGCGCCAATACCTCGCCGTTCAGGCCATGGAGACTGGCAAGCCATTCGGCCGAAGTTTCCTTGCCCGTCCCGGGGGACCCATGGCTTCCTTCGGCAACCTTGGTCTGCCTTTCAATCCAGAGTCAAGTAACTCGAGTAAAGTTGGTATGTATCGTCCCAGCGACGCACCTGGTCGTAGAGTATGCTCATCCAACGTAGTCATCCATCATTTTGCTTGCCGCTCCTTAAGTATAGGGTCGTGGCGTCGAGTCGGTCAGAACGCGATGGATCTGGTGGTCTTCTATTCGCCGGACAAAGCATGCCTCACGTATTATATCAACAATGATTCGGCAGGTTACAAAATCGAGTACCCGTTCGCAAACATCAAGAACATTACCCTCGAGAACGGTGACCCATCACCGAACGCTACCGGCGGTCCTCAGAGGCCCGGTGGGCTTCTGATCGAATTGAACCGGCCTCCCAACTTTTTCATGGACTCTTCCGGTTCTGGCGGATTTTATCAATGTGGAGATTTCACCGAAGACCAACAGGCTTCTCAGGTCATGCTACACCACCTCGGCGGTCATTCCAAGGTTTTGAGCGGCCAGTTGGCGAAGCTCGTCTCTTTGGAATCATTTCAGAATCGGCACAATCCATTCGACTCCACTTTCGTGTCTGTGTCTGCGCCTGTTTCTCCTATCAATCATCGCCCCGCTTCTCAACCGAATCATGCCAGTCACCCTTATATGGGCATGTTCCAGGAGAATCCATTTGGCATGAGCCTCCATCCTGGCCCTCGTGGCCACAAGCGGACGCGAAGCAGATCGGTACCCGTTGCCATCGATTTCTCCATGCTGCAATCGCCCATGCCATCGTTCCACATCCAACACCCGTCCACTACCATTTCAGACCCGAGTATCTTTGCACCGATACCACAGCACTTGAACAATCTCGGACCTCTTGGGGCTAGTTTGCGGATTGACACGACGTCCGGCTACGGTCTCGATTTCCGGCCATATCCCATGTCCGCCGCTACAACCACTTCGCCGTCAGAGTACGCCAGCCCCGGGTTCTTTACCTCAGCAGCTCTCGCCGACCCTGTACCAGCGGTCCACTTCAACTCAAACTACAGCTTACCGTTCCTATCACCTATGATTGATCATTCCAGCGTTATCAACCCGTCCGTCTCGCCACTCTCGACGGTGAGTCATGGGGACCCTGTCATTGCCGACCAGTCGCCACAGCTTTCGACGATGCACCGAAGCGCTTCCGCCGATTTCCTGTCCATGTCACACGATCCGCACGCGAGCCTCTCCGACGATGGGTTGATGCTCAGTGAGATGTACTCGAAACAGTCACTCAATCTGCCAATGCATTCGCCCCACCTGGAGGAATCAGCACTCGGGATGCATATGCAGGAAGAAGGTAGCAGCGAAGAGATGGACATGCACAGCATGGTGGCATTTGGCACGATTGACCCATCGAGTCTGTCACCGGAGAATGCGGTGATGTAGGCCAGCGCTCTCCACTTTCCCCACGGTTCGCGCCACACCTGGAGTCTGGCTCATGTTTGGCTGGCAATCGGGCGTTTCAGGATGACAGCATTTTCACCAACGGTGGTCTCAGGTCGGGAATCTTCCTTCAGTTTCCTGGAGAAGGGTCAGTGTAACTCTTGATTCAAAACCTTCTTTCGTCCATCGTCACCAGAAGTATTTGCGCCTAATTTACTCGTCCTGGTGTCCTTGCTACTTCTGCAGGCACGCACGAGATGTACTTCTGTTTACATAGCTCCCGTTCCGGAGACGGGAAGATTCAGCTTGTCCGGTACAGCGGATCGAATTCGCAATTTTCAGCCATCGAGGCTTTTATGTTCTCCCAACTGTTTCTTAACAGCTACTTTACATCGCGCAAGTCGCTTGGGTTTCAGGATATGTGGAATGTTAGGAATGTCATCAGCCACTTAATACCATTTGGAAGCAAGAAGCAATGCTCTTCCTCAAGCCAACAGAATAGAACGGATACCTTTGAATATTACCTTAATGACCCCATAATATTAATATTGTACTCCAGAGGTATGAAGTACTAAGGTAAGGTACCTACCTAAGGTAAGGTAAAGGTTGAGGTGACGGCAGCTAAGCTTGAAGCGGACTAGAGAGCTCTTCGCTCTTACCTTAGGTAGCTAAGGTAGGTTTTCGTACCTTACCTAACAGTACATGTACCATTCACCATTTGATCTTTTACGCCTCGAACACGGGGGATATTTACCGTATTATTTAGTAACAGAGGATTGGCTGGTACGTCACCGCAGCTGAGCGAAAGTTTACCTACCTGGGGTACTGTACTCTTCACCCATTATCATTTATTATTCTCCGTCGCACAGACAGTTCATTATTGATTAGCATCAAAGACGTATTTGGCCTATAGTTGCTCATGGACCTTGCCAATTATAGTTGTGACCGACACGGCGGGTTCGCGGCGTTGCGCGCCATCGTTGGAATTTAGATCCAATCCTCCTGGGGCTGAGCCGCTCATCCGACTCCGGCACCGTTGTCCTCTTCACACAACGTTGGATCCTTCTTGAGCCCATGAAGCAACCGTTTTCTCCCCAGTCATGGCAAAGAATGAGCATGACGGCTCGGGCGAAGCAGACGAGGTTGATGCTGGTCTGAGAAGGCGTCGGTCAGCGCAGCTCGACGTAGCACCGAGCGTGGGCGCGCAAGAGGAAATGAACACTTTGCATGGCGCAAGGGATTGGAGAAGAACAAGGAGTCTTCCCCACAACGGTAATTCACCCAGGGCCAACGCGGTCAGCGAAACTACTACCTCGGTGCCGCAATCCGCTACCGTTCCTATGTCGAGGGTGAGGTTCTCGTTGGATATTGAGCAGTCCATGCCTACCGATAGTTCGCAATTTGGCGGGCTGAAAGAAAACGTCAAAGCTGGACATAACGCAGAGGGCTTTACTTCATCAGACCGTCCTCCAACATCGGACTTGGTGCTAGATACAGGAAGAGCTATGACAATGTCGACTGCGGGAGTACTTGGAGCCGGCAGCGCACCAGCTCAAATTACATTTCCATTATCACCGGGACCTGGCTCATCAACGACGTGGAAAGCTGCATCAACAGATTCACCTCGCAGTAGAACTAGGGGATATTCTCCGAGAAGATATCTGTTCAACAGGAGCCTACATGAACAAGCAGCGGGTTCCGCTTTCGAGCTAGAGTCTGTCGGATCATCGAGCCGGACAGTGGAATCAAACAATCCTGATCCTCCAGCAAGCCATGTCAAGAAAGGCGGGACGAAAGTCAGCGTTGCTCCTGTACTCGATGACGACAGACATGCCGAACTACCGCCACGAATCGTAAAGACAGCACATGCATCACCTTCACTTCCTCACTATGAGACTTGGGTCAAGTCGAGAACAAAGCGGGCCGGTATTGTAAGTGACTTCAGAGCGACATGTCGGAAGTTACAGAAGGCCATCCTTCGTATTAAGCTTACACCGCCAAGTAAGGACGGAAGGCATATAAATCTGGATCCGAGGAGGAAGAAGGCTTTAATCGATGAGCGAACCGGAAAAAAACACATTGGAAATACGATACGGTCGAGTCGTTATACCCTTTGGAACTTCCTACCGCGTCAACTGTTCGCACAGTTCTCGAAGCTTGCCAACTTTTATTTTTTATGTGTTTCGGTAATGCAAATGATACCCACTTTGAGTACCACAGGATCTTATACGACCATTATTCCTTTACTCTTCTTCGTTAGCGTTTCCATGGCAAAAGAGGGCTACGACGACCTACGACGTTATCGACTCGATAAAGTAGAGAACAACAGCGATGCAATGATACTCCATGCTTACAAGCCTACTTCGGAGGTTTTGATAGGTGGAAATGACGTGGAGGCTCCTACGTCAGGGCCAAAGCACTGGGCGAAAACGAAATGGAAGGATGTTCAAGTGGGCGACGTTGTGAAGCTCCGGCGGGATGAAGCGGCCCCGGCAGACTTGGTAGTCTTGCATGTTGATGGGCGAAATGAGGTGGCGTACTTCGAGACTATGGCACTAGACGGGGAGACGAATTTGAAGAGTAAACAACCTTCGCCGCCGCTGGCACAGAGTTGCAAGACCCTGGACGATCTAACAACTTGTGCTGCCCACTTCGTCGTAGAAGATCCCAATCTGGATCTCTACAAGTTCGAGGGGAGGGTCACGGTTGGTACCGAGACGCAACCCTTGACAAACAACGAGATCGTATACCGCGGGAGCATTCTCCGGAACACGAACGAAGTGGTCGGTATGGTTATCTACACCGGCGAGGAGTGCAAAACCCGTATGAATGCCTCCAAGAATCCACGCATCAAAGCTCCGGCGTTACAAGCGGTCGTCAACAGAGTCGTTGTCATCATTGTGATCTTCGTCATCGCTCTTGCGATCTTCAACACTGCCGCCTACCAGGTTTGGGCGCGGCGGCGAGAGAGAAAGTCATGGTATCTGATCAATGCCGGTGTTCGTTTCTTCCCTATATTTGCGTCTTTCGTTATCATGTTCAATACAATGATTCCACTGTCACTTTACGTCAGTTTGGAGATCGTGAAGCTCTTTCAAATGATCTTGATGAATGACATCGACATGTATGATGAGGACTCGGATACGCCAATGGAAGCAAGGACGTCCACGATAAATGAGGAGCTGGGCCAAGTAAGGTATGTCAACCTTTCGTGAAGTGTCATCTCTCAGTCGGGCTAAACAGACTTTAGCTACATTTTCTCCGACAAGACTGGGACGTTGACCAATAACTCGATGCGTTTCCGTAAATTGAGCGTGGCAGGAACAGCATGGCTTCATGACTTCGATCTGCAGCAGGAAAATGCTCGTGCGATAGATCAACAGACAGGGCAACAGCAGAGTCACAGCCGCGGCAAGAAGCCTGCTCATGGATATGATAGTGTATCGGAGCTGAGCTGGAACCCTACGTGGACAGACAGCCCACACACTGGACGTAACGAACGGCTCGCCAATGCAGGAGTAGCCCGCCAGGGCTCGATCGGGTCACAGTGGAGGTCGTCAGCTAGACCTAACAAGACACAACCCGAGCTAAGGACCGCCGATCTCCTTCATTACATCCAGTACCGACCACAAACTCTGTTTGCGCGGAAATGTCGATTCTTCTTACTTTCCATTGCACTCTGCCATTCTTGTCTGCCCGAGGTTACGAGCAACGGGGAAATCAACTACCAAGCGGCTTCGCCAGACGAGCTGGCCCTAGTGCTTGCGGCGCAGGAGCTCGGCTACTTGATGGTGGACAGGCAAGCAGGAACCATCACGATTAAGTCATGGCCGGCAGATCCAGAGGTTGATCCTATTCTCGAGGTCTACGAGATTCTCGATATAATCGAGTTCACTAGCAAGAGGAAGCGCATGTCTATCATCGTACGCATGCCGAACAAGCACATTTGCATAATTTGCAAAGGAGCGGACTCTACTCTCATCCAGCGTCTAAGATTATCAGGCCTTGCTGCCAGTAAAGCTACGGAAGCGGAGAGTAGGGCTAGCAAGCGAAAGAGTATCGAAGCTCAAGAGGCAATTCGGCGCAACAGTGACCAGTTTGGCCGTAAGAACAGCGCAACCAGGAAAAGTTTTAGCCATGGTCGTTCTAGCATGAGTGGAATTAGCAGACCCAGCCTGACCGCCAATCGGCTGCAGCCCATTCGGGACGAATTGAATTCTTGGTTGAGGGACCGGGAAACCGAGATTGACGTGTCTATGCTAGACGATGATAGTGTATATCAACCCAACCGCTCATCTGCGCAATTCGGTGGCAGAGGCTCTTTTTCGCCGTCAGCAGGCAGGCTGTCTTTGCAGAGAAACGTCGCGGATGAGCTTGTGGAAGAAGCCATGGTCATGGATGACGCGGTAGTCTTCGAACGGTGCTTCCAACATATCAACGATTTTGCCACTGAGGGGCTGAGAACGCTTCTCTATGGCTACCGCTATCTAGACGAGCAAGAGTACCTGACATGGCGGAAGATCTATCTCGATGCCACGACAAGCCTGGTAGATCGACAAGAGATGATTGAGAGGGCTGGTGAGTTGGTCGAGAAGGACTTTGAGCTTGCCGGTGCTACTGCAATTGAAGACAAGCTGCAGAGCGGAGTCCCAGAGGCTATCGATAAATTGAGGAGAGCAAACATCAAGTTATGGATGTTGACCGGTGACAAGCGTGAGACGGCGATCAACATCGGTCACTCATGCAGGCTCATCAAAGACTACTCATCCATCACAATACTCGACCATGAGGCGGGAGAAGTAAGTCAGCGCATCGCGGCTACCATCATCGACCTCAATCATAGCAACGTGGCCCATTCTGTCGTCGTTGTTGACGGTCAGACGCTTTCGCTGATCGAAGCCGAAGAGACGGTGTGGAATCTGTTCATCGACTTGGCCGTTCTTGTTGACTCGGTAATTTGCTGCAGAGCCAGTCCAAGTCAGAAAGCGTCATTGGTGAAAGCTATCCGTAGAAAGGTCCAAAGTTCCATAACCCTAGCGATCGGCGATGGTGCCAATGACATTGCTATGATTCAGGAAGCGCATGTGGGGATTGGTATCACTGGGAAAGAAGGCTTACAGGCCGCGAGGACATCCGACTATTCGATTGCTCAGTTTCGGTTCTTAGTGAAACTTCTACTCGTACATGGTCGGTGGAACTATATCAGGACATGCAAGTATACACTTGGCACGTTCTGGAAGGAGATGGTACGTCATCAAGTGTCTTGAGACATACGTGAACAGCAATGCTGACAGGCCATGCAGCTTTTCTACCTCACACAAGCCCTCTACCAACGCTGGTGTGGCTACACTGGCACCTCCCTCTACGAACCATGGTCTCTGAGCATGTTCAACACTCTCTTCACCTCCCTTCCCGTGATCTTCATGGGCATCTTCGAGAAAGACCTCTCCGCGTCCACGCTTCTTGCTGTCCCCGAGCTCTACACGAAAGGGCAGCGAAACGGCGGCTTCAACATCAGAGTATACTTACTCTGGGCCTTCATGGCTTCTTCCGAGTCCATTATCATCTTCTTCATCATGCTGGCGATTTACGGCCAGATATTGTTCACAAAGGACAACGGTTTGCAAGCCATGGGCGCCCTTACTTACACCGCCGCCATCGTCTTCATCAGCCTGAAGATGCAGCTGATCGAACTGCACAACAAATCCTTCACCTGCGCCCTCGCCATCTTCCTCTCTGTCGGCGGCTGGTTCCTCTGGAACATCGTCCTCAGCGCCGTGTACAAGAACAACGTCATCTACGACGTTCGCGCCGGCTTGCTGAAACGCTTCGGCCACAACGTCCTGTGGTGGCTCACGCTCACCGTCATTCTCGCTTGCTGCGGCATCCTTGAGATTACCTTCCGTTCCATGCGGGCCGCGTGGTCGCCCACGGACGTCGATGTTTTCCAAGCACTGGAGCAAGACCGTGACATCAGACGGAGGTTCGAAGAAGCGGCCGCCTCCGAGCTTCGGCAGGGATTGGAAGGCATTCGCAAGAGGCCGGATCCGAAAGTTGCCAACGAGGCGGCTGAGGCAAAACGGGAAGGCGAAATCCAGGATCTGCTGGATCGGCCGCGCGTGATGGAAGAAGGGCGGTCGGAGGCACAGAATTTGAGGAGGAGACATTCTTCCAACGAGCACGACGAGGATGGGGCGGTGGCTACGGAAAACGGTAGGGGTGCTTCGGGAGAGGTGACGGTGAGGCACAGCGTTGAGATTCAGAAATTACTGAGGAGGGGGTTTGGATCTCCTAGGGCGTCGCATGATGTGCTGAGATAAGAGTATATGCGGCTATGGCGTGGCATTGCACTGGATGTGACTAGGATGGGATGGTGGTCGGATTCTGGCATTGCGCAGGCTCATTTGGCATAGCGTTTGGAGTATTTGACTATCAGCTATAAGCTGGGTTGGGGGGGGGAAGGGGTACATTACGATGTTGGTAGAACAGCATTGCATTACTGTATGTACCATGACCTCGAAAGGAGGTGGCAACGCGTCTCCAAACTACATCTAATCCCTTTTTTCCTTCTGTGCCATGCACTTCCCCCCTCCAGATTCTAGCTCAGCCCTTCCCTAACTCGGCTTCCCCATACGAAAGGTCGAGACTCTTTGCCGACCAAGACAGCGGGAAAATTTGGGGCGATCCCTCAAAATGTCTAGTGCATAGACACTTGGGATTTAGAAAGACAACACTAAGCCAAGTGGGCGCCCAATTTCTCCCTCTCGCAGAACATCACACAATGTGCCAGTAGCGTGATAAAAGCGCTGCTCGTAGTGGAATGTTATTACCGTTGTTCAGTTCTGTGTAGTGTTTCAACATTTCACAACTGTTGTGCGGGTCAACGTTATGGCTCTGCCTCAGCCTCCGCCTCCGCCGGCCGATCCGGAATATTGTTGCTCCCACGAGGCTCGCGTATTCCGGCGCTAAATTTGGGGCTAGTAATGCTGCACCGTCTTGACAAGTGATGTTTGTATTTCACACAGCAAACACTGAAAACAATACTTCCACCTAGGACTCTCCTTGGTCGTAGTACTTCAGCGCAGAGAGCACTCTTCCGATCCTCGACTAGAGATTATAGTTCATACTAGTTCAAGGGAAACGAAATGGCGGCCAACACCGACGCGAAGTTGGATTCCTCCTCTCAGCACGCTGAAGCAACACCTGTCCAAGGCGAAACAGAGCAAACCAGCAGCTCCAAAGAGACGCAGGGTGAGCACAAGAGCGAAGGTGGATCGTCGCACGAAAAGCATTCCTATACCGAGGTTGCCACTCATGCTGCCTCGACCGTTGCCTCGAGCGCCACTGCGGTGGCTGCCGGCGTGAAGGATAACGTGTTTTCCATGTTTGGCGGCGGAGCGAAGAAGGAGAAGAAAGAAGAGGCAGAGCACGACGCCGATGAACCGTCGGGCTCCTCAAAAGCTAAGAAAGACGCGGAAGGCGAGGTAAGATGTTGCCCGTTGCTATGAAAGGCCTCTGCAATCAGGATGTGGGCTAATATCGGCGTCTCCTGCAGGACGAAGCGCCCGACTCCCCAGAAGTACACTTTGAGCCTGTGGTCCACCTCACGGAGAAAGTTGATACAAAAACAAACGAGGAGGCGGAGGAGCAGACCTTCAAGATGCGTGCTAAGCTTTTCAAGTTTGACCGGGAGAGCAAGGAATGGAAAGAACGTGGAACCGGAGATGTGAAACTGTTGAAGCACAAGGAAAATGGAAAGACAAGACTGGTGATGAGGAGAGACAAGACTCTCAAAGTTTGTGCTAATCATTATGGTATGTGCCCCTCTAGGTGCCAGGTGTGCATCTGTTCTTGCCACAGTATTGACTTGTCGAAGTGGTTCCCGATATGAAGTTATCACCAAACGTCGGCAGTGACCGGAGTTGGGTTTGGAACGCCGCAGCTGATGTCAGTGAGGGAGAGCCCGAGGCGCAGACACTTGCGATACGCTTTGCCAACAGTGAAAGTAAGTACCGTCTCGACAACTTTCCGTTGAGCTCAGGTCTCGAGCAGTTGCTGACCCTGACCGTAGATGCCAATCTGTTCAAGGAAGCATTCATCAAAGCCCAGCAGGAGAATGAAGCCCTCTTCTTGAAGGAATAGACGTTCATTCCACTTCCAAGCCTCCGCGTGTCGGTGACGTACCAGTATCTATGGTCACCCGAGGATCCAATGTTAGGTAGAGACTCTGGCTACTTCTCACGTTCCCCGGCTACACACAACTCCACCCTTTTCAAGGATCTTAGCAGGTCTTTTCTCGGGTATCCTATCGGACTCACAACCCCCTTACTCATTGTGACCTTGAACTATCACTTTCAGCTTGAAGGTTTTGGCCTGGCATCCCTAGCGATTTGTGGCTTCATGACGAATTGGTGGGCGACAATCCCATGGATTCATTGTCTTGTTTCTAAGAGCTCGTCAGATGTACGTAGATAAACAGAGGAATATTAGCAGATTTCCCTGTCTTTCTTGTTGGCCATCTATCATCCAGAGCACAGGCTGCGATGTGAATTAGTCTATCTAGAGCCCTAACATTTCCTAGGCGTGAATGCTAACTAAGCTTGATGCGGGCCGACGCCACACCCGAGGCCACACTAACGTAGGTAGGCCCACAACCTTGTCCGTCGCGAAACCCCGCCAAGCAGCAACCACCTCACTCCTCGCGCCAAGGCTTCTTCAGGGCGCGCTGATCTTCACCTGCTTGTCAGTCTTTACCAGAGTATCAGCCTCGAGATCGCAAACATGCCGGATGTGAGTAGGCGGTGACAGCTTTCCTGACCAGGGAATGAGGTGTCGCTGATTGTGCCGCTGCCACCAGGTCAAACGTTTCGTTAAGCTCATCACGGAGCAGAAGCCAATGCAAGTACTGCTCAGTTCAACACATAACACACACCTATAGAATCTTGCCTTCCTGTTGTGTTGAGACTGGTTCTATCTACATACTGACTCCGGCAACAGCGACAAGCCCTCTGGAGTGGAGGGGTTCCCGCTCCGCCGCTGGAATATCCAGATCTTTCTCCTCAACGAGCACGGTGACGAATTGCCTGCTACCATTTTCGAGAAAGCAACGTACAAGCTACACCCCTCGTTCGAAAAGCGCGCTGTTCAAAGTAGGTCACACAGCCTACTTGTGGATTGGTAGCAAAAGTGCCTCGAGATCATATACCGTGGGCGGAACATGCTGACACGGAGAGTATGTAGCGGTCCGTCGCGCCCCTTTCCGCGTTGAAGAGGAGGGATGGGGAGAATTCGACATGGAAATCATACTCTCGGCTGTGGAGAAGGGAGGGGACTATCCGATCACACACGATCTGAACTTTGCAGCTGCCAAATACGAAGCGAAGCATGCTATCGTGGGTCTACCTTGCACAGTTCCAGCAAGTTCACAGTTGAGGAGAGCTATGGCTGATGTGGGTTGATGGAGCTTTAGACATTCAAGAACCCGAAACCTGCCCTGCTGGCCATCTTAAAGGAGTCGGGCCCTGTACCCGGTGACGAAAACGGGGTGAAGTCGAAGCGAGGAGGTGCGCACGGCGACGATTCCTCCAAGAAGAAGAAAAGAGCAGACAAAGGGGTAAGCCTTGTGCATTTGTGATGATTTTAGTCGACGCTGAACTGATTCATGGTGCTGCAGATCGACATGGACAAGCTCGCCGAGAATCTTCAGAAGCTGGGAGAAGACGACTTGCTGCAAGTGGTGCAAATGGTCCACGACAACAAGACGGCTGAAACGTATACCAAGAATGACGTTGACCGTATGTATTTCTTCCCACATTACTACCGTCACCAGAAAACTGACCTAACTCGCAGAGGGTGAATTCCACGTGGACCTCTATACTCTTCCGGACAGTCTCGTGCGGATGCTCTGGGATTTCTCCTCAGAGAAAGTTCCCGCGTGATGATCCATATCTTACCCGCATCGCTTTCTTGATATGGGTCGCATTGTCCTTGCATTTACCCTCCCATCAGGGGTACCGACCTCGAGCGAGTTTCTTACGACCGTAACGACGGCGCACGTATTCGGAACGGCTACAGCTCCATGGCAGTATGGCGTTTTGACGGGCTTGTGGTCGAGGTCCGGATGTTCGCACCTTTTCGTATCCTCATCACATCATTTACAGCTCAAGGAGCTCGGAGTGTACATCCTAGCCCCTTCAAGAGGTTTTATCGAGCTTATCCCACGGCTGTTTGAAGCTAGGCTGCACCGCTTGTAGATGGCAATGATATCTCACTTGACTCTGTTCATGGTTTCCGTTGCAATATTGTGCTTTACTCCCAAGAGGCGTCAACAAAGCTTACGTTACGAAATCGGCGTCCGTGGGCTCTTCCCGCTCGTTCCACTCGCCCCTTACCCAGTTACGAATCCTCCCACTCTCCATACCCGTTGAACGAGAAGCGCACACCCTTCAAGCTCAGCGCCCCCTCTATCCTCACAAGACAGCTAGCAACCCCCAAGAACCACGCGCCAGTGACGAGCTCAGGATGTCATATTCCGTTTCAACCCCATAATCCTCTTTTCCCCAACTTCCGATCAACAACTAGTCCTACAAGTCCCTAAACCCCAACCTAAACTTCGACATCACCAATTGGTTCGCAAAGTACCCAACATCCGTGGGGCCAGTTAGAAAGAGTTGTAGATATGTATGCGGTGTACTTCCCACGGCCTACGTAAGATTGTATTATAGAGATTTTACTGGAGAGAGAACATGGGAGAGGATACTTGATTGTTGCTACAGATGAGAGTGATAAGCCGAGATGTAATGTCGCTGCCATGGGGGCGGGTAAAGGCCAAACCAATTCGCGCAGGATGCACTGTGGTCGGTGATATTATGGATGGGAGGGCTGAGGTCGTGGTGGGTGTATTGAGCAGGCAGCATTGGACTACAAGGCGGTTGTGGTTGATATGTCAGGCACCCAAGAAGTTCTGACGGGCGGTCATTGCTTGAGGAGGGAGCTGACAGGCGAGCGTCGGTGCCAGATCATCAGACGATGGGAATAGCGATGGGAGTGGGAGTAGTACTATGACGTGGAGCGATTTGGCATGTCAATCGAAGCCCATGAACAGTTTCAGGTTTCTGTCGGGGACATCGCTTGAGAGCTAATGTCCACCCGCTGGAGAGCACAGAGCTTGGCTTAGAAAGAGAGATAAACAGTAGTGGTATCATCGCCGGAAAGAGAAATCCAAAGCCGCTGAAATAAGGGTGCCAAAATGACTGTGCAGACGCAGCAGATGCCCTTAGGACAATCGATCGTTCTCCGAGAAACTTGCCGGACGACTGACGGTTAAAAGACGCTAAAGGGAAAAGGTCTAGAACAGCACTCGATGCCTGAAGGCGGTGATTAGCCCTACCTAGCATATTCGGAACCGAAGGCAGCACTCACTGTTTCAGCAGCAGCTCAAGGCTCATGGAGCTCAGATCCCTCCCGGCAGGTATCTCATCGATAAGAGCCACCAGATTGGCAAAGAGCTCTTCGGCTTTGTACGCCAGGATAGCAGGCACGCAAGCCGCATCCATTTCAGCCTCAATATAATGCAGCTTGACGAATCTCGTCGTCTGATGCTTGCGCGCGAGCGTATTCAGACAATCTTCGACGAGGCCACTGACGCTTGACTATGGGTCCCATGATCGTCAACATGTTGTTGTCGTTTACGAGACGGGCTCAAGAGCGCCATTCGGAGTGACGAAACACGCGCGACGTACCCGGTCATCATAGATGCACACCACAACCACCGTATCGGCCGAGACCTTCTCGATGGCATCTAAGTACCCCACCGCGTCCACGGCCTCCAGACTTCCGTACGTCCGCTGACTGGGGCTCGTCCTCCTGATCCGCGGGTCCTGCAGCTCACTGATCCGATGCTGGCGCCAACTGCGCATGAAGCCGTCGTCGTCCTCCGGTTGAGATTCCTCCGGACTGCCGCTCTTCTCGCGACCGAAGTCGGGGGTTTCGATCTTGGTCTTGGTGAAAGGCTGCGGGGAGGAGACACCGTTGCTGGAGTTGGCGCGGATGTTTTGACGAACGGAAAGCTTCCGAGCTCGTTCGAAGGACCGCGCATCGGCAATGACGCCTTTGGGTCCGGTGTTGGCGTCGAATGTCCTGCTCGTGGGGAGGTGCCAGTCGCCATTCGCCGAGGCCGAGATCGTCGGGTGAGACTTTTCGTCACTCTCAACTTGAGGGGAGTTCTCGACATCCGAGGATTGTTCCGATCTGTCGGAGGGCGACTGAGCGACATCTTCTGGATGTCGATCAAGCTTCTCTACTTGATTTGCGAAGAGTGCGTCAACTTCATCTTGCGCGGCGGACATGGCCAGGTTGGGAGATTTTAGAACAAGCACGGACGGATCATGTGCACAGAAAACTGGACAATGACGTGCGGATCACTGCAGAGTTGACATGCATGAGAAAGGCTTAAGGTACCGTGAGGTACTCAGCCTTAGACGCAGATTTCGGGATCTCGGAAGAAGCCGAAAACACGGGACAGAATCGTCGAGCCGAAGCCGAAGCCGGGTATCATCCAGGTTCAGATTTACTGTCGGGGATTGCTGTTCGAAAAAGATAGATACATCACCGTCAAGTTGGGTCTCAGGGAAAGGAGCGGAAGGGTCGTGCGACGGGATACTACCTTGTGTGCATGTGTATCTTTTGATCCAGATATGGCTTCTGGGGCAATGTTAATCACAGGAGATCAAGGGCTTGATTTCTACACTGCATCTCCGGGACAGCTAGTTCAATATTAATCTTCATTTCCTGTTTGACCAGTACAGGATGATGTAAAGCAACACTACCAGCGGTCTAAGTGCCTCAGTTTTCCTCTTCCGATAGAGAGACCGGTGAAAGGCAAGTGGTATCAGTGAAGAAAATGACATGAAAACAGAAGGATGCACCGGCTTCTCTGACGGCTGCACAACCGGGCTGAGGACACAGGGTGGATCCTGAACCCGTACACCATGCTAGTTGTGAAACAAGGACGATTGGCATAACCAGTAAATCTGGAGGTCTGTCTTGTCCAAGGTACTTCAGATGGCGATAGCCAAGGACTTTTCTCCGCCGAAGACTAGTTATCCGTGAGTCTCCTGACCAGAGGCATTCTAGAAGCCGTCAAAGATGCCTCACACTAACCAACAATCCACCCTTGTGTAGCAGTGTCATGCTGCAGGCCCGACGAACAGACGTCCGAAAAAGAAATTACACGAGTAGGTAAAGCAGGGACGAAACGATCCACCCGTGACACCTTGAGTGCGGTAGAGAAGAAGGAAAGGGAAATTTCGGTGCAAGGGTCGGAAAACGAGGTCGCCGCGTATGACAACAGGAATCTTTGTTCGGAGGGGACTGCGTTAAGAAAATAATCACAAGAGAAGAAGGCATCCGCTGAACAACCGCACACATTGAAAAGCCCCCACATGAGATGTGTATCGCGATAAACGAGCATCGTCAAACAGCTTGTGACATCACCGCAGATGCTGTAGGGTAGATCACTAAGCTCATCAGATCGGTTGCTCCCGTAATCATTCGCGCCGCGCAAAGTTGTCGTACCATCGCAACCTGAAGAAGCCCGAGAAGAAATTTCGCATCGTACAACCTTTTTCCGTGGAATGACAGCGAAGTCAAGGATTAGCAGCCAGCGTCGAAATAGTCGGCACCATGTTGGACAGATGGAGGACTCGAGGTGATCGAGATAGGCGAGGAACACCAGGTCTCTTTTCCGACGATAGGACTATGTTCTCTACCACGCCCAGATCTTGAGCTGAAGGGAGGAAAAATGTCAGTACACCACTGAGCTTCAACGGTCGCAAATGGTTTGAAGTCGCGCAAAGCTGTGGGGGACCTACCAGGGAATCCCACGATCCTGTACACAAGCTAATACCATCGTTGCTGACACCGAGACAGCTTACGCGGTTGATATGACCGTTCAATGATCCGACTTTCTCTCCACGCAGCACGTCCCACACCTGCACGTATACCGGTCAGCATATCTCCGACATTGCTTGCTCGATTGTGTCTTAGACTTCAACGTGTAGTTTGGACGGTTTTGTCGGCCAAAGTGCGTCTGGAGGGTTGCTCACCTTGCATTCAAAATCGTCATAGCCAGCGAAGAGCAGACGACCAGAAACGGAGAAGGCGACAGACGTGATACCACAGAGAACTTGGTCGTTCTAAACTCTCACAGTAGCCGTTAGTAGCCGGTCGGATACGCAACTGCAACGTGACTAACGCAAAGCTTTGTCAAGAACCCAGTGGACAGGATAATCTTAGTGCATGCACACGAGGAGAGGAAGCCAAGCCAAGCCAAGCTGAGTGAGGCGAGAGGCGATGAATATGGGAAAACGCAAAGAGCGAAGATACGCCGTATTGGAAAGGATAGGCAAAGCTCATGCATCGGAGAAGCAGTGCGTATGTCAGGAGGGATAGACCAGGAGACGATAATGAGGTTGTCGTTGATGACAGACCAGTTCCAGACGAATTGAAGCAGAGTAAGAGACAACCATGTTCGGAAGGCAATGAGGAAGTAGAAGAGACTGTTCATGCATAGGGATGAAAGAAAGAATCCAACGAAATTATCCAGGTGACTCATAACCTCAAGAAACGGACTTACCGAGTACGTGTTGAGCTCACGATCCGCACGGATATCGAACAAACGGCAGGATGCGTCATCGGACCCAGTACCGAAGGCATTGCCATCGGGGAAGAATTGAATCGCGTTGATATCCGACTCGTGGCCAGCAAAGGTCTGCACGGCCTTGCCAGAGCGGATATCCCAGAGTTTTGCGAAAGCATCGCAGGCGCCGGAGACGAAGATGTTTTGATTGGTCGGGTTGATGCTGATACTCATGACGTCTCCGAGATGGTCGGCGAACTCGGTGACCTTGGACCCGGTCTCGACATCCCAGAGCATGCAAGTCATATCGCCGGAGGAGGTCAAGATACGACGGTCGTTGACGAAGCGGCAACAGGACAGGTAGCCGGAATGACCGGAGAGCTCACGGGCGACACGGGTCGGACCTTCCCGGGAGGAGAGGTTGTAGACGGAGCAGATGTTGTCGAGACCACCGCAAGCAACGTAATTGCCGCTCGGGGCATAGGCGCAAGTCATCACCCAGGAGGAACGGAGAGGAATCGCATGAACCTTGTTGGTCGTGTAGGCGTCCCAGATGATGAGCTTACCGTCCTGGGAGGCGGAGACCAGATGTCTACGGTCGGTCGACCAGTGCATCGCATAGATTTTCGCCAGATGGCCCTTCAAAACGCGACGAGGTTTCATGTTGACCTTCGGCAGAGGGTCGGTATTGCTCTGAGCGACTCCGCGGACTGCAACCTTGGTCAGCCAGCTTCCAGGACTGGCATCTGGGCGGGGAGAAGAGCACGATGGAAGCAGCGCAGAGCTGGCGAATCGGAGGTGTAGGACTTACGAGTAGCATCGGTCAAGTCGTCCTTCTTGCGTTTGATTTTATCCTTTAAGCCTTCCGCATCGCGCCTCGCCGCGGTAATCTTGGCCTGAACAATCTCGGGGTCTCCTGACTGAGACATCTTGACCGAGTGTGGATGATCGAAGCTCGAGCCAAGATGCAAAAAGCTGGTGAGAGTCGATCGCCGTGTTTGAGGGCAGGAGCGCGAGGACGAGCTGAACTTTTGAGTGTCGAAGGGGTAAGTGAGGGATTGGGTGAGGGAAAGGTCAGGAGTGACGAGGGAGCTTCTTGATACGACAAGGAAGCACCTGTCGCCTTCCTGAGAAGCTGATTTGGGCGAGACGTATGATGTTGCAGTCGGGAGGTAGCGGTTCCTTGTTGTTGTTGCTGGAGTGCAGCTTCAGGTAAGGCCAGGTCAGGTAAGGTAGGTGGTGATCAAGATGAGGTTTGAGTGGAATGAGCGAAGTACGACAGGGCGGCATGCCCATTAACCGGACTCAGTACGGTAGGCGAGAGCCCTGCAGACGCGCGCCGCACCAAAGGGCGGGAAGGGAAGTTTGTGGGGACGGTGGAAGGGTCATTGGAAGGATGGGAGCACATCGAAAGGAACTTCCTCAAGACGAATACCCTTGATATACTACTACTACGGGCGTGAAGGCAGTACCGGCATTCTCTCCGATTCTGGTATCCATGTTGTATGATGTCCACCTGCAATAATATTCGCTTCGCTTGTCAGCGGGCATAAAGCGGCAGCGATACTGTACGGCTACCGGCTCAAAGTCACCTACCTGGTAACTTAAGGTAAGTTACCTTAAAAGGTAAACTCTCCCTTCTGAGCGTCAGCCCCAAGACGGCATGTGATCCAGGGTACAAGTTGGTACTAATGATATTACTTGGCTTCCGATCGGGAACTTACCTGGTGGCAAGGTAAGCCGAGTGGCGCAAAAATACAGAGTATCTAAACCTTTCACTTTGAATATTCTTCTCTCCAGGGTTCCTCAGAGTGTGTTCGAGACGGCTGCTACTGTACGGAGTATCTTACTTCCCAAAAACCGAACTGGCAGACTACCCGTAACTTACGTGGATGCATCAAGGACGACGTCAAATGCAGCCAAACAGCCAAACAGCCAAACAGCCATAGCTTCGAAGACATGAGGTGCCGTACCCGTGCAGATGGTACGGTAGGTGAGGTACTAACTTACGGAGTAGTTGGTGCTCCTAAATGAGTTCGTCCCCACAGACTGGATTGATTGCGGTTGTGGTTGTGTTGTCCAGGCGCGGGGAGAGGGGAGATGGGAGATCCTTTCCAATGTGGCTTGTGGCTGGCTCTTTGGTTGATCGTGTTTGTGCCTAAGCGCTTGACCCACCATTCATATCGTCGAGTTTTATTTTTAACCCATTGTCAGGAGCAGTGCCATGAAAAGCTCCCTGGAAGCTGGAAGGTTGGAAGGAAGCTCTCCCCTGTTTCTCTGGGCTGCATATCAATTGTTTACGGACTCTGTAGCCAAAGACTACCGTTGGCTTCATTTTCATGTAGGTACAAATACCTACCCTAAAGCGGGACTGGCTTTATATTGTTGTTGAAGGCGACTCGAGCTCTACAGCAGAAGAGAAGGAAAACACAGAGCAATGCTACCTACTTTCGTGTTACATGGACCACGGACGACACGAACGCTCCACTTCGCCGAGGGGTACAGTAGGACAACTCATGGTGTCCTGCCATGCATCGTGCATGCACCAAAGGGGAGCGAGGTAAGGTACCTCACTCAAGATGGAACACTTGGCTGTGTATGTCGTGTATTGTAAATTGGAGAAAAAACAACTTCATCATGGAACGAGGATCTCTCGTTGATGGTGACGGTGACGGTGACGGTATCAGTAAAGATAACAGTAATGGGTACTTGACACTCAGCTCAATATCAATATAAATGTTTCCATAAACATCAAGTACTGAATGTCAGTGGCAAGTGTAAGATGACAAAAGAACTTAATGCCGCAACATGAGGTACTCCACACAACTACAAGTACTTTCCTGTGAGGTAGGTACCTTACTAACTTACCTATTAAGGTAAGGTACCCAACCACTTGGTATTATAACGCTGGTGATGTAACATAACACAATGTAACTTACAAGACCTTCGTCCTCCAAGAACTTAATTGACCTTGGGGACGTTGGACTCTGTGGGGATACTGGTCTGTTTTTCCTTCAATTGAAGCAGTTGTGCTTGCAGATATTGTTTACCTACATCTACTACATCTACATGAATCACCTTATTGCCCAATACAAAGCCAGAAAGAAAGGTTGTATATAACACCTATTCACATAAGGTACTAAGGTATACCTACCTGTAATCAAGTAGGGGCAATTATAATTTACAACATATCTTACAGTAATCTTTGTTGTTTTACCGCATCCAGACAGTTGCGGTAATGTACTGGTACATTGAGGTGGTACATGTACGGAGTAAGGTACCTTATGTGGTCGGGCCAAAATCGCTTGCCTTCGATTTTGCTGCTCTCTCTTCCATCGTCTTTCGCGAGGAAGGCAAAATGCAATAATCTCTGACCACCACTTACTTACTTACTTACTGACTGACTGACTGACTGTGACTGACAATATTACCTTACTCCTCCTCACACCTGCGTCTCATTCGCCACCCTCATCTCTTTCAATAACGACGACGACGACATCAGCGACATCAGCGCCAGCGACAGCAGCAGCAGCAGCAGCAGCAGGATCATCATAGCAGAGCTGTCGTCATCCTCTTTTCTTGATACAACAAAGCACCCATCCAAGGCTGTTACTGTTGCATGTCCTGCGTCTCCACTTCTTTGATACCCCGTACACCTGCGTATACGTCGATCGTTTTGCCAGCTTCGCCGCTTTTCAACCCATCTCGGCCCCAGCATCCTCCGCCACGTCTCCGTCCTATCACGCTTTGCTCTCGATAATCCGCGACCGAAAACGGAGCAGCTCGAACGCGTTTCCTTTTGCGTGGCGTTGAGGGCCCTGTCCCGCATGAGCGAGTGTGCAGCGTCTGTCGTACCAAGGCCATCAACGATTTTACTCAATTCGTCCTTGTAATTCCATCGCTCATCTTTCTCGGCCGCAAACCTCATCCGACTTGGCCTATAAAGAAGTCCCAGACTACTCGTTCTCTTCGCTGTCACGATGAGAGAAGTCAACTTCAGCATCCCGAATGTCAACAAAGCCTCTGTCGGCATTACAACCGCTCTTTACGATCGTCGAGCCTTGGATTGCACATCGACTCTACCTCTCATTAATTCATTGAACCACCTGGCCTACCTGACTACTTCCTCCGCTCGTATTCGAGACATCCTGACGATCGATGGCGGGGTGGAAAGGCTGGTTTGCATCCTCAAGGAAGGGAGGAGCAAGGAGATGATGGAGATGTGGAAGTGGAATCTGGCTTTTCAATGCGTGGTCAACATCGGCGTCCGTGGCTCCGAGAACGTGCGGACACGGGTCGTGGAAGCAGACATGGTACCCGTCATTGCCACCATCCTCGACAATTACATCAAGGTCATCGACAAGTGCAAGGACAAGGCAGAAGCGGAGCTTCGCCGCAACGCTCTGAGGCTCGGCTTCCCTCGCAAGCCGGCCACTCGGTCACAGGAGCCCCTCGGTCGACCCTCTTTCTTCGATCGCAGCGGCCACAGCACCGAGCAGAGAACGTCGCGGCGTCAAGCTCCGCCTCCGTCCATCGAGATTCCTTTGCCCTTCTCGCCGACCCAACAAGCCGCGGAGAATGGGACGATGGATGTCGTCTCGACGCCGCAATTCGCCGTTACTTCTCCCCCGGAACGTACTACATTCGCTCGACACCATCACCATCATCACCGAAGTCATGATGGTAGGCATCACGGTCACGGCTCGCAGTCCGGGCACCGTAACCACGTGGTGCAGCCACTTGCGACGGCGGTGCCGTCGACGGATACGGCGGACGGCTTTGGCTTGAGACCGGTGCGGGATGTCGATCGTCTTCCCTCCATGCTTCCCGGCTTACAGACCGGGATCACATCGCAGCCTGAGTCACCAACCACTCCTGGTGCACCGGCACGGATTCAACCGCTCAGTCTCTCCGCCGGTCGAGGTAGACGGCGTCCGCCCATCCGTCAACAACAGTCCATGTCGGGCGATTCGGATGACGCGAATGGCGAGGATATGCCTTCGGATGGCTCGGGGAGCGCAACTAATGCGGTGGAACCGATCATTGACATCCAAAATGGTATGGACATTCAAGGGGTGGAGGACCGAGACGCGATGTTGGATGCTGTGACTACTCCGCTCGGGTTGGTAGCGCCGAATGCGTCCGAGGGCCAGGAAGCCGACACGTTCGACATAACCCACCGCTCCGCCATGGACGGTAGCATCATCAACACAGCCGTGACCCCGACCAATGCCACCATGGCCTTCTCTCCCGTTCAACCTACCATGAATGTGGTCAATCAATCCCCACCGTCAATGCCCCCTTACCCTCGATACTTCCTTGACAGATCCGCCCCCGCCGCAGTCCTCGCGGCCATGCCTCGTGACGAAGACGTTCTCATGTCACTTCAGCTTCTCGCCTACGTCTCCAAATACTGCAACCTACGCACTTACTTTCAGCAATCGCACCTGGTGCCGAAACTCAAAATCAGCAACGATCTGCAAATGCTGGACGATAGTGCCAGCGGACTGTGCAATGTTCCGGAGCATACTGAAGAGGAAGAGGACGAGGAGGAATATTTGCTTCCCGACGATTTCAACATCTTCCCTCTCGTAGAAAAGTTCACCGTCCGCCATCACTCTCACGACATGCAGTATTGGGCGGGAGTGGTTATGAGGAACCTGTGCCGAAAGGACGATTCGAGAGGCGGGATACGACAGTGTGCGTACTACCAGTGCGGTAAATGGGAGGAATATACCAGACAGTTTGCAAAGTGTCGTCGGTGCCGCCGGACGAAATACTGCAGTAAGGAGTGCCAGAAGAGCGCCTGGGTGTACCATCGTCACTGGTGTGTCGCCGCACAGCCTTGATGTGCACACTATAACGCAGACTACTCTCGAGGTGGCACCTCGCGATACCATGGTCTCAATGAATGTCATCGGGCCGGGGAAAATCGGCGAATGAAGGCGTTTGTGTGTTCTGACTTGACTTTCTTCCTGTGCATTTGCGGGCATCACGAGTTTCTTTTAACGTTCTGGTCTACTACTATCCTCAAGTCACTTCAGACGTACTGATGTGGAAGTGACAGTCTTTGTTTGCAACTCTACGAAGTATGTCGCCCGGTTGATGCCACCGGTATTCTGTTATTGCATGGCACCTTGTAGCGAGCTATTCTTTTGCATCCTGTCAGTGTCGGTATCTTGAGCTTCCTGTTTGCCGCTTCTGCCAGGGGCGAGCGTGCGCTTTGTCCATCGACGAAAGGCCTCTCGGAGGTTGCATGTTATGAAAATGTGTATTTATACGGACGAGGCGAAAAGAATTGCTCGCCCTAGTTGAGACGTCCATCAATCGAGTTCATCGCACCCATGGTCATTTCCAGCCTCTGGTGCATCAAGCAAAACAGTCATCTAACGCCATTAAGACCTGCCCGCAGCGGAGCACTGCACGGAACCCGGTCGAGGCCGGCAGAGCGACCTCGCTGAATGTCAGCTCCACTTTCTACGCGTGTCCGTTCTGCTTTTCCCAGCCATACGTAGCGGCCAACCTGCCGTGCAAGTGCTCGCCCGCCGTTAACGCCCGTGCCCCTTTTGTCCCATTGAGTCCATCTTCTCCAGCTTTCGTCCTGACCATTTCGCTCGGAATTGGAATTAATTGGGTTCCGTCCGCCGGATGTAGGAAGTACGCGATGCTGTACCGACCCTGGCGTCCGTCTTTGGCGTTCCGTGGGACGATCACCCGGTGCACCGCCGACTTCAGTAAACCATTCGTCCAGTAGGAGAGGAGATCGGCAACGTTGACCAAGATGGGCGGCATCGGGTCGCTCTCCGTGCCCGGCGGAGTGGCGGGGGCGGGTAGCCAGGTCGAGCCGGACGTGAGGACCTCGAGACCGGGCTGCGACCGCCGCTGGAAGAGAAGCGTGATGGTGCCGTAATCGGAGTGCGGACCCGCGCGAACGTCGATCTCGGGATCGTAGTCGCTGTCCTCGGGCAGGGAGGGGTACTAAGGACGGATCACTAAGGAAGCAATAACCGGGTTGGGATGGACCGTTCAGGATCCGATCCCTTACGTGCAGGAATCTTAGGATCGTGCCGGAAGGTCCCCCGGAGGGATCGTGTCGGGAGGAGAACCACCCCTTGCCGCCCTCGTTGGGATCTATCTAGAGACATCTTCGTGAGAGGCAGATATCGCCACCCTGTCGGTGTTCTGCAACATACCTTCAGTCCCATTGCGAAGAGCTCGAGTATCTTCATGCAGAGGCGGTGGCAGAGATCGGCGAAGTGGCTCATTTCCGCCTCGTGAGCTGCCAAAGACTTGGGAAGCTTCTGCTGCGCCTTGCCGTCGATAAACTCGCCCAAGTTCAATGCTCTTAATTGCTGCGGGTCAGCGGCTATCATCGCTGTTCGGGTTTGTGGAAACGGCCGTCTCACTCTTTGAAGTCGCCTCTCTGTATTCCAATATCTGTCAGTTTAACTGACGTTGCGTTTGGCACTTTTATAAGACGGGGGCTTGTGAACTGAAACCCAACTTACCTTCTGATGCTCCGGGTCTAACGTCTCCGAGTGCATCGAACTCCACCCCTTGTTTTCCTATTGCAACTCTAGCGTATGTCTTAAGACGTACAAGTACTCAAGGATGAGCTACGAACATTTGCAGGAATGGCGATCTCGGCTTTCTCTTCGAGCGGCGACTCGAAGAATCCGCGTGCCTGCAGGCACAGTCAGTCCGAGTGTTCCTAATCGTGTCAACAGCATAATATTAAATATATATATATATATACCAGTGCAAACATCCGTTCTACAATTGGAGGTGAGAAATCTATCCCGTTCGTGCGGATATAGAGGAATCCGTATCTGGCCGCTGCATTGACCATCTCGTCGCCGGTGGCCTCGTTGGCGCGGGAGATGTCAATGACGGGGATCTGAAGGCCATGTCCGTCACTGGTCGCCATGGCTGTTTTGTCACAAATCAAGTCTGTTTGACTTCATGGGGGATCTAGGTATGAGCCACGGTGACGACAACAAGATCAAGTCTGTCGCTCACGCACATCCAATCCACTCAGAATCGCTCCTTTACTACTACATGTGTTTTGACTGTAGCGGGTGGGGATGACTCTATGATTGTGGGGTACATAGGTGCATTGCAGGTAATTATGCTTAGTCATGCATTCGTGGTCCTCGAGGTCGGCCCATGCCCATGCCCATGCCCTAAGCCGAAGAGGATATGGTTTCAGCGACTTGGGTAAGATACATCTGTAGAAGAGACCGGGGATAGAAACTGCTGGAGGCAGAAGACCGAGCTTATATGCAGTATCTTGAGGACACAATGCAGTATATTTTGGGCAATGACCCAAAACGTATCACAGATGTAACAAGTGACCTGGTAACTGCCTTCCAGAAGACTGGTCGGCTATTAGCCCTCGAATCTATTCGATCCCACTCGAAAGCTAGTCTTCGAAGGCTGGTCTTCGAAAGGAGAGTTTCCAGGCTATATGACTAGACCAGGCGATCCTCTCCCAGCACAGCTGTGTTGACGAGCAACTAAATTACCTCAAATCTAGACGACGACACTCAGCAATAGCTCGCTAGGTTCCTGGGGTGGCATATCAACTTGTAATCCCTTTGTAGGAGGCTCGGCACGATAGACTGCCTGAGGCTAGACAGGACGGAGGTGATTGAGCGCCCATCGCTGCAGGCAATTGGTATACCTGCGGAGGGTGGGAGAGCTCAGCGAATGTTCGCTCTGCGGCCTTACCGGCGAGCGGCGAGCCAGCGGTCTGCTTCTACCCATGTAGCTCCGTCCTTGACTTCTTTGCCCGCAGCCTTGACTCCGGCGAAGACCTATCACGAATTTAGCAACCTGAGCTTAGCAACAGTGCAGATAGTAATGACTGACCGCGTCCCAGAGCTTGAAGGCAGTATCCAGATTGTCGGCAAAGTCAATGCAATGAGCGATCCAGTTGCTCCCCTTACCTTTGGCCGCCTCCTTGATCGGAACGGAAGTAGGGTCGGCTTTTGTGGCAAGCTCGTCAAAATAGGTTTTGACAGCGAGGCCGAGAAGACAATTATTCTCTTCCAAGAATGGCAGTCTGTCAGATGTTAAGCTTTGGTGATTCAAATTGTACCCCTACCAAACTCACCCGAGACTAATATCCATCCAATCGTCCCGATCACGGTCGACTTTGCCGTTCAATAGCAACGTTGTCAGGCTAATTTCCGCGAGATCGCGAAGACTCTCACGAACAACATTCGTGATCGAGTTGTATCCCAGCAAATGTCTGCTCAAAGGACCGGCATAGCCCTGTGACTGATGTCGAAGTTTGCCGAGACATGCGACACGAGATATCAAAAGAGAGTTACGTTTGTCCTCTTCTGCGAACAACCGTCAGCCAAATCCAAGCAGGCGGCCAGTCCTGGGACCCGACCATATGTACATACCTGAGCCTCCAGAAGGTCCGCCGGTATAGTTTGGAAACATGGTGTCAGCGTTGAGGAGTCCGAGCCGCAAAAGTTCGACGGCGAGAACGGCCGCTTCTTCATGACCGTCCGCTGGGTCAAGAGAAGAGAGAATGCCGTCCAGGACCTTGCCCCAGCTCGTCAAAGAATGTTTCTCATCTACATAACCTCGAAGCTGGAGTAACCGCCATGAAGCACTACAGATGATCTCCTTCTCTGTTCTCAAGACCTACACAAGTGTCAAATTTTATGGCATACAAGGACGTAAAGGGACCTACCGGTGGTACATCTTTGGATTTCACAGTAATAGTCTTGGCAGCGAAAGCGACATCGCTCAAGCTCTGTACTGCAAATGCCAGCGAACCCGGAGTAAGCTGCAATTGACATTAGTATACGATCAAGGTAACGCAAGAATTCCGTGCTTGACCTTGAGCTCATTGGCTTTGTCCTTGATTGTTTTGTCGTCCATATGCCAAGTGGCAATGGATTCCTGGGGGGACTGGACGTCCTTGAGGCTTATCGAAGTGGGTTTTCCTTCAAACCAGCAACGCACCGTGATATCCTTACGCTGATAGTATCGAGTCAGGGAATGCGCAAGGAGCCCAAGAGATTGCGTCCGCAAGGAGGTTAGTTGATCGCGGACAAGTTTGCGGTATTCTTCAGACTCTCCACCATCTAGTGGAGGTAGTAGATTGATCTCTCCTGAGGTAAGCCACTCCAGAGTTCGGGGTCCGATAACACCACGAGAAAGATAGAAGTAAAGCTCTTCCGGCAGTCGCTGCCCTACGAATTCATGGACGTCACCCGGAGCGTGCTCCTTGTCCTGCAACTCAGCGTTTCCATCAGCAGTGAGCACTACGTGATGTTTGATTGACATTCGAGTCCGCCGATACTTGTCCAGATATCCCATCTCCCGGACCTGCGAGTCATCCTGATAGTGGGCGCAAACAGCCATTACGTTCTTCCCCAGGGAGACCAACATATCAACAGACTCGCGAATGGTATATCTGCGGTAGTACTGAGGATTTTCTAGGGGTGGAAATGTCGGCAACATCGAGGATCCAGAGAGCAGGCAAGCATCGACGAATAAATCATTCGAGATCCTTCCCAGATCCTCTTCGCAGCTGCGCCTACTGTTCCACGCAAATTTCGAATTCTCCAGGCGGATGTCTCCTGTTTTGCGGCTAATGTCCTCTGGATAGGCGAAGTCGACTGTAGTGATGAGTTTGTCAACGTCAAAGAGAAGGACTTCAGAAGATCCCCATATGGCGTCGATGAACTGCCTAGGATGATTTTCCAAGTAGGCAAGCTAAGCGGGTGAGCTTCTCCGTTGAACCCGAGTGAGGAGCTGTTACGGACCTGGGCGCAGGCACTGTATGGTGCAATTGTAAAGTCTACCTTGAGGTCCCTCAGAATCATCTGGAAGTACCTATAGAGGTGCTCCGGTCGAATTGCACCTGGCGTCGTCGTCAACAGGTAGTAAAGATGGGCTATGGCCGACAACAGTACATACCACAGGCGCCAAAAAGCCGTCTCGCCTGAGCAGCCTGATTTTTCTGGTAGACCTCGAAACCATCTACGATTCCCCGTACAGCAGTGACCGCGGCGGCGAAGGGATCGAGCTTCGTCACAGTGCGCAGTCCATTGAAAATGAAGACAGGTGTAATGTCGGCCTCTCGAAGTGCTGCCAGCTCGCATTCGATAAGGTTTCGCAAGCCCAGCGGAGATCCCCCAACTGCTGAGAGGAGAGGCTCTTGGGAAGGTGAGAGGAAGCGGTCCAGGAAATGAGAAGCTTCAATGCCAATGACTGCGCCCTTGAGTGACACCAGAGGAAGCGTCTGAGCGCGGTCACTCGCCCACTGGTCGAAGGTCCGAACTGTGTGACACGGGTCAATACTAACAGCACAGGTGATACGGTAGGTTAGGTGAGCTTTATACACCTGTGAACTTACTTGTCATTGCGAAAGTAGACAGTCCGAAGCATTCCCAAAGAGATATCAAGAAAGGTGTCTCTTTCTCTACAAGCCGCCAGACCGTAAGGTACGCAACCGTGGCTGTAAATAAATCCCCTTAGGTAATTAGGTACCTTAGATACATTGATACTACCGTCCAGACTCGTACTAGCGCTCGTGCAAAAGTTTTTCCGGTTCCGCGCCCAGGTATCACAACGGCAACGGCAACGGTGTCTTTTTGCCTATTAATAATACTATTACTTTCTGTGCATGGCCATATATATAAATCAAGACTCCAACGGACAGCTGCGAATCTTCCTTGATTGTTACCATCGAGCTTCAGCAGACCAAGGAAGACAGCAGCCTACCATCGTCATTTGCAGGCATGGCCCGTCTCAACTACTTTCTCCTCTCCTCTCTCGTCATTCTAGGCGCACACGCAGCTTCCTCGGTCCTCGACCTGATACCGGACAACTTCGATAAGGTGGTTTTGGAGTCTGGCAAACCTGCGCTTGTCGAATTCTTCGCGCCATGGTGCGGTCATTGCAAGAATTTGGCTCCTGTCTACGAACAGCTAGCGCAGCATTTCACCTTTGCGGAAGATAAATTGTCGATTGGTAAAGTGGACGCCGATGAACACAAAGAACTGGGCAGAAGATTTGGAATTCAAGGGTTTCCAACGCTGAAGTGGTTCGATGGCAAGAGCGCGAAACCGGTGGATTACACTGGTGGTCGAGATCTCGAAAGTTTGACCAAATGGGTAACTGAGAAGACGGGCTTGAAGCCCAAGAGCAAGAGGTCAGCGCCCAGTCGTGTGGAGATGCTCAACGACAATACATTCAAGCATGAGATCGGAGGCGAGAAAGACGTCCTCGTGGCGTTCACAGCACCTTGGTGCGGACGTGAGTACATCTGCAGCCTTTCGCACTCTTCTTTATTGAAATTTGATCGCAGACTGTAAAAGCCTGGCGCCAACTTGGGAAACTCTTGCCAACGATTTCGCCGCCGAGCCTACGGTACTGATTGCCAAAGTCGATGCGGAAGCTGAGAACGCAAAGGCGACTGCTCAAGAGCAAGGAGTCAAGTCATACCCCACGATCAAGTACTTCCCAAAAGGCTCGAAGACCCCTCAGGCTTATGAAGGCGGCCGGACCGAGAAGGATTTGATTGGATTCCTGAACAAGAACGCAGGCACTCATCGCGCTGTTGGTGGTGGATTGGATGCGAAGGCTGGCACGATCGAGGCGTTAGACGCCGTCGTCGCCAAGCTCACCGCCGGTGGCAGTCTCACGACCATCTCCGAAGAGGCTCAGAAGGCCGCCCAGTCATTGAAAGACAAGTATGCCGAGTACTATGTCAAGGTCTTTAACAAGCTCAGCAACAGTGACGGTTATGTCGAGAAAGAATTGGCCCGGTTGGATGGTCTGCTGAGGAAGGGGGGATTGGCCCCTGGAAAGGTGGATGACCTCACATCGCGGTCAAACATATTGCGCAAGTTCACCGGCAATGGCAAGTTTAGGGATGAATTGTAGATCATAAATACATGTGCTGGAGTGAGGAGATCACATGGGACGGTAATCCAGCATCGGGCACGTGGCGTTCAATCAATTTAGAATGACAACTCTTCGGTTTGAGATCGCAATCATCTTTCAGTGCGCGAACGTTTGCGTAGCATGCTATAAAGCCAATATTCCACCGAGACGCCTCGCTAGCGACCAATTTTGGATATCTCATCATTGCTTGGGTTGATTCGAGTCGTCGTCGCCTGCTAGGACCGTCGCTTCAAGATTATCCAATCTCCGTGACATCTCATCCACTAGGGGAAGCTTAGCATATAGGCGGACTTCCAGGGCTCAGCACTTACTTCTGGCGAAGATCTCTGCTGAGACCGTGGAGAACTTGGCAGTAAGCCCGTCCAGTAGCTCGTCCACCACAGCGCTAAGCTCGCCCGGAGTGTCTTCAACCTCCTGTTTACGGCAATAAACATGATTGCTTAGCCAGCACAATTGCGGTTTCAGAGACGGATTTGTAAACATACCGATTCTGCATGCAATTGTACATCCTCCACGACAAGATCCTGCTTCGGTGAAGCCATCCGAGGGATATTCCTTACCGAAAGTGGTGCCGGTCTGAGGCTCGAGCGGTTCCTTGAAGCCAAAGTGGATCGGAAGAACCTCGAGGCATGCTTGGGCGGCGCCGGCGCAGGCGCAGGCGCAGGCGTATGCTTACAGGCGATCTCGTGTGTGATTGGCATACTGCCGCGGGCGGTGTAGATGCTTGGCGTCGGTCTTAGGTGGACTTAGCCCGATAAGGAAGGCTTAGCGTTGTGTCGCTAACGTTAACGTTAGAGTAAATCAGTGCATTTCGATATGCGGATTTTTGCGCAAAAAGTACTGCACGTGGAAGGGCTTACAACGACGTGTAAACAGAACAAAGTGCCCGAAAACTCGGTATGGGGGAGAAACGTAAATTGCGTGCCGCCCTGGATACCTACAAAGGTAGGGACGTGAAGGCAGAGCGGCAGAAGAAACTGCGTAAGCAGGCGGAGAAGAAAAAGAAGACGAAGCGGGAAGACGATACTCCAATCGAGGATATTATAGACCATATGCCTCATGAGCATGTGGAGATCAACCTGTCTGAGGAGGACAATCCCGTGGATGGTGACGGATGGGAAACTGAAGAAAATGAAAGTGCGCCGGCAGCTGTATGTGTTAATCACTCAATCTACGAACGGTCGTGCTCACTACTAATATCACTACGCTAGCTTGACTTCTCAAGATTAGATGAGAGCAATAGTGACAGTGAGATTGATGGTGAAAATCTTGAGAATGTCAATGGCGATCTAAATACTAAAGGGGGAAATGAGGATGATACGGGAGAAATACCACTGTCCGACCTCGAAAGCCTCGACGAAGAAGAGAAAGGCGATGTGGTACCACACCAGCGGCTAACGATTAACAACATCCCCGCTCTCCTCCGAGCGCTCAGATCTATAGCCCTATCAATCGCAGATCTTCCGTTCTCCGAGCATCAATCAATAACATCTACGGAGCCGATATCAATACCAGACGTCGACGACGATTTAAACCGAGAACTAGCGTTTTACAAACAGTGCCTTGAAGCCGTCAAGGACGCTCGCTTATGTTTAAAGAAAGAAGACGTTCCCTTCTCGCGACCAACAGATTACTTTGCAGAGATGGTCAAGAGCGATGAACACATGGGTAAAGTCAAAATCAAGCTTACGGATGAGGCTGCCAACAAGAAAGCCGCGGCGGAGGCGAGGAAGCAGCGGGATCTGAGGAAGTTTGGGAAACAGGTGCAGGTTGCGAAACTGCAGGAGAGGGACAAGGCGAAGAGAGAGACATTGGATAAAATTAACATCTTGAAGAGGAGTATGAAGACCGGACAAAAGAGCTTGTGGTCTGATATGCTGACCGGCCATTTACAGAACGGAGGGATGCCGACACGGGCAAGGCTGAAGAGGACGACCCCTTCGACGTCGCTTTAGAAGATGCAAGCAAAGCCGCCAAGTCCACCAAGCCAAAAAGGAACGACGCAGCCGGCAAGGGGAACAACAAGCGTCAGAAGCGCGACGAGAAATTTGGATTCGGCGGGAAGAAGAGATTCTCGAAAAGTGGAGACGCGGCGTCGAGTGGTGATATAAGAGGCTTCTCTGCCAAAAAGATGAAGGGGCAGAAGAAGGGGTCTCAGCGGCTGGGGAAAGGTCGAAGGGCGAAGCAGGGTTCATGACAGCGAGTAAGGTCAAGTACCTATCTGGCAAGTATGCTAGGGACTAAAAAGCTCTGCGTGCCTCAAGGTGCAGCGATGTATAGATACCACCTAACAGTTCCAACTTCATCCCAAATCTACCTGCCTTGCTGGCCCCCAATCATTCTGTCAATTGTATGGACGTATCACCATCAACCTATAAGAACAGAGCAACCTCGGCATTACTGCTGCATGAGTTCTGCGTTGTACACCCATGGCAGGCATAACTTGCTTTCATTCTTAAGGGAGGCTTGGCCATGGATACTCAGAGCCGCTCATAGCATTTGTCCATATGGACGGCCTCCCACCCTTGGTACCTTAGGGCTTTTGTACCTTATCTAATACAAAGTACCTTTGATGGCGAAAAAATCCATTATACTGAAGATTGATATCCACCGAGCTCTACGAAGTTTTTCAGGGGTTACTATGTAGCAGTACCGTAGTAATTGGATGTGTCTTCCGATTCATTCAATAACCGTGGTTGTGTTACATTGGGTCGTCAATCCTTGCTCCACTCACCCGCAGAGCACCCTCAAGATATACAGAATATCGAGATATGGGAGCCCAATGTCAAGACTGAATAACCTCAACGCCCCAGTCCCAGCATCAGATGGTCTTGTACAGGTGGTGTCATGGATCCGGCTCATCGTTACGCCGTTAGCGCGGAGTGTATCAGTACCGTCGTTCAATTCTCTCAGGAAATGAGCCTACTGGGGCGGGGTCGGGTAAAGAATGAGTACTCGCAATCCGCTGTATTCGGCGGATAAGATTGCTGGAGAAAGTGAGCACAAGCTTTGTGATGATGGGTTCATGCTCTGACCTGATGGGGAGGTGCGGCCTCTCCTCCTTAAGGACGAGATCAAGCTTGTCTCGAGCGCCGAAGTTGTGGCCTTTGAAGTGCTCGTCGACCATCTGCTGTGAATAAGCCTCTTTGGTTTGATAGACCTTGTAGTTGCAGCCGTCCACCGCGCAGGTCCAAGTGTCACCAGGGCCTCGAGGAGTAAAGGACGGTGGTGATTGCTCCAGAATCTTGAATGCTGCCATGCCACGCGCATTGTGCGCAGTTTCGGTATCTGAGCGCACTGGTTCTGAGTGGAATACATTGTTCGAGCCTGACGCGGCTTTGGCCCGCTTGCTAGCTCTGGTGTTGCGTAGCCCTGTTTCCGTTCTTCGCGACCCCAACTCCTCGGTTGCTGGATCCTCCTCGTCACTAATTCCGTCAAGGGATGTGACCGAGACACTGACACCCTTCCCAGCTCTTGTTCGTGCCAGATTTAAGCTTTTGGGGCGCAACAATGATTTCCTCTTATGCGATTTCTGATGGAAGTCAATTACTCGATCGTTCACAACCACCTCTTCAGGGCTGCAGCTGGCCCCCGTAGCGCTCAGAAGCTCCGGTTCCTGCCGGCGACTGGGCCGACCTGCTTTGGTGAGCCGTGTTGATAGTTGCGCGACTGGCTGCAAGTCGGCTTGCGATTGTTCATCACTCCTTGATTTTCGCTGAATTTGTTCAAACCTGGCCTTAACGCGTGCAAAGTCTTCCTGTATACGGGTCAGACAAGTCTAAGTCCCAGAACATGTGTTTGTGCATGCTCACAGGGAACCTCTGTCGCATGTGCCGGTAAATTGGTGAGGTCGGCCAATTGACACGCTCCTTTCCACTCAACATCGTCAAGATGAGAAACTCCCTGTGCTTGTAAAACCCCTCGGCGGCGTCATCGACTCCTTCGAACCGGTGATTCGAGTGTTCAACATACTGAATATCGTCAGCATCCCATCCGTGGAGTAGTCCAGGATCCGGCTCGCCTTTCTGAATAGGCACTGGCATTGTTCGTCCGTGCCCTTGGAGCCCCTGTATCCTCCTCGCCTTGTTCCACTTTTCTTGGAGTTATCGGCTAAGAAGTACAACATGCCTATGGCTTCCACCATCTCAGCGAAGATGGCCTTGTACTCCACTGCCGGCTCGACCAAGAACCAGCCTGCCTTGCCCTCAGCCCATATTCCGACGCCGCCCCCTTCTTTGAATTGGCCGTAAGCATAGCGTCTGACATTGGAAAGTTGAATGGTTTGCTCCAGAAGACTGTGATCCAACACTATCAGAGCTATGTTAAAACCACCTCTCGCCGAGCAAGTGCATTTGACTTACCCAATCGCTCCTTGTCGTCATCAATTTCGTCCAAAACACCACGGACAACAAGACCTGATATGTTAGACGCGTTGAGGAGGCTTGTCAGGGTGAGGCCATCCGTTTCGCATACAGTAACATCCTTCAGCCGGAACTCTGGCCAGTCGTTGTCGTTCTCAATCTTTGGATCCAGTGGAGCAAGGACAGCTTCTTCGTTCGCGGTCATATTGGATTACGGAAGATAAGGCACATTGTAGGTACAGAAGGTATACAATACTGCGGGCAGTACCATGTGTTGATAGCTGAATGTATTGATATCAATTACCGTTATTTGTGTCTCAACGTACAGATACCTACGGTAGATCGCCCTTTCGAATGGGGAAAGAGAGCAACGCCGCTTTAGAGGGAGCAGCAAGGGAGCAGGAGGTAATCTACTAAATATTATAATTCCAACTTCTCCACTCTACATCACTATTGTAGGAATTAGGGTTATGTAAGCCTGATTAGTCACACAGAGCCTAGGGCATGTGACTCAGAAGTAGACTATATAGTCACAACCTTGCAAGGTAGAATTCTATAGCTTGAATTACTACATCAATAGCATTAAACTCATTGATTTCTATCAAAATATCAGTGATTTCATCTCTAATAGTTAAAACTGAGTGTTCAAGTTCATAATTCTCTGAAATAACAAGCAATTCTAGCTCTTTAAGACATTCATATTATCTTACTAATAAAGATTTCTTAAGCAGATCAGAAAATTCAGTCTTTACAGACACTGAACAGAGTATTTATATAAATTAAAATTTCAATTTATCTTTATATAATTGTACAAAATTAAACATTAATCAATCAGAAAATGAACTGTCTGAGTTATTTAATAATAAGAATGATGATAACTTTAATAAGAATTTATTATCTTCATTACTGTCATCTTAATGTTTTAACAGTGACAAAAATGCAAATAAAAAGATTTCTTATATATCTTTAGTGTCTTTACTCATTCAAGATTCTATAATGCTATTAATTAATGCACAATTAAATCAGTCTGTCTTGACTAACATTATTGACAAAAGATTAATAATGTTTAATAAAATTAAATATAATCATACTATTATATAAAACTGAGTTCAACATCATTGAATGTATTATCTTCTTAATTTATAGATACTATTAAAGTTATACATTCTAAATATGTCACAATATCTTAATGATGCTGTCTTATAATGATTTAATTTGTTAAACTTTAGATTTAATTAATTAAGTAATAACTTTAATGAGTTTATATAACTCTTTAAGATCTGTTAAGATAAATTTAATTGAAAAAATAAAGTCTTAAAGATTTTTCAGACTTGTCATTAAACAAATTAAGACAACAACATAAAAATTTACAATAATATGTTTCAGCAGACTTATCTAACTATATATAAAGATATTAAGTTATAAATAACTTTATAAGCTTACATCTCTGAGCTATAGTCTATAACACAGCTAGTCATTGAGTAAAACTGAACAATGATTAAAGATTTAAACATTAATTAAATAATGATTTATACTGTATGATTTAAGAAAATTCATAAGAATACATTATATATCTATAATTTTAAGCAAAAAAATCAAACTCAAACTACTTCTGAAGTAAGCAGCTTTATAGAACAGTTAAAAAGTTTTAATATTATGCAATAAGATATGAATCATATAATCAAAATATAGTGTTATAATTGTTAGCAATATAAATATATAAAGACTTTTTGTAAGAACTTTACTGCTTTAAGAAAACAATTCATTAATTTAAGTCAATATTGAGTTAAAAAGCTTAAGAATGATGATAAAGAAATGAATAAAGATAAGAATGATTAGAAGTAAATGAAAAAGTTTTGTTTTATATGAATTAAAAGATTTTAATGAGATATTAATAAATAGTTGTGACTAAAGTGAGTATATAAGCATATAGTAGTGAATGCACACAACATAAGTATGTGCAATGCAAAGTCTGCAAGCTATAGAGAATACATTAATTTGTATAAAAGAGATTTAGTATATCTTATTTAAGCAGTCTTATTAAGCTACTCTTTATATTCTAAATACTTAAGTCTAAACACTACATCTAATACTCTCTCTGCAACTATACTTCATATACTTTTTCTGTTAATATTCTTCTTCTTCATTCTCTAAATTATACAATTTCAGATGTTCTAAAACTGTAGAGCTAACATGTCTGTTTTAGCAGTAAAATTTGCAAGCATATAATCTTAAGATTGTTGCTGTTGTACTATCTTCTCTTATTAAGTAGTCAAAATCTAAAGATATTAAATCTTATTCAATCTGTTAAGTTATACAATTTTAAGATGCTGTCTATAACTTCTAAAGATATTCTTTATTAAAGTCTTTATTAATCTGTTTGTCAGCATGTTGTCTGTTGTAACTCATTTAATGATTAATTTATTGTTATCAGTTATATTTTATATGTAATGATGCTGTACATCAATATGTTTTATATGACTGTGTTGCTTCACATTATACATCAACTTAATACTTAACTCATTGTCTCTGTTACTGTCAGATAAAGTCAAGAGATAAAAAGCTATCTTGCTAAGTGAGCAAGAAGCCTTAGCTATATAGTCATCTAATTATTACATCACAAGGGCAGACAGGCAGAAGCAATTTCTCATAATGATAAATAAAGTAAGAATAAATGCCTAAATGAAAAGAAATGATGAAAGGTCATTACAGTGAGGAAAGATCAGGCAAGAAAAGATTATAATGATGAATTAGTGTAGTGAGAAAAAGAAAGACATCAACATCATAACAAGTTGCTGATCACAAAAAAGATGTCAGTTTCTAATGTTACTTCACTTGTTTCTGTTTGTTCTTGCTCTTACACTTCATCAAGATTCTCTCATTCTTCACATTCAACACTATTTACTCATCTTTTATCATCTTAATTACATCTACATCTGCTGTTCTGTCATTCTTTCTTAAATATTCAACAATAAAACTTAATATATTAATTATCTTCACAAAAATGCTCTGAGTCTCTGCTGCGTAATTCTTAATAATGCTCAGCTTTTCTTTCAAAATGATAATGCAATTCTTCACTTTAACAATATAGCTTCATATTTCAGTCACTGTCTTCATTTATTCATTCAGATATGCATCTAGTTGAACAAAGCTATCAAGTAATTTTTGTATTATGACTTGTAGAAGGGATACATTGATGATAAGAATTGTAATAAATAAAGATTGTAACTTAATTAATGTTGTAACTGATCTTAAGACAAGTAAATTCATCAATTATTATTTATCTATTAAGAAAACATTAAGTTTTGTTTTGTCTGTCTTTTGTATAGATATATAAGATATAATAAATAATATAGAGACATTGAAGCTGATTGTTATTTATGATGATGTAATTATTTCAGTAGATGTAACAATAATATTGAATGTAATCAGGTCTTGAAGTGTTAACTTTGACAACAGTGTTAAGATGAGCTTTGTTGCTAGATTTAATGTAGATAATGATGTTATTATAATGAATAAAGTTAAGTTTAATTTTAATGATAATGCTATTTTGATAGACAGAGTCATATTAATGTTTTGATGTAATGAGCTAACTTAATTCAACAATTCAGTTTTTGTAACTTTCATAATAAATGTTTCTGCTTTGCTGTCTTTGACAATTTTCTTTGATTTAGAGACTGATTATAAATTAAGATGTATAATCTTGTTGTTAAATTAAAGTAATTCATCATCTTTAATTTAATATATACTATAATGCATCTTTATATCTGCTTCTCTTTTCTCTTCTTTACATAACTAATAATAGTTCTTAAAAACAACATAGCAGTTCTTGTCAACATTATTTATTATAACAATCTCATTATCATAGTTAATTCTTAAAACTCTGATATCTCTCTGCTAATTAAAGTTCACAAATTACACTGTATCTCTCTTGTTTCTCTGTATCTTTCATATAATCATGTAAACATTGTAGTCATCAAGTTTTATTTTATTTAATGATGATTCATTTAAATAATTTAACATTTCAATATAGAGCTTTCATTCTCTTCATACTATCTGAAAAATGTTGCTTGCTTTAACTGTATCAATCTTTTTGTTTAATTCATTGTCACATCATAATTTGTAATTCATTAACTCTGAATTTTTCTTTTAATTAACTATATTGATGTCTCATGATATAAAGAGTGAATGAATGCTGTATGTATCTTATAGAAATGATTGATGTGCTGAAATTGCATAAAAGATGTAAAAAATAGTAGTTAAGAAAAGTTTTGATGAATAATGATGTTATTTATTTCTAAATGTTTGTTTACTTTTCTGATATCTGCTGTTTAAGTTTAAATCATGTATGTAAAATTCACTGCTTAAATAAGAAATGCTGTCATATAATTATGCATTAGATGTTTATCTCAATTCATACAGTTATATTAACTCTTTAACATTTCTCAAATCTTTAATATTGACTCAGCTGTCAAATTCTGAGCTATACTCTAGTTAACAAACTAAATATTCAGTAGTTATATCTCTTTCTCTTTAATATGTTCTTTTAAACAGCAGTTTTTTGACTTCTTACTTCTTTTTATCATTCATTATAACTTTTTTCAGCTCTTCTGATCTTGATTGCTGATATGAGTCATTGATATGAGTTGATTTCAGATGTGCTATTGATATAACATCATAAATGTATCAACTCAGTGATAATTTCAGTTAATATATCAGTTTTCTAACACAATTCAGAACTTTCAGCAAACTTATAAACTGTTATCTCAGCTTCTTATTTTTTTTCTTTAGACTGAGTAGCATATAGCTTTTATGTAAATGTAAATTTATCAAATCTTCTGTCTTAAAGTAAAGAAGTTTATGTTTTCAATCATAATAATACTTTATTGTCATAACAGTGTATACTATTGCATCTTTAATGTCAATATGTACTGATCAGTACTGATTCATCATTATAAAAGTAATTAACTTTCTTTTTATCTGTTTTTCATTATGATTAAAGTCTATTCATTTCATGTTAAACTCTTCTATCTGAAGCAAGTTCATAACTTTGCACATTTATATATTAAAAATAATCTGATTAAGACTGAGCCTGATTAAACTGTACTTAATTAAGTTGTTTAAAGCAACTTATAGATGTGTCAATATAAATGATTAGAGATCTGACTCTTTTAAAATTATTAATCAGTATTAAAGTATAATTTTAACTGTTTAATTGATTGCTTTTAAGTTACTGTTCATTTATAAATGATAAATACTTAAGTAAAGCAAGTCTATCTTAAGTTGCTTAAATACTTTTTTTTATAGATTCATTAAAAATTTGCAGTCTCAATCTGATATGATTATTCTAAACAAATCTCAGTTTAACAGTGCTAAACAGTTTAGTAATATAATTGCTCAATCTTTTGCTGTTATGATGTCTTAATCAGATATAAGAGTGATAGCTTTGCTGAATTTGTCAGTAATTGATATAATTGTGTTATATTTATCTAACTTTGATAATGATAAGATCAGGATAAAGTTGATTGTTAATGTATGAAAAGAGTGAGAAGATGTAATTATTGATTGTAAGATATTATAAGACTTGTAATGCAGTATTTGACTGAGCTGACATTGTAAGTAATGTTGTATGTATTTATGAAGATTCTTTAATAAATTATAGAAATAAAGCAAATCAATTAATCTCTTATGAATTTATGCATATTCTGAGTAATCAATGTCATCATAAACTATCTTAAACATTCTGTCATAAAGACTTTTTAATATACATAGATAAGATTCTTTCTCAAGATCTTTATAGAAGATAAGATCATCTCTTATTTTATATGAAAATTTTGTAACATTAAGTCTCAGAACATTGTTTCTTTTTAATATTTATAAAATGTGTTCTCATTTTGATTCTTCAGCATATTTACACTTAATATTTTGTCACAATTAATCTAAGACTTTCATTAAGATCTTTATGTAGACAGCTATTCTTAAATTAATCTACAAAACTTTTAATATAAAGTTATCTGTTTTTAGTTGATTCTTCTGATTAACTAAACACTTGCAGATATTGTTATTGCTAAACAATTAAGACAGAGCATCTAATATTATGTTTAATTTTTCAGACTTATAGTGAATGTTTAGATGAAAGCACTGAAGATATTTAGATACTTAAATAAGATGTAAGTTAAGCTTCTTCATTACAGTAATATTTAAACTAAATTGATAACTAATTCTTATTGAGACTACATAATCAATGTAAATAATTACATTTTTTACTATCACTTCTATCATATATCTGATCTTCTTAACTACTCAGATCAATTCTGTCACTTTAAGTTCAGTTAATCAGTATTATATTTTGACATCTTGAAGCAGTTTGCTTAAAAACAAAACAGACTTTATGAACTTTTATTTTGAAGTATTGTTTTCAGTAAACTCTTTTGTGTAATACATATATGCTTTAAAGTCAAATTCTTTAAATGCATTTAGATCAATGTAGAATTGTCATTTTGATGAGAAATGCATCAGAATAATTAATTAAGAGAATAAAGACTGAAGATGATGAAAGATATTTAGCTTCTTTAAGATTAACTTATTTAGTCTAATAATAATAATTATTTGCTTTTTAACATTTTCTTTTGTCTCTTTTGCTTGAAGATCTTGATTTAAGAAGATCTTTTACTGTTAAAGTAACTTGATGATAGCTGTATAATGTGAGATATATTGTTGCAGATAGTTAATTAGATCAAGATACTTTTTTAATTAACTCAGATTTAAAGAAAATTTAATTCTAAATATTGTGATTAACTTATCTTCTGAAGTCATAAGACTCAAAGCATTTACTCATTGACTTAACAGCTAAATGAATAAATATATTAAATAGAACTTTTTTAACAAAAAACAGATTTTCATTTTGTCTAATACATTAAATATATTGTAAAGGTAATTTAAGTGCTCTTTTAGCATATTGAAGAAAATGACAATATTATTAACATAAATTTTAATATATAATTTTTATTGTTATAGAATTCTATCAATCATTCATTAAATATACACTGACAAGTTTTAATATCTTATAACTACAATCTTGAAGATTTTCTGATCTCAATATAAAACAACAGTCAGATAATACTGATGTGTTTATTTTACTCTTTATTGATAGAAGAAGAAGCTGCAGTTAACTATAAAGATATATTTAACTTTTTAAATTATAGTTAAAATGTCAGTCTGACTAGATACTAAATAGATATTTAACATAATGATTTTGTTAAGTACTTAAATGTCAATTACTACTCTATCTTTTTAAGTCTCATTTAGTAGGTTTTTTCATATCATAAAACAGAGATAAATAAAAGAAATGAAGCTTGTAGTTTATTTTAAGCAGTCTTGTATCTATAATTTATTAAACATCATATTAATTACTTTACAATTCTTTTATTTAACTAAGTATACACATATTTATTCTGACTTGTATTGAGTCTTTTAATTATCAATGAACAAAATATTTATTCATTCTTTCTTTAAAATCTTTATTAAGTTGTCTTGATCTGTTTAAAGATAAGAATATAAGTGCATAATCATTGTGATTTAAGTTGCTACAGTATTAAACTTATAAATTATTACTTTATGCATGATCTTTCTCTTAAAGCTAGTCATCATTCTTAAATAAAATGTCATCACTATAATCAACAGACTCTGAAAACACATTTTAATTTAATTTATTTCTTTTTTAATTCTGAAGACTGCAAGTTCTGAATTCTGTGAATTGACTAAATAATATTTGTTAACTTCATATTTTACAACATGATTAAGACAGATTTTTTGTGAAATGATAAGAGATACATTCAAGTCATTTCACACTTATACTATTGATAAAGTATAATCAACAATGTAAACATATATTGCTGTGTTCTCTGTGTGACAACCTGATTTAAATAGAAGATTATAATTTTGAAATAGAACAGTCTTAATTATTAGTACATTTGTATGACTTCTAAACTGTATAATAATATTTTTATAAGTCATTATAGTCTTTTGCACTGAAGTCAATTAATTATATAATAACTGTTAATGATAGTTCAATGTTGTCATAACTATTCACAATTGCTTTTCTGCTTAAAAGCATAATAGAAATATTCTTTAAAACAAGAATGTTGATGTCTATAAGTATCTTAATCTTTAAATTATTGACAATATGCATTTCTTTAATGATTATTATTAATCAGTTGTTATTGTCAGGCAGATAGATAATCAGAATAATATATTTATCATAATGATGAGTTTCAGTTCTTAATTCTTGAATCATAATGAGTAATGAGATTTATTTAATTAAAATATCTAAAATCTGTTTCTTTAAAAAGCTTCTGTTAATTAAACTCATAATGCAGTCTATATTGAGACAGATCAGTTCTTCTTTTGTTGTGAATGTCAGTTTTGCTAAGATAGTGACATATCTTCAGTCTCAAAAATCATAATTGATAGATACATAAAAAAAAAATGAGCTAGCTATAAATTTAATCAGTGTAGATTCTGACAGTTTAATGATTTTTATCTTTTAAATTGCTTTATTAAGCTTCTATTTGATCAATTTTCTGCTGTTGTACTCATTGTGTACATGCTTGTGCAATTTATTGTTGAACAGAAAGATTTTACAATAGCTATGATAGTTATTCTGTATTTTAGCTATGTAACTTACATTTATAGCTTCTTCTTCATTCTTTTCATTCTTCAGTTCTTGCTCTTAATCTAACTCATAGATCTTTTCTTCTTTCTGAATATTGAGTATATTAACTTTTTAATACATATCATTGTAATAAATGTTCTTAAATTCTTAATAATCAGTCTGATCATCAGCAGAAGATCTGTTCTTAAAAGAATTTGCTTTTTAAGTGAAGTATACTTAATTGTTATATTCACTGCAATTATCTCATCATAAGAACTTATTATCTCTGTTTAAACAGTTAAACAATTTTTTAATCTGATTTTTAAATCTTTAATTTGATGTATTTATTTCAGATGATAATCTTTCATTTTTAAAGATAATTTAAAGAGATATCTTAAAGCTCAATTAAGTATTTGATAAAGTGTCTTGCAAATAGAGTTAAAACTGTTATAATTGATTATTAGACTGTCATTGTGATCTGAGTGAATATGAGAAATTGTTATATCTTAATGATGAATATAATAAGTAAGAGAAAGATTGACAGTCATAATTATCTTAATTATGATTATCATAATTATACTGATCTTACTGATTTTATTGAATGAATCTATCAAATTAAAAATTGTGCAAATAGCTATTGTATCAATTTATCTGTTTAACTAAAAGAATATTGATAAAATCTTTAACAGATATTTAGACTGAGTGTAAAGTTAAGTTAAGTTAGAAAAAAGTGCACTTAACTTGAATTTATGCTAGAGTTTAAGTTAAGTTAAATTGAGTGTGTGCACAGATCAACTCTACTTATATTTATGTAAGTTAAATTTAAGAACTTTAAGCTAGTCATTATAAGTAAGGTCAGAGCTAAGACTCAAAAATGTGAAAGCTTATTAATATATTAGTTATAATAAATTACATCTTAACTAGTTATATAGGGATAAATTACACAGTCACAAGATATATTACTGAATAAGTTATGAAAATCATGACTTTTTGTGAAGGTATGTGTTAGAAACACACATTAGTAAGCATGTGTATGTGCTTACTTAGTCAATATATATACTTACTAAGTGCATACACATGCTTACTAAGACTATATATAACTTATAAAAAACTCATAACTTTATATAGATTAAGTTAAATTAATCTGTATTTAATCTAACTAAATAAAAGTTAATTTAACTTAACTTAATATCTAAACTTAACTTTAATCTGTATGATCTATAGACAATTTGTACACTCAGTTTATAGATGTTTCATTTTTAGATTTATTGATGTTTTATTGAAGAAATATATTTAGACTAAGTATAGAGTCAAGTCAGATCAGAAAAAAGTGCACTTAATTTAAACTTACATTAAAGTTTAAGTCAGATTAGATTGAGTTTGTGTACAGATTAACTTTACTTATATCTATATAGATTAAACTTAAGAATTCTAAGCTAGTCATTATAAGTAAGGTCAGAGCTAAAACTTAAAAATGTAAAAGCTTATTAATATATTAATTATAATAAATTACATCTTAACTAGTTATATAGAGATAAATTACATAGTCACAAGATATATTACTGAATAAGTTTTGAAAATTGTAACTTCTCATAAAGGTACACATTAGAAACACACATTAGTAAGCATGTGTATGTGCTTACTTAGTCAATATATATGCTTACTAAGCACATACACATACTTACTAAGACTATATATAATCTGTAAAAAACTTATAACTCTATACAGATCAAGTCAGATTAACCTGTATCTAACTTAGCTAAATAAAAGTTAACTTAACTTAACTTAATACTTGAACTCAACTTTAATCTGTGTGACCTATAGATAACTCATGTACTCAGTCTAAATATATTAATATGCATTTATATCTAAATTATTAGACTAAATTCTGATTTGTCTTAATTACAGCTTTTAATAATAGTTATAAAAGTAATAACATATTCTATTGAGCTATAATGATTTCTAATATCTTCAATAATGTATTTAATTAAGTTAAACTTATTTTAAGTTTCACTAAGCAATTGTTAAGATTATTACCTGATTACAGCTTATCTTATCACTATCATCTTTATCTATTAAGTGAATAGTCTACTTAGTCATTTAGTCACATAGACTCAGTCATGTGTCTTAGTAAGTTACTTAGCTACTATTTAAGTAGTCATTATAGCTTTTACATTCACTTATCTTTTCAGCATTATAGATTTATCATTAAAGTTATAGCTTTTAGCTATTAGACTAAGAAGACTGTAACAATATGATAGTATTAACTTAAAGACTCAGCATTAAGTCTTTATATCTAATAATCTCTTTGTTCTTTACTTTCATCTCACTTTCACCTCACCTCAATACCTCATCACCTTTCTTAACTTTATCAAAATATCAGCAACACATTAATTTACCTGTCTGCCTAATCATCTTTTCACTACTCTATCTCTTTACTCTACATTTACTTAAGTCATTGTAGTTCAACAAGCTAAACACTACTATCTTACTTTACTTTCATATCAATACAAAGCTATATCTTCAGCTTATTTATCTGACTCTTTTACTCAAAATGAGCTTCTCAATCTAAAAGACATAAAAGAAAGTCTTTTAATTATATAAGTCTCATTATCTTTCTTTTCTGAAGTCAAATAGTCACCTAGCAAATTTACTCATTTAAATGTCTTGAAATGACAGACTTATATGACAAATAAGCTAATGAGTGACATGCAAAAAATTCTAATTACTTTGTTTTGCTATTTTAAATTAAGATCACAGTCACAACAACCTGTCAGCTCTTTAAAATTATCTAATTAATCTTATTAAGTTAAGAAGTCAACAACAATTAACTTATTATATTTACATCTTTCAGCTCTTACATCTATCTCAGCAAGAAGATCTGCTTTCAAGCTCAATACAAGATGATTTGTTTTCAAGCTGAGATGAAATAATGATTATAATAGTAACTATAATATGAAAAAAATGAGCAATAAGTGTGTCAATGATAGAAAGAAAGAAGAGCTTAAACATAACTATTATTAAGAATTCTTGTCATTTCTTACTGCTACATCATCACTAGCCTTTCAATCAGAGAATACTGACTATTTTGATTCACACCTTAATAATGCATATAAAAAGAGCAATTTCATTCAGCTAAAAAAGAATATATACTATTATGATGTGCATCTCTTTCTGAGTCAAGCAAAGGCTGCTATCATAATTAAGAGTATACATCTTATCTACATTAGTCTTTACATTTGTCTTTGTAACTTCACTCAACAGTAATATGTTGCTGAACTGTCAGATCTACAACAGAACAATTTACATGAAGATCTCAACATTAAAAACTGAGTACAAACTCTAATGACTTAATTTAAGCAGTCAGAGCAAGTCACCTTAGATGTCTTACTTGCTTTATGATTTACTCTTAATGACTTACAAAACAATTACATTAGTCTTATAGCTTACATGCAAGCAATGATCTGAAACAGAAGAAACACTGACTTACTTATATTAAATTAGCTGTTATTAGTCTGAAACAAGCTCAATTCTAAACTTCAGTGTGACATTCTACAGCTCAGATATGACACAATGGTGACTAGCTTTATCAAACAGCTAGAGAAACACAAAGACATGTGAAAATGCCTGTTTAGTCAGTCTTCATATTAATATGAACAGTGAGGCTATGAATTGCAATCTTAAAGTCAATCATCATCATACAATTTCACTGATAACAACTGACAGCCTCATCACTTCAACTACTTGTCAAATAATGCCTTCAAAAATGCTGCAAATCAAGGTTATAAAACAAATAATCAAGGCTATAAAATGAATAGTTGAGGCTACAGAATGCAATAACTGAATTGTACATCACTATATGATTTCACTAGTAATAACTGACAGCTTTGTTGCTCTAAGTATTTGAATGATTAATAAAACAAATCACAATTTAAATGTTAAAATGAAGTCTTACTGTCATCTTGCCTCATCTATTTCATCAAAACAAATGAGTTATACAGAGCATATAAGTCAAATGATGCATTGTCTGTCAATAACAACATCAAAAATAAGTCTTTACATCATGTTAATATCTCTGAATCTTCACATCACACTGATGTCTTCTTTAACAACTCTATGCAGCCTACTTGATATGATGATTCACTCTATTCATGTTATTCATGTGAAATGCCTCTAGAAACAAGCAAAAACCTTTGAAATCACACTCTCAATTGACATAAAGTTGACACTCATTTCAGTATTACTAAGACAGCTACTCAGCAAGTTAATTACATTGAGTATGCTCTTCAGAATGTTATTGTTATCTTACAATTATCAGTTTATGAATACACTGCTGTCAAAGCAACTCTATTTTGACATGATGTCAAGCAGAAAATGACTATTTGTCTAGATACTGAAAGCATAACTACATTTATTGATCAAAGTTTAGTGAATAAGGCTAACATTGATTTGAAATGAAATAAGCTTACTATAGACTATTGAGAGACTGATTTAGTCTTTAAAACATCTTAAAATCTTACTGACATGTATATCATCATGCAGTCTACTATGTATAAAATTCTCTGTCAACAAAGACTCAATTATGCTGCTCTTTTAAGTCAATTTTAAGTCAAAACATCATCACAACAAGGTAAATTGTCAGCTTTGACAGCCTTAAGTATCTTATTACTTATCTTACTATGTAAAGATACTACATCAAATCATCACATAAACATCATACCACACCTTATCATCATCAACCTATACAACTGTTTTCATCATGACACAAAGACTTCACAAGACTTCATATCTATATAAAAGAAGCTCATCACATCTCTTTCTTACAGCATAAAGTCTTACCTAATGATTCATGACTTACATAAGTGTTTTGTTCACACTATTACCTCATCAACATCTCATCATCAAACTGATTTCAAGACACCTCACTATCACATTGTCATTAAGTCATTCAGTCATAATATCTCAACATTATCTCACAAGCTCAGCATCATCACCACATTTTCAAGTCTATAGAGCACAGACTATTTAAATAAAGACATAGTGATGAGAGCATTGCAGTTTCTTTTGTTTGTAATACTTGTCAGAATTATTACCTAACTACAGCTTACCTTGCTGTTGCCACCTTCACCTATTAGGTAAATAGTCTACTTAGTCATTTAGTTACATGAACTCAGCCATGTGCCTTAGTGAGTTACTTAGCTACTATTTAAGTAGTCATTGTAGCTCTTACATTCACTCATCTTTCTAGCATCATAGATTTACCATTAGAGTTATAGCTTTTAGTCATTAGGTCAAGAAGATCATAACAGCAATACTTTAAAGCATTTCTTTAATGTCTTGCATCATTCTTCAATGTCATTAAAGTGAGCTACTAATTCAAGATGAGTGATCTTTAATAGCTAACTATTTCATTATAGTTTTACTTCTCTACATAAATCAATGTTAAGATTTTGACATATTTACCTGACATCTTAAGTGATAGCTGTCACTCTGACTTAATTAATGGAAGATATAGACACTTTAATAATAATTCTTATTATTTTTATCAACAATATTGTTGTCTTCTCACTTCTCAAGCAAGTTTAAGTAAAATAAGTTAATATCAGTTGACTTTCAAGTCAAGTTATCTTCACAAAAGTTATCATCATTATTGACATTGTCTTCATGAGAGTTAGAAGAGCTAAATGAATCAAATAACTTAAATATATTCTGCTGTAAAACATCTTGTTCTTATAATTAAATAATTAACACAGTGATGATCTGCAGAATCTGTGCTTAAACAGTAGAATTTATATTAGTTAAAAAAGATATATTATCATTATTATTTTGTGAGTCAACATTCTAATGATTGTTTGTCATGCTTTGTGATGAATTTTGAAGAATGTTTTCAGTAATATTAAAGCTAAACTTGAACTTGATGACTTGAGATGCTTATGATGTGATAGAATGTTTTAAGATATTTAGATTAATTTTTAATGAGATGATGATGAAACATTATAGTCTTCATTTAATCATAAAGAAATTTAATAAGTCTGAATCAGACATACTATTGATCTTTAACTGCTGACTGACTGTTTTGACTGCTCACTAAAGAAAAAATAAGTTTATATATAATATTACTGTGTTTTAACTAAAGATTCATAATGCTGAATTGAATAGAATCTGATTATGTGTTTAAGCAAAAGAGAATATATTAGAAAACATTAAGAAAGTGATTTAAGTTTCTTAAACACTTAACTGTTTATATAGAGTTGTAACTTCATAAATAAGAATGATGATGTTATTAGATATAAATAAGACAAAGTTAAGATTTACTGATTTATACTTTTTAAACTGATAAGCTAAAGTTACTGTACAGTCAGATAGTCTTAATAGATTAGATAAAGAGAATTTGTTGAAGATCTTTGTTAGCTTGATGAGTTCAAAGATGTTTTGACTATAAGATAAAGTTATAGAGTGAAAGAATGATGTGATGTAATAGTAAGATAATGAGATTTTTTAATGATTTAATTTATTAATCTCATCATTATTTAATGCAGCACAGAAGTTAAGCTGTAGAACTGACAGTCTAGCAAATTAAAATCTTAATAAATAATTAATAATTGTTTTGATGAAATACTGTTGATGCTATCAAATTATTATCATCAGATAAAGTTAAAAGATAAAAAGCTATCTTGCTAAATAAGCAAGAAGTCTCAGCTATATAGTTATCTAACTATTACATCATAAGAGTAAATAGACAGAAGCAATTTCTTATAATGATGAATAAAGCAAAAACAAACATCTAAATGAAAAGAAATGGTGAAAGGGCATTAGAATGAGAAAAGATCAGGTAAGAAAAGACTATAATGACAAATTAGTGTAGTGAGAAGAAAAAAGACATCAGTGTTATAACAATCTCTTAAAAGTATAATGCTCAGTGTTATATTGTTTAACTTTAATTCATTAATGAATCTCTGCATTCATACTCTCTGTCTAACATTGTCAGAATCACAACAAAGTAAGACTTAGTCAGCAAGAACTTAATAAGATTTTTAATTAAATTTTCTTATTGTTCTGACATTTGCTTAGTGACACACTTGCATTAATGACTGACAGAGTTTTCATTTTAATGATTCACTTATGTTTAGCAAGTTATTTAGCAAAATAATACTTATCATTTTATCTTTACTTACTCAGCTCTGCTTAAGTATAAGATCAAGATCTTTATTTTTTAAAAGTAATTTTCTTTCTTCAGTCTTAGTCTTTCTGTTTCTAGATAGTTATCTATCAATTTAATAATCAGAATTCACTTTTATATTTATTTAATCTTTACAATTTAAGACTCATTCTTTCAACATCTTATTATTTTCATTTATTCACATAATTTTCTTATCTTTGCTCTAGCTCTAACCTAACTTATCATCATGAAGAATAAGACACAGCAACAAAGAAAGAAAATTTAAAAGTAAATTAAAGTATATAATTAACAATATTAATTGAAATAAGTCTAATAAAAAAAATTTAAATTAGTAACAATCTCTTAAAATGAAATTCTGTTCAAGTTTAAGACAGATGACAATACTGATGTTATTGAAAACTTTAAAATAAATAAATCTTTCACTGTATTTACTGTTTGTACTGAACTCTCTGCAGTATTGTCTTCAGCTATAATTACTAAGCTATAATACATTATCACTGTAAAGTCTTAATTAAACTTAAAGTCTCAGCAATTTATTTAATTAACAGTTAAGCATGATCATCTTAGCTATTATGTCTCTCAAAAACAACTTAACAATTTTACTCAGCAACTTTAATTTTAATCATCATCAATCTTTATGTATAAGTCAAAGACAGCACTCATTAACAAGTTCAATAATTACTCAGAGAATATTAAGATCTTTTTTGCAGATTTATACATTTAATTTATATTATAATTATAAATTTATATCTCTGACTTTATCAAAGTTCTTATTGCTATCTTACATCTAAATAGAAATGCTCAAGTCTGATTATAATTTATTTTAAAAGAACATTGAGACAATCTTATTGAAGACTATACTTTATTTATATAAGAGCTTTAAGAGCAGTTTAATAATTTAAATCTTCATAATATCTTGATTAAGAAGCTACATCATCTTTATTAGATTATCTTGATACTTATTTTCATCAACAACTTTAAAAATCTAGTCTATCAGATTCAGTGATTAAAGATAGTCTGAGAAGATATCTTTTATTATGAGCTTAAGAATTAAGTTAAAAACATATTAATTTATTCTTTAATGTCTTAAATTAATTACAATGAGTTTAAATATCTAATCATCAGCATTAATCAGTGCATTCAGAACTGTAAGTAAGAATTGAAAGTTATAGTTAAGAAGATCAGTATAATAATTATTATTACAATTTATGTAATTGTTAAAAGATGACATCACACTAATAGCACAGCTATTATAAGTTATATATTTAACACTTTTTCTAACTCATGATTGGTCAGCACACTCACATATTGCTTACTCAGCTTCTCATAAGTGAAAAGAATGCATACACAACATGATTTGAACTCATAACCTTAAGCTTATGCAGATAAGGCAGCCAACACATGTTTAATATTATTACATCAACTCAAGCTCATAATCTGTTAAAAGGTGGCACTACACTAATAGCACAGCTATTGTGAGTTATATATCTAACAGTAATTATCTTTATCAGCATAACTTCTACTAATGCTGTCAGCATGCAGCAGATCACATTAGTAACTTAAGATTTATAAGAATCTTTATTACAAATTAAAAAGAATTAATGCTGAGTTATTGATCTCTGTCTTTACTGCAGAGAAGTGAGTTACATTGTGACTTTATGTATTAATAAGAAATGTTAGATATATAACTCATGATAGCTGTGGCTAAAAGTGTGGTGTCATCTTTTAACAAGAAAGATCTTATCTTCATGATTATAGAGCTTAAGAACTTAAGAAAAGAATAGATTTAAATAAAATAAAGATTTTTACATTAAGCTTATTTACAAAGTTTAATCTCATTGTCTTTACAGAAATCTTCTTATCACAGTTATATCTTGTTAAAATCATTTTCTTTCACACTTATGTCTTTAAAGCTCTTATTAACTTCAGTATAATTACTAATTTTATTGTTATGCATTTCATTTCATCATTATTCTTGACACTCAGCATTACTTTTATCTTTATAATTAATAATTTAAAAGAAAAGAAACTTGTCTCTGTAAAGCAGATTAAGATCTATTTTCTTATTTTCATTCTTAACTTTAATTCTTACATCAAATTCTTTATTAATGTTTCTTACATCAACTATAATCTTGTTCTTAATCTTCTATAATTGCAAATCTATAATTCTATCATTAACTAACAGAAAAAAATCATTATACTCTGTTTAATTACTTAGTTCTTGATAATAGTCTCTGTTCTAAGTACTATAATCATATTTTTTGCTACAAAACTTACAATAAATGTCACTGTCTTGTTCTCTGAACTCATATCTCATTAAGATGATGAGAACTCAAAGCTGTAATTACTGAATGTGAACAGTTAAGATTATATTGATTTATTGAATAATCTTTATGTTTTAAAGATGTATAAGCAACATTTAGTCACTGAGAAAATCATCTTTATCAACATCATTAATGTTAATTAAATTGCTATCACTCTATCTGATTATCTTCAGAACTTTATTGATGTCTTTTTAAAAGATAAGATCTTTAAGTTATCTTTATATTAAGTTAATATAAACTACATCATTAATTTTAAACTCAACATCACACTCTTTAATCAATCTGTCTTTCAGCAGTCAGAGACTGAAATTAAGACTTTAAAAAAGTATTTAATGAAGTTTTAAAAATGTAATTTTATACAGAAAAATACATTATTATGTATGTTTTTCATTCTCTATGTCTTTAAGTCAGACATCAAAGATCTTTAATTCTGTATCAATTACTATAAACTCAATGTCATCATCATTAAGAATCAATACTCTTTATTATTAATTAACTTTCTTCTACATAAAGTTCAGAAGATCAAGTTCTGTTGAAAGGATAATGGGTACTTGTGCTATCTGCCTATCTAGTGGATCTCATGCGTCGACGTTGACTGCAGTCAACTTGGGTATTGTTCGATGGATAGCAGGAGCTCTGCCGTCTAAGGCAGGAGAAGACTCTGCCAGCCCCTTACGCTAAGACTAAAGGAGTCAAGGATGCGGATAGAGCACCGCACTTCTCAACACTCCCACTCAGTGCATCCATATCTATTGGCTCCCACTGTTGTCAAGTCCCAGCTGACACACAAAGCGCTCAAACATCTGTCTTGGCAAGGGCTTGGTCAGTCCATCAGCTATCAT
>JAABUY010000258.1_pt1 | contig 101976 bp, 31 predicted proteins | sample 5560271 | NCBI WGS metagenome assembly JAABUY01 (sample SAMN10711886, study PRJNA513374) | rock metagenome | isolation source: Antarctica rocks | place: Antarctica: Victoria Land, University Valley | reverse complement strand
CCCATCCCCCTCAATCCCCCATCCATCCCCCTCCCTACAAGCCTCACCCTCACAAACAATCAGCAGCGCAGCCGCACCACGAATTTCCTTCCTTCCTTCACGGGACGGCGCACTATGAGCCCAGGCAGGCTAGAAAGGGGTTGGGTTGAATTTGAGTTTGCAAGGCAGAGGTAGAGGTAGAACTGTTGTTTTGTAAGGGGACGGGATGGGATGGGATGGGATAGTGAGTGGTCAGCGGCAAGTGTAGATCTGATATTGTAAAAGTGATTTTTGTCTGAAAGAATCACCGGAAAGGAGGGGAATGATAGGAGAGGGGCAGGGAGGAATAAGCTCGCCCTTTTTAAATTGGCGATCTGTGCTTGTTGTTATATACCCTTAATGAAGGAGACGTCCGCTTTTATCCTGCTGTGTGTCGAGGTTGATCGATGGGTGGAGGATAGCTTGGAATTGACTGCCGTTGATGGAAGGGGATGGGATGAAGACGGGAGAAAATGGTGTGGACATGGGTTTTAGATCTCCATACTGCTATGACCATAACGGTATTTACAAGGGAACCTTAATCTATGATCTTTGGGGTATAATAATTCTTTCCTCCACGCCCCGCGTTGTATACAAATCGTCACAATTCGTAACACGTTCATCATCGCTTAATAACCCGCTGTCGAGAAAGCAACTGCGAGATCATAAAGTGACTCACGTCCTCGTCCGCCCAGTAGGAGAGATGACTCGCGATGCTGGCCCAGATGGTGATGTCGAGGAGACCCCTACGTACGTACCGTCAGATATTAGCACGTACCTAGATATTCAAGAAGAGAAATGAAAGAGAGAAACGAGAAAGGGGAGGTGATGCTTGGGGGAGACATACTCCTGAACGCTAAAGTCCACCCTACCATTACTATTCAGCGCCCTCACCTTGGCCTCTTCCCGTCTTAAGCGCTTGGACCGCTCTTCAGCATCCATCCACGCCGCACTCTCGCCCAATGCGTCCCGCGCCTCGTCGTTTTGGTGGCTCTTACGGCGTTTCTCGAAGCCAGCGGACAGGGTCTCGATCTCGGTGTCGATGAGGGTGGGTGGATGTTCTTGGTTTTGATCTTGGTCTTGGCCCGAGATGGCACCACCGCCGGCTGGAATGTTGAAATTCGTGCCGGCGGAGGGAGTGGGTTTGTTTTGGATCTGTGGCGTGCTCATTGATTGCGAAGATGATAGTTGGCCATCGCCTGTCAAGCCTAGGCTGCGGTTTAGTAAGCTACTAGCGACACCAGATGTAATGTTCGACCATAGTCCGGATACGCTCTGGCCGACCCGAGCGCCGATATTGGAAAAGCCTTGCCCTTGGGCACCGAACAGCCCTTTCTTCGTGTAGGGTAGAGGCTGTGGCTTCATTGACGCCATCGCTCTTGAGATCAAGGGCTCTATCCTGTACGCAATGGGGTCTGCAGGGTGGAAGATGTTGTATAGTTGCTGGCACTTGGGGCTGGATATTGTGATTGTCAAGAGGTCCGAGTCCTTCGTTCCAGACATATCGTCTGATGGCGTGGACGCAGCACCTAAAAACGGGTCGTCGAGCGTATCGGGATTCAACGGGCTCTGAGCCGGTCCCGTCATGGGACGCCGGCCGGCAATTCTGCGGCCTTTCAGCATCTGATAGAGACCGAGAGGAGAACCTAGGCAAAAGAAGTCTTCCACCTCAAAATTTAGTCCTAGATCTGGGACTTGCTGGTCCCCTGCAGAGCTGCCATCACGCTGTCTGGACTTCTTCTGCCGATGTGACACTGATCTTGCAGCAATGGTATCTTTCTGACGGCAAAGAATGTCGAACAAGATTGCAGATCCTAGAGAATGGCCGATCATGCTCACTTTGCCAGTAAATGTCGGATTTCTCCGCATGAAAAGGTCGTACACTCGGTTGCACTCACGCTGGACGATACCTGCGATATGCTCCCGATAGGCACTTTGGTACAAAAGGATATCCAATGCAAGGTCAGTGATGAGGTTTCGGATGGCTGGGACTCCTTCCACAGTAATGTTCTCCAAGCTGGGATACTCATCATCGTCCCCGAAAGTATCGGCGTCTGTCAGGTCCTGTTCCCGGCCGCTTTGCTTGAAGCTCTGCTTCGGGAAATCCAAGAGATGCCGCCAGACTACTGGCAGAACTTGCACCCGGCAATTTTTAGGTAACTTCTCAACTTCAAGATTAAGCGCTTGCAGATCTGGCGAACCTTGATATACAGATTTTAGGGTCTTGCGAAGTACGTTGACATCGTGGATGAAGTTGATGCTTTCCATTCGTAGACCCAGCCGTTGCCCAATACCATGAGTAACGAGGATCAAATGCTCGATCTCTCGATTCTGATCCTGGTCATCTTCATCCTTGTAGTCTTCTTTGATCTCATCTTCGTCAGCTTGTCGTCTTTCCTCTTCACGCTTCGCTGGATCGACGGAAAGCGAAGATAGCTGTCGTTCCAAGGTTAGTAGACGTGGCTCTTCTTGCACGCTAGACTCAGGCTCCTTCGCCTCGTTCTCTGGGCTTTCACTGTCGACCTTGGTTTGCGCAGAAGCAATCTTCGCGGATTCTGTTGCATCCCCCTTCTTGTCTCCGACGCTTTGATCTATTGGCTTCGCAGGCTCTTTTGCTTTATTTGCTTCTGCATAACCTCGGACTACTTTCGTACCTGCCAAATGGCCTCCGGCAGCAAAGCGTTGATATACTGTACTACTCAATCGAGATAATAGATCGTCAGTCAGAAGCCAAGCCACTGTAGCGTCCTGGTATGTGACCACTCGGTCTATGTATGCTCCAAACAAGCGTGACGTTTGCAATTCGAGCTTCGCTGGGATCGATCCGGCATCTTTAGTTTTCTCGCCCGGTTTCGAAGCGTCTGAAGCGTTCATTGAGATGGGTCTTAATCGCGGTGGAGTCGTCGGTTTCGGAGGTTGATTCCGCCAGGGCTTAATTTTCAGGTACCCTTCTTCCAACTGGTCTGCAAGATTTTCTTCGCAAGGTCGGAGGGTGGATCCTTCTTGATAAAACCAAGACCCACGGCGCACGTCGTAAATAGAACCCAGCCAGTATGTGGGCGCCAATTCTCGGGCTTCGATGTCCACATCAAACAGGAAGTCTTCGTTAACAGGGACCTTGACCCTGCCTCCTTTCTCGACATTTGTAGACTCATTGATGCTTGTATTTCCCTGTGACCCTTCCTTTGGTAGTGGACCGATTGAGCTCAGATCCCCTCCGTCGGTAGAATTAGGGAAGGTTGCATCCTCGATCCGGAGCGGTGTGTCTCCGGAGTAAACCCTAGACGGGTCACGCTGAGCAGCATGCTCTTCCTCCACCATCCGCTGAAATGCCGTTTCAACAGAACGAGAGTCCCGCGCCGAGAAAGCCGAATACTTCTTCGGAGCTGGCAGGGGTTTTGAGTCTTTGCCTGGCTGATCTAAAGGAAGGGGCTTTCGTTTCGGGGCCTAAATGTTGTCTTAGACATAATGGGGCGAGAGGTGTATATCCAGTGCTTACATCCACCGCATAGAACCATCGTGTGTTGGCTTTAGGACAGTCGCTTGGATAGTCTTTGAGCCTGAGCCGGTGCCGATGGCTGATACTATGGTCTATGCCTTTCTGATTGCTCAATTTCGCAGTGTCTACTTCCTTCTCTTTGCCATCACCTGGCTTTGGTGTCGTGCTTCGGGAAGTCCATGGGGAAAAGGACTCTAAGAAACCTGTTGCTCCGGTGCCTGTTGCTGCCATGCTACCCTTCCGGTAGTATGACCGGAGAAGGTTGAAGCGTGCCAATGTGAAGGTGGTATTGGTAACATAGATCTAGAGCACTTGGGTCTTGTGAGGTACAAAGTAAACAATAGAGGCCGAACAAGGTCGTTGGAACTATAAACTGCAACCATGAAACTCCGAGAGCCAGCGCAGATCACGCGCTAAGGAGACGCGCCAACGGAGTCGTCTCCGCTCGGGCTAAGTATTCAAGCTAGGATTTAGTGAGGTCGATCAGGGGAACTTACCTTGGGTTCTTTGTATTGGAAATTAAGGTAGACTATCTACCATTCTACCTTACCTCTATACCTCTTACCTAATATTTAGTTAAGAAGGGGGATTATCATAATAGTAAATAGGATTTTTTATTTTCTTTAAGTTATTTAAGTCGGAGTATTGAAATATAAGGTAATTATTCAGACTAGCCGCGTACTAGACGCGCGCTAGTACCCGGCTTGGCATCCCATGTACTCTAAAGTATCTCTCTCGCACTTACATAGCTAAACAAAAGGTAACAAGCATTACCATTCTACTTATTTCAACAGATACCGGGTGGATGGATCTCTAGCCATCAACCAGGGATTGGGATCGGCGCACCGCGGCGAAACGGCCCGTGCTAGTCAGCTCCAGCCGAGAATACACTCGCGAACCTATGAAAAATTCGACACATCAACCTGCTCATCCTCTTCTCGCATTTTCTGCCACCATCAGATGACTGAGGTAAGCGACACTGACACGGCTGAGAGCTCGGGCTAACGACCAAGGCTTGCAAAGCGTATAAGAAGGCATCGTCGGCCACGACCGAGCTGCTCATCCCCACCCTCTATCCTTTGGCTTCTTTCGCGCTGTGGTCCCCCAATCGTGTCCTCTATTATCATGTTCCTTTCTCGCTCGACTCATCGGACAAGCGTAAGAAGGATGTCGAACCTTGTAGGCCGATCAGGTCGGCAATACCCTCTAGGTGAGGTGCTCCGACAGCACCCCAAAGACGCTGAGTACGATATCTACAAGACGCAGTACGTCTTTAATTCAGTGACCAATTATACGGATATGGACAATGTACTCATGAGCCTTCATCTAGATCCGATAGCCAATCTTTCGTCTATAAGCGCGTGTCTGAGTCTGTTTTCGATCAGTCTCACCAGCTTGCGACAGAATTTGCAGGCACTCGCTATCTTCGAATGCCCTCCGATTGGGATGTCGAGAACCGTACTCTAGTCTATCCCTGGCTCAGTGATACTCTGTTGTCCCTGTTGCAAAACCACCAGGATTTTCCTAAGCCCGCAATCAAGCAGATTCTCCAGCGCACTAGCGAGGCAGTGAAGGAGCTGCATGACAAGGATTGGATCCATATAGGTACCGCGCTGTGCATGTTAAATCTTATGCTCCAAGATCTTGCGCCGATTGTGGCTGCTAGATTTGAAACCCGACAACATCATGGTCGACTGGTGTCCTAACGAGCAAGGCACCCCTATAATCAAGCACGTGGCCTTGGGCGACTTCGACATTGCGTTGAAACTCATAAATGAAAGACCACTCAGAGGGCCACACCCGATAGGCAACGTTCTCTGGCGAAGCCCGGAAGGACAGACTGGAAAGGGCGTCGCCAAGCCTTCGGACGTGTACTCTTTGGCACTCGTGGTAAGCGACCTTGGTTGAAGCGAAAGACCTACTCTAACGCTTGCTATCAGTATCTCTATGCTCTTGGAGGCGCGCCGATATTGATTCCAGGAGAGGAAGAGCTGAAAGCATTGGTTAAAACAAACAACGGATTGATGCTTGAAATCCTAATTCGACACTTCAGCTTGTTTGGGCCGCTTCCGGGAGAGCTTCTTGAGCATATCAAGGATGAGGAAGGGAGCCTGCTCTTTAGAATAGCGTCTGAATTATCTGACGCGACAGTGAGGGAAAACCCTGATTGGAGGTTTGAGCAGTGGCCGGAGGGTTACATTCCACATCTTGACCTCGTTGGGAGGAGCTTAATATCCCGGATGTCAAAGCTAGATCCTGCGGCTAGGGCAACAATGGACGAGGTTCTAGAGCACTCATGGTGGCAAAATGGTGTTTAAGACGGAACCCGCTCCTGCTGGGGCGCAATGGGAGAATTTCACTTAAATTACAATAAAAAATTATCAGTGAATCTCAGAGAGACGATGTTTATACTTGATGACCTCATGGTCCACGAGAGTTTGCCCGTCCCGCTGAATCTCCTTGGAAGGTACTTTTCGTTTTTGTCCTCCACTGCGTGCATCTCCTTCGTTACGCTTTCAGTATCTCTTGAAGATCGAGGTGATTGCAAGTCCTATATCACAGTCTGTCGCAATGCGTAGGCTCTCACCTGCTGTTTCTGCTGGGAACTTCACCACATCCCCCACTCGAGCACCTAAACATGTATACAGCACGGTATTATGGAAAAGGTAGGCGGCGCTGGCTTCTCCAGAGCTTTAACGTTCTCTAAAATCGCTCGGTCGTTAGACGTAATCAAGAATTATTTGCAACTGTCCACTCTGGTGTTTGTTCGCGCTTGATATTTCATAAGAGAATGGGTTTGATTCCTATTGGCGCTGGTTCAATGGTGGAGCTTACGTCTTTTTTCTTTGTTCCCTCGTGTCCTTAGCATTGGAGAGCAACAAAAGTCGGATGGCGGCGTGAGGTACAATGTAACCATGATGGAACACCACTGACAGTTGGTGTGGTCGAGCTGACTGATTCATCGCTCAGGGCAAAATGGCCTTAGCTCAGGTTGTCGAGCCTGTCTGGACCAAGAAGAAAACTATCGTATTGTCGAGTTTAGGGGTACGTCGCCTGGCATATGATGTTGTACCATGTATCTAGTTTTCCTACCCTCCACAACTCCGGATCATTGTTTGTTTACAATCATGGCTATGTCAGCTATCTGGATCTGTCATCTACTTTAGTCTATCGTACAAATAATCTTTCCTTTTGTCTGGTTACTCTCCATCAATTGATGCGCCTTCACAATCTCCTCCCAGGGAAGGACCTTGTCAACCAACACCTTGAAACTCCCATCCCTCATCTTCGGCGCCGTATGCTCCACCAACGTATTCCTCAGCTTACCCTGATACTCCTCGTCTCGACTCCTCAAACTGCTTCCTTGGAACGTGACCCTCTTCATCACAAAGGCGCTAATATCCACACCAGCAGGTAACTTTGTCCCACTCATAAGGCCAAGATTGACGATACGTCCATCTCTGGCCGCCGCGTCGAGGTTGCCCTGAAAGTAACTTTGTCCCACAAAGTCGATTATGACATCTACGCCCTTACCCTCCGTCACCTTCAGAATCTCTTTCGACCAGTCCTGCGTGTTGTAATTGAATCCAGCCGTGGCACCAAGCTCCTTGACGCAAAAGTCAATCTTTTCTTGCGAGCCCGCCGTAACATAGATAGCTGACGCACCGTCTGCCTTCGACAACTGTATCCCTGCGATGGAAACGGACGAGGCACCCGCATGCCAGAGTATGGACTGCCCGGGCGTGAATTTACCTACGAGGTACATTGCCTGGGTGGCCGTAATCCACGTTTCCGGCACACCAGCAGCCTGCTCCCAGCTCAACTCCTTCGGCTTGTGCATAAGCATATGCGTGCTGACGGCAACATACTCTGCATACGCTCCGCCATAGGCGAGTCCATACACTTCATTGCCTTTCTTGAACCCGCTCTCGGCTTCACTTCCGAAGCTCTCAATAGTACCAGAGAACTCTACCCCCAGTGTCTTGGGCGCTTGGGGAGGCACAGGGTAATGGCCTTCGCGTTGAAGAAGATCCATGCGATTGAGACCGAAGCATTTGATTTTCACAATGGCATCGGTGGCCTTGGGTGTGGGTTTAGGGGTGTCAGGGTTGATGAAGAGAGAAGTAGCTGGGCCCACGCCATTCTTGATGTCTGACGAGGACGAAAGTCAGATCATCTTGGTATATGTTTGCAAGAAGGGCAACGCATACCGACCGCTCGCATTGTCCCTGCCATGATGCTGCTAATGTCTTTGTATAATTGAAGGATCGTGCAAGACCGACTTGATTTGAGGGAGCGGAAGGCGCTCTATTGGGAAAAGTGGTGGTCACAGCATGACTATGCAACATGCAGCAGGGAGATTGGTAAATAAAGAGGTGCCCGACCAAAGCCGCGGTTTGGCTTATTGAAGAGCTGACGGGATTAAGACGGATATAACGAGATTGGGGACAGAATTCGTATAATTCGTGAAGTGACATGCACTCAGCAAGCTATGCTACTATTCGATGGGCACTTATTGCCGCTGGAAGCCGTGGGCGGTCGTTGTCCACTCAAGTGAACTGACGGATTAATGAAGTTCATTAGATAGAGCAACGTGCCAGATAGGCGGCCAACCGACGCTCAGATCATGCTATACTCCTTGATCAACTGGGAAAGTTTCGCACACTCGGCGGAGTAATTGATGGCGTTCGCGCTAGACACTTGATAGCGTACCCTTCATTATTATTAGCACTGATCATTCACGAGCGTACCATAGGTTGGGCGTACCTCTGCTGATCCTGGAACGTATCCATCTTGGCTCTGCACTTGAAGACCCAAGTCTTGCAGATGGCGTCTTGGAAAGCATCTCCAGACAACTTCTCCTCGGTTTCCTTCAAATCCACTAGCTGATCCGCACTCATTCCCATGATCAGCCGACCAACGTCGTCGAAGCAGCTGAGCCATATCTGTCCAGTATGATCGCTAACATTGACAGACATTATGTACCGATGCTCTGGCTTCGGGTGAGTTTTATCACATTTCTCACATCGCCATTGGCCTGGATCGACTTCCACCACCTTCTTGTTGCAGCCTTCTGACAGACATGCAGGGTAGGAATAGTTGTCTTGCTTGACGTATATGATGGTTGCTTTTGTGGTGAAGTAGTCGGTGTTTTCAGACATACCAAGATTCTCTTCCTTCACTTGCATAATGATCTTGATCGGATCCTGACGGCCTCCCGCTGCCCCCATGGAGCCACTCATTGCGTTGTGGTTTTGGAATGTATCGTTTTTACCTTGAGCGTCGTACCAGCCCTTAAGCTTGTGAGCGTCGTCTATATCAGGGTCGATTGCCATGGTACCTGAGCTGAGCAAGCTCAAGCTTCGGCCCCCAAAGTCTGAGACCTTGACACCTTTGAAAGCGACGACAGACTCAGGCATTACATCGAAGTTGGTAGCTGTATTGCCCCATATCGTTAGTCTGACCGAGTAGCCTGTATTGTCGACAAGCGTGAGCTCTCGTTTGTCGTATGGCTTGCTTGTTGTTTTCGAGGTAATCTGAGACGTTTCGCCAACAGTTTGAAGGATTCCGATTGTATCGATCGTTGTGTCCTTCTCCACTGTCTGGAGATCTCCGATATTCGTAAAGTTGTAACGTACTTGAGGGACCCCGTTCTGCTCTTCTGCCTTTTCCACCACAGTTTCTCGCTCGAACATAAGCTCGTAGTCGTTGTTTAGATTCGAGAATTGTTTCTTTGCCATGTTGACCCGGCAAGGGGTGGTGATATAGTAGACTTTGCCTTCCTGAAATAGTTCATAGAGCGCGTCGACCTGCTCATTAAAGCCTGTGCCTCTAATCTCTCCGCTTTCATCTAGGAAGTTCACGCTGAAAAGCTTCCCCTCGCCATTCCTATTATGCCATGTCTTTATGTCTGATTTGCTGGTGACTCGGGCTTTGATGGTCCATTTGTGAGCAAATGGGGACAGTGCTTCAATGGGATAGATGTTAGCGTGGGCTGCCGAAGAGGTTGCATTTGTACGTGACGGGAGAGATTGCTGCGGCTGATTCTGCTCTTGAGCAGGCTTGTTCCCGTAGAATCCATTTGTTACAATATTCGTCGATTGTGGTTTGACGTCCTCTTTGAATTCGAGGGCCTTTGGTTCGCCTAGTTTGTCACACTCTCCTAACTCTTCTAGAACTTCAAGATCGAGCACTATGAGGATACTATCCAAGAGTGAGCTTCTCCTCGCTCTGCAATCGTGTTTGAAACGTACCTCTTTCCTTTCGCATTGTTCGTCTGGTATTCCTTCAGCCTGACAAAACAGCCTTTGCGAAGCTTGCCCTCGTGCACAACGTGACCAGCTTCTGCTGCATTGTTAGAGAAGGAACCCAATTCGACTACTTTCGTAGGGTCGCGAATTACTGACGAGTGGCCAGCATGCTTTGTACGAAGTTGTTCATATCACTAAACACTACTCTGAACCGCTGTGGAGTGCCAGCCAGGGGCTTAATCAACACGCATTGCAGCACCGGCTGCGAGACGGCTGCGTTAGGATTCGCGCTCGGATTGAAGATCGCACTGGGCCAAGGTGTCAGTACTTGCACTGTCTCAGCAAAATAACTGGACGGGGTTCCACTTACGCCAGTGAGCCTTTGTCAACTCGAGAAGCGGCAGTAGCAGCCATATTGACAAGTGTAGGGGATACGAAAGCGGCAATCGAGGGGTCAAAGATACTGTCTGAAGGGTGCTTCAAAAGCAATTCGTTGACTTCAATTTGACGCGTTGTTTGAGAGAGGCGTGTAAAGAGGTTTTGGCGTTTTGCCCCACTGCGCTAGCAGCTTTGTGGACTCCCGTACTGTTTTGGTGGGGCAGGCATTCACATGTTCCAGTTGATCAACTCGCGCTGCTGCCTTTCATCATATTCAATATGGCCGAGGATGGGGTTGCAACGAAGGACCCTGAGAGTGATGTTCATGAATCGAGCACAGTGTCTCCGGGGGACACTCAAGTTCAGCAAGGCGCAAGCATGGGGGTACAGCTCAGCTTCTCCAGGCAGGGTCCAGCCAGCAGTATTGACAAAAGGCACAGGACCACTGTGTGACGGACCGTCCTTCTCGTAAGCTTTCTCTTCACGGATATATAGCTCTTCGTCGTCGTCTGATCAATGAAGCAGCTAGTGGAGGTGAACAACCAACTGGTGTGGGTTCCGTGATGAATGAAAATATGCATTCAGAAGCTCAGTGAAAGTTTACAGGAAATATCCAAGATTGCAGATGTTGAGGTCCGTAAACCTAGAGCTATACGCAACGCCATCGTTCAGATGCTCAAATGTTGTCTTAGGTTTACATCACCAAGCCCAGCGATTACCCTCATCTTCCTTCAAAGCTCCTACTATTCTTAAGCAGTGGCGCTGGAATACATTCAAACAACAATCAGCTCCAGGCAGATAAATATGCCAGCGAAGGTTTCCTAGTGATTATGCCTGATCAGTGCGTTTGCTGGCTCCAAGATCTGTGACGTTTCACTAAGATGATCATCTGCAGATTCGCCGGAGACCCAGCGCCCCAAGTCAGTCAGGCGGATCTGAATGTAGAGGCAAACGATCCTTCAATGATAGAAAAGGTCAAGATGGGCTTCGCAACAACAGCTAAATCTTTCATGTTGGATATGTGGCTTGCAAGGCAAACGCCTGAGAAGGTTCTTCCGGTGTTGCAGAGAGTAGTAGAAGGTGCAAAAGAGGAGTTTGCCGATGCCGTCGCCAATGGAGGGGGTGTCTATGCAGTGGGCTACTGCTTTGGAGGGAAATACGTGTGCCTTCTAAGCTCCGAACTACCAGACACTGTAGCTCACGGTCAGGCATTGAAGGAGGAGGAGCAAGGAACGGTCAAATTGGGATCACTGATCAAGGCTGGAGCTTTCGCACATGGGACGCTGATCACCAAGGAGGATCTGGAAAATATCAAATCGCCCATATCCATGGCATGTGTTGAAAACGACCAGCTATTTCCCGATGATGTACGGACGGCTGGCCAGACATTCTTGGAAGAGAAAATGATCGACCACGAAGTCAAGGTTTACACCGGTGTACCACACGGCTTTGCCGTTGTTGGAGAGTACGAGAATCCTAAGATCCAAGAAGCTCAGAAGTCCGCATTCGAGCAAATGGTTGGGTGGCTCAAAGCTCATTAATCTGCAAGCAGATGCTCGGAGGCGTTGTGATAGCGTGCGTTCTGGTTTCCATTCAGTATTGGCCTTAGGCTTTGCTCCTCATACAACTCACATTCTCACATATTTTCCCCCTTTATCTCGTTGAGACTGCAGTATCACTTCCAAGACTACACCGCCTTCAGATCACAGGCAAATACATAGATTCGTTAATTTTGGGACGTAATTTTGGGACGTAGAGGCCAAGGACAATGAACTGTTCATAATCATCGATGCCCCAAATGCAAGCGAAGAGACTCTTCATTGTGACAGTGTCCTTGCCGAATGTAGTCCTATTCAGATAAATGATGTCTTGGCGCTCGAAGCCTTACACAAATCTGCTCAAAGACAACGTTTTCAAGTTCATTTTCTACATCTCCCTTCCCTAAAACCTCCTGCCTGCAAGTCTCGAAACATGGCATGTAAGCATGTCAACGCAGCCGGTAAACACAAACGCTGGAGCACCTTGGAAGGCCGATTCTGACCGGTATCCCTTAGAGTTACATCCTCCAACTGCGACACAGTCAGTGTACAGAGAAGACTGTACGCAGTGTTTCGACTCCATTGTATGGCTGTTCGCCATTTGAAAGTGTCATACCAGCTATGCTTACGAATCTCAGGATGATCCTTCAGGACTCAATGTCTGTTTATTTTGCTTCAATGGAGGTTGCACCGGCGAGCGAGACCACTCTCTATTACACAGCACAAAATCGAAGCATCCGTTGGCGTTGAACATAAAGAGGTCGCGGAAAAGAGTCAAGGTCCGCCACAATGACCCGTCTGTCACCTCTCCTTCCAAAATCACGGGGGGAGGACTGGACACCACTGATACAAGATCTCCAGCGTGATGAGCCTCCACAAAAGATCTCCAAGCTTGCAATAGCTGCAGAGACAGAAGCGGACCGGTACGAAATTAAGACACGAGTCCATTGCTACGACTGCGGAATAGAGGATGTGGATTCAACAGCAGGCAAGCTGCCAGATATTGTCGATGGCGTCCTCAAGGCAAATACCTTCGCGAGGCAAGCAGAAGTAAAAGCATGGGAGCAAGAGATGACCCCCTGCGAGCATACACTCTGTCTAGAGCAAGAGACTGCTCGGAATATCGATTCTCAGGGTGCGTCTGGGTCAAGAGTGGTGGAGGTCACATGCTGACAGGGTCCTAGACTTGGGACACTGCTCGAAGTGTGATCTGAAGGAGAATCTGTGGCTATGCCTTCAGTGTGGAAATCTGGGGTGTGGACGAGCTCAATTTGGGGGCGCAGGCGGGAATGGCCACGGTCTCAGCCATACTGAGGAGACTTCACATGCTGTGGCTGTCAAGCTAGGATCAATCACTTCGGAAGGCACTGCGGACATATACTGTTACGCGTGCAACGAGGAGCGCGTGGATACCGAGCTTACCAAGCACCTCGCCCACTGGGGAATCAATATCGCAGAGAGGGAGAAAACGGAGAAGAGTCTTACCGAGATGCAGATCGAGCAGAATCTGAGATGGGACTTCGCAATGACTACGGAAGATGGCAAGGAGCTCAAGCCACTCTTCGGCAAAGGCTTCACAGGTCTTAAAAACATTGGCAATAGCTGTTACTTGGCTAGCGTACTCCAATGCCTTTTTTCAATACCCACATTCCAAAATCGATATTATCACCCACAAGATTCGCCTCCTGTCTCCCAGTCACCTGCAGAGGACCTCGAGACTCAGCTTAGGAAGCTTGCCGACGGCTTACTAAGTGGCCGTTACTCATATCCTAATACCGATGTCATTTCCTCTGAGTACTCCCCAGAAATACCTAGTCAGAATGGCCTCGCACCCGCAATGCTGAAGCATCTCATTGGCCGGGGACACGAAGAGTTCTCAACTATGCGTCAACAAGACGCTTTCGAGCTTCTTCTTCATCTCCTTAAGCTAATAACCCGCTCTTCACATGATAGGCCTTTGCAAGACCCTGTGCAATCATTCCGATTCGTTATGGAGCAACGTCTCCAATGCATGCATTGCAGAAAGGTTCGGTATCGAACGGATGAGCAAGATAACATCTCGATCCCTGTCCCCGTACGACGAAAGCCTTCCACTGCAAATGATGCCTCGGACAGCGAAAAACCCAAAGACGAGTTCGAGCCGGTCACACTAAAGGAATGTCTCGACAGTTTCACTGCTTCCGAAATCGTAGAGCTCATCTGCCCTTCTTGCCAGAGCAAGGATGGGTTCACGAAGCGCTCCCTCTTCAAGACTTTCCCTTCTACCCTCGCCGTGAACGCACGTCGCTTTGAGCTTGTCAATTGGGTACCTACCAAGCTTGACGTGCCCGTCATTGTGGGTGACCAGCCTTTTGACCTGGATGCTTACAAGTCAGCGGGCCTCCAGGACAGCGAGCAGCTTCTCGCCGAAGACGCAGTCACTGGTGGTGTACCAGCGTTTACTCCGAATGAGAATGCCTTGGGTCAACTTGAGGGTATGGGCTTTTCCCGAGTGCGGTGTGAGAACGCGCTGCATGCCACGGGAAACAACGATGCCGAGACTGCCATGAATTGGTTATTCGCACACATGGAAGATCCGATCGTTGATGTTCCGCTTGACCTAAGCAGCGCATCAGAAGGAAGCGGCGCTGCTGGGGTCATTAACCCAGAGAGTATCGAAGCGCTAGGAGCAATGGGCATCAGTGCTCCCCAAGCGCGGAAAGCGTTGAAGGAAACGGGCGGAGATGTGAATAGAGCCTTGGATTGGGTGTTTAGTCACCCTGACGATCAAGGTGACTTTGGCGAAGATGATAATCCCATGACAACTCCTGCTCCTGAAAGCGAGAAGGCGATGGCAGGTAGTGGAGAGTTGCCTGCGAAGTATCGCTTGCAGAGCATCGTCTGCCACAAAGGAGCCAGCATCCATTCTGGGTATGTGATCTATGAAATCTTCGACCCTTATGAGGAAAAATTCGCTTAGCTAATCTCATCCGGTACAGGCATTATGTCGCGTTTGTGCGCAAGCCAATTCCTGTTGATGGTCAGGAGTCATGGGTATTATTCAATGATGAAAAAGTGGTCAAAGCAGAAGGTGATGTGGATGAGATGAAGAAGTTCGCTTATGTGTACTTCTTCGAGCGAGTATGAGAGTGGGGACGAGGCATTCGGAGCCTGACGCTTGATGATGGCGTGCAGGAAGAGATTTGCGTGGACCAGAGGACGAAGCTCTGAATTTCAACATGCTGCACTACAGTAGCAACATTCGCATTGCAGTGGCACCTCCCGTGGCAATAGGTAAAAAGAGCATTGGTGCTTACTGACGAATTATTCCGCGAACATTCATGCGTTGCAAGATGGCAATTGTAGTCTAGTCACGATTGCTCACTTCGGCGGCGGTGGAGGAAGGTACAAAGTCGCTCTTTGGAGGTATTGATGTTCGCCAATTTGCACTACGCTCATACTTTGAGAACAAGCATGCTCCATCTTCGACCGATTGACCTCGCAAAACTTGAAATTGGCAGGGGGCTTCTTGCTTATTCCCCCATGTTTCGCCAGACAATCCGTTGAATTTATCGCATGTACTTCGATCCGCCCTCCCATGCCCCAAGTCCCAGGTTTGCGGCACGTGTTTTCTACTAGAAAAGCTGCTACGGTGGAGTGCTCAAGGGGGTAGTATACCTCTATACATGAAGAGCCTGATAGCTCCCCTCGATGAACGACGAAATCACTACTAAGTAATGAAGACCTTCAGCCTACGCACTGCTTTTGTCGTCATCGAGTTGCATGAATCGCATCGCATATGTCGTCAAGCACATTACCATTCCAAGGCTTCAGTACTATAGCTGAAGCCATGTAAGTAAACCATTTGACTGAAACGCTGATGGCGCGGCACAAGTAGCAACGCACAACTTTAAGGGGGTTTTGCCATGACTTCGCCTCAGCTAGAAGAGATAATCACAGACATTGGCTCTGCAAGGAATGAAGAGGTATGCCGTTCGTTGTTCAAAGTCCCGCAGTTGGGAGTCAATCCTTCGACATTTAGGATAGAACCTTCCGTAAGGAATTTGAGAAGAGAGTAAGATACCAGTGCACTATCATAGTTGTAATGGAGCTGGTCCATCTCAGCAGAAGTCAAAACAGGTCAGGCGGCTAAAATGAGCGGCTCGGCACGCTGCGGAGGCTTTTTTAACCGAGCGGATCTAAAGATAAGATCCTTGCAATCAGTCACTGATTGACGCGGGTAATGCCTCACGACAAGTCTTCCTAGGCATTTGCGAATGCGATGATGCTTAGGTCTCTGTGAGAATCTAAATGCACTCGTCGATGATGGAGAATCAGGTGTCTCCACGCCTGAGCCACTACTTGGGGCCCTTATATGATATAATACGAGTCGACATGCCAGGCCCACATGCGGTGATTGTGACAAGGAGCCCATATACGTAGTATGCCAAAGATCTAGCATGTCCTCAGACCATGATCTCCAATTGGATTTGCGGACAGCTTGATGAGCAAAATACCCCCACATGTCTGCAGGACTCAGTCTTCTCCACTTCATTTAGCCACACTACCGCAATAAGCTTCCCCCACCCACATTCCACGCCAGGGACTGCGCAAACGGGATGGCGTACTTTGCGTCAGTAGCCGCGCACGAGTCGCCTATATGTACCTCGCAATCAGTACTTGCAACTACGGTACCAGAAGCATGCAGGGCATACCAGGAGCCACAAGGGTGTAGCTATTACACGTCGTCGCGATGCCCGATTGTGCAGGATCTGGGGGCTTCAGAGCCGTTGGGCTTGTGATCGCCGTGATACTTGTTGGGGAAGAAACTGATGCCTTCTATGCTACCGTTGTCGTGGCTCCGCTGACGCTGGCGCAGTAGCGCAAATTTGGCGATAGGGCACAAGCGTTTGGGGTGGAGGTGCTGAATGTCAACGATGGATTCTATTGTATCAACTGTTGTACCGTCACTGAAGAACAAGACTGTGTTATTGGCATACATTCCTATGACACTATGTTGATCACAGATCTTAGCTTGGTGGAAACTGGCCACGTTGTAGCAACTGTTGATGTTGTAGCTTGTGCCTTTGCCAGACGATGCGCCGGAATAGTACCAATCGTACACGGCACAATCTGCCTTCGTGCCGGTGCAAGTGGCAAAGGACCTGTGACCGTTATGTTGTTGCTAGATGCCGGCAACGGTAACGTAGTTGCTGATGGCCACATCCACGCCGGTGCGGTGGGATAGGTCGTCACGAAGCAGCTTGCAGGTAGCGACAACCCTCCCTGGCCCGTAATCCGAACAGCTCTAAAGCACCGCAAATTCGAGCTCTCATCAACTAAATTCATGACCTGCTAGATGAAGTTAACGTGATAATTATTGACATACCACGTTTTCGCGGAAGTACGGCTTGAAGTAACGAGCAAGGTCCTTTTGGAGAAGGTTGGTCCATGGCGAAGCAACTAATATAAGCTTCCACGGCAACAGTGTTGTGTGTGCATGTGCTATTAAGTAGCGGTCACTGGTCGACGAAAGGTTAAAGTACCTGGATCGTTTCGATGTTGCACAATTCCAGATTTCCAGATATTCTCGCTTGAGACACGGTCGTAGGAACATGTATGGCATATGATCTCGGCCTTCATCCGCCAGCCATAAAGTGCAATGTCTGCAAGGGTGTGGGTTCTCCCATCAACATCATCGGATACACTGTTGCAAGTAGCAGAGAACAAGGCACCGCCACGGCGCCTGGATACCCAAAGCTATGCGACTCTCTCGGATTGAAGCCCGCCTCCCAGACCGGTATGATGGCGCTGTTCCTTCCTGCTTGAAAGGACCGCACGACAGTAGCATCGGCCGATATGAAGTAATCCGTTCGAATACCCTCTGTAACACTCCCAGCTTCGACCAAGCTCTTGAATCTCTCTCGTAGGCCCTCAGCTGCTATGCCCTGAAGCATCTCGTCTTCCACATACACTATTTTCCACGTCTGCTTCACCGCCGCGGTAGCGCTCACCGGCGCCAGCGCTGCGGTCGTGATTGCTTTCACTCTCTCCTTCGCCCTCGTCCATGCCGCGTCCTCCCCGTAATAGGTACGGAAACACACAAATCCCCACTCTGTCCAACCCTTTTGTTCTAGCATCTTCACCCAAGCCTTTTTCTGCTGGACAATGTCGCTCGTTTGTCCTGGGGCGCCTCTCGCTGCTTCTCGCTGCTGCCGGGATATCGCTCTCTTCTCTGCTCTTTTTTTAACTATAACATCCCAAGCATTCGTCTTGGCTTTTGTCTCTTCAGGATCCGCAGACGCCTCCCAGGCCTCGTCCATCAAATCGCGCTCTTCTCTCGACATGGCCTTGAAGCCGGCTATTGTCTTGTCGATGTCTGCACGAGAAGGCTGATTGGCGCCATCGGAGAGGATGCGAGCCTCGGTATCGGTCAGGGCTGAGGGTTCCTTAATAGCTTTCTGCACGAGGTCGTGGAAATTGTACGAAGTGGCAGCAAGGCAGAGGGCGTCCTCTTCTGAAGGTATGGGGCGGCCGTGGATCTGGTTTCGCTCTACGCGATTGATTGTGTGGGGAGAGGTGATGGCTTTGTGGTAGAGTCGTTGAAGAGGGGACAATGTATCGCCAGCATCAATCCTATCTGACATGATCCGCTTTTGTGGTGTTTCGTGAGTGAAGAAAGATGTTGTTTCAACGTAATCGCATCAGCTTGTCGCCAAGGCATTCACCGTAGTACTATAAGTATAAGTAGAAATGTGTGATGGAAGAGGCACCCTTAATTCCATCCGTGGCTCATTCGCAACGCACCTTGATTCTGTTGTGGAAGTCACAGATTTGATGCGACCTCCCAACACATCGTCCTTGCCAAGCGAACTATTATGATACCATCGTACCAAGCGAGTTCTGAAATCAGCCTGTTACGTATGTGCTTGCGTGGCTGAGTAGGTGTCAAAGCAGGCAACGGAATTGCTTCGAAGCCGACCTTCTGCCGCTCAATCATTGAAAGGCATCACGTAGGCCCCACCTATTCCCTTCCCATGTAATCACTCCCCTTTTTCAACCATGAACGTCATAAAATTACAGAAGTAAGTGTTTCGCGCTTCACATACAGTTTGGACCTTTTCCACCCTGCAAAGCTTTTCCGACGAACAGACAGTCGCTGACAGTGCGAACAGAAAATACCCACAGTTCCAGCAGCAAGATATTTTTGGCCTGCAAGATGCTTTTCGTAAGCTGGACGTCGAGGATAAAGGATACGTGGATGAAGCTACCGTGATCAAAGCGACCCAAGCGTCAGAGAGACAGCCATATGATGTCGTGCGAGGGGCGCTCAGGCAGGTGGAGCTCGATAGCTCGAGGAGGGTGGAGCTAGACGATTACGTGGATGTGAGTGTTTCGAGGTAGCGTTCTACCTATCTCAGACAGGAATGAACAGGAAATATAGGCAATGGGAAGCTGGGCTGACAATCATGCACCAGCTGATCTCAAAAGTTCGTGGCACATCTACACCAGCTCAACATACCCCATCCACTGGCCGCGTTCGAGGGCTCAGCAATGCTGCTGAGGGCAAAGGACCGGCGCCTTCTCCAGGACACAAATCGAAGAGCAGCGTAGGAGGACGGATACAGGTCCAAGGCTCCTCAGCCAATGTTACGCACACGATCAACGAAGATGAGCGAACGGAATTCACGAGACACATCAATGCGGTACTGGCCGGCGATCCTGATATCGGCCATCGGTTACCGTTTCCTACGGATACCTTCGAGATGTTTGATGAGTGCAAAGATGGACTAGTGCTTGCAAAGCTCATCAACGACAGCGTAGCGGATACAATCGATGAGCGTGTACTAAACCGGCCAGGGAAGAAGATCAAGACATTGAATGCATTTCACATGACCGAGAACAACAACATTGTGATCAACTCGGCGAAGGGTATCGGATGTTCTGTGGTTAACATTGGAAGTGGAGACATCATCGAAGGCCGAGAGCATCTGATATTAGGCATGATCTGGCAAATCATCCGGAGAGGGCTGCTGTCCAAGATTGATATCAGACTACATCCGGAACTCTATCGATTACTGGAGGACGACGAGACTCTGGAGCAATTTCTGAGATTACCGCCAGAGCAAATTCTACTGAGATGGTTCAACTACCACCTAAAGAATGCAAAGTGGGAGAAGAGGTACGCATCTTCGATCTGGCTTCTCCACATCCGCTGACTAGCTCTCAGGGTATCGAACTTTTCCTCCGACGTCAAGGAAGGCGACAACTACACCGTTCTCCTCAATCAACTGGCCCCTGATATCTGCAGCCGATCTCCCCTCCAAACCCACGATCTCCACCAACGAGCTGAACAAGTACTTCAAAACGCCGACAAACTCGAATGCCGTAAATTCCTCTCCCCAACCTCCCTTGTAGCCGGCAACCCTAAACTCAACCTCGCCTTTGTCGCCAACCTATTCAACACCCACCCCGGTCTGGACCCCATCACGGAAGAAGAAAAACTCGAAGTCGAAGACTTCGACGCCGAAGGCGAGCGCGAAGCCCGCGTCTTCACCCTCTGGCTCAACTCCCTCGACGTGCGCCCGGCAGTGAATTCCCTCTTCGACGACCTCCGCGACGGCAGCATTCTCCTCCAAGCCTACGACAAAGTCATAGCCGGCAGCGTCAATTGGAAGCACGTCAACAAACCCCGGGAAGGCAGCGAACTGATGCGTTTCAAAGCCGTCGAAAACACAAACTATGCCATCGAGCTTGGCAAACAGATGCATTTTTCGCTCGTTGGCGTTCAAGGCGCCGATATCACGGACGGCCAACGCACGCTTACGTTGGGATTGGTGTGGCAGCTCATGCGCCGCGACATCTCGGAGACGCTGTCGGCGCTGGCTCAACGTCTCGGGAAGCGGGAGATTACGGATGCGGAGATGGTGAAGTGGGCGAATGAGCAGTCCAAGAAGGGGGGCCGCGGTAGCAGTATACGCAGCTTCAAAGATCAGTCGATTGGCAGCGGAGTGTTTTTGCTGGATGTGTTGAATGGTATGAAGGCTTCGTATGTGGACTATGACCTCGTGACGGGCGGGAAGAGTGGGGAGGAGAGTCATCTGAATGCGAAGTTGGCGATTAGCATTGCGAGGAAGATGGGGGCGACGATTTGGTTGGTGCCGGAGGATATTTGTCAGGTGAGGTCGAGGCTGGTGGTTACTTTTATCGGTGAGTTGGTTCTTCTTATATTCTTCTTTCTCCTTGTTTTGGGGTAATATAGATGATTGGTTGGATGGATGTATGGAACTGATTCGTGGACATAGGTTCGCTTATGGCTACGTATGAGAAGATGTGAGGGGGTTGGGGTTGGAGTGGTGATTAGGGGTAGGCGATAGGTACTCTCCGATGAGAAGATGAGATGAGAAATTGAGGGGAGAAGGTGGATGGATGGATGGTTGTGTAATTAGCTTCAGCTTCTTGAGCGTGTGCATGGATAGGTACTCACGCAGTGGCAATGAGCGATGGGCTAAAGAGGTTATGTTTATGTTTATATGAAAGTTCCTACTTGGTATACACCTCTCGTATTCGGATTTCACAACTGAATATAGGGGAAATATTTCTGTTTGTGTAAAGTAGTCTGTGACCTGTTAGGGCAAGTTTCCCTTTCCACTCCTATACCTGCCGTACTATAGGTATCCCCGTCTTTCTATACTAAATAATCCATTAAGCCCACCTACCTTTCCATCTCTATCCCCTTAAATGTCACCACATTTGTTCGCTATGCTTATCCCCTTCCCTTCACATGCTCTTTCAAGCTAAACTCCTATCCCGAATACTAATCCACTAACCTGTTCCCACCTTTATGCCCATTCCGAATTCCCCTCGCAGGCCCATCTCAACTTCAACCTCACCGCTTACAAATCCTCCCCAATCCCAATCCCGAAGTTGAACACCAATCCATCAACCGATTAATCTACCCACCTAATCCACCTACCTACGAAGTTATACATCAACCAACTAATGTATACTTCAAACTACTAACTTTACAACTTATACATCAACCGACTATACCAACCAAACCAACCGATCTTCTTACGACCCTACCTTACCTACCTGTTCCACCGACCGAAGTGTCCCTTTCCTTATTCCTCATCTTCGTTTCCATCTGTCTACCTTTCCACTTGCCTATCTACCTGTCTACTAATTTATACATCAACCATCGTACCTCCTAGCCAACCGATAAATCTACTCACCGCCCTGCCTTACCTTACCCATTCCACTCACCACCATATCTTACCTATCTATTCCACCGACCGAACTATCCCGGCCCGTTAATCTACCTACTGATCCATCTATCCACCTATCTACCCATCTACAATCCGACCAACCTACCAACCTACCCACAAACCCATCTCCATCTAACGCATCACCGAATATCATCCTACGAAGTATCATCTCCATGTATCATCGTCAGAGTACCATCTTCCGCGTACTTAAGTAAAGTCGCCTAGCATGCCACAGCATACTATAGCCTACCCTTGCATACGCTCGCATAAGCTCGCATAAGCGCCCATAACAAACAATTTAAACAGATATTAGCCCTATCATATCGCCAATACTACAGATGGGAGAAGCAGCATCCTGAAATGCATTATCCATGACATTTGACAACCCCCGTTGCTGTCGGTCGGTCCTTTCCCTATCGTAAGATAGTACAGTCATACAAGAAAGGGAAGAAAGGAAGGGAAGGAAGAAAGGAAAGGGAGAAAACGGTATACAGAATTTGTGAAAGGGTAGCGCGTAGCCATGGCGAAAATTGTATATAGTACTAGGATTCCTAGCGAGCGTGTGTATACCCAATATCTACGCTCATCCGACAAGATATATACCCCCTACCCCTACCCTTTCCAAATGTACGACTGACGCAAAATACCCTACAACTCCTTCCCTACAACCTCAATCTCATGCGCACGTCCATTCCTCGCACTCTTCCCACTCGCACTCTCACTCGCACTCTTTCCACTCTCGCTCGGACTCAATTTCTCGTCGTCGGAAAGGTGCCCGCCCGTTCCCGTTCCCGTCTCCATGCCGATACCGCGTAGTGCGTCATCGAGACCGATTTCTTTGTTGATTGCCGCCAAGCGTTGTGCGTCCTGCGGAAGGGGGAGGTTAGTGATGGGATGGGATGGAAGAAGGGGGAAACAGGACGTACAGCCTCAGCAACACCCACACTCCCAAACAGGACATCCATCTCTTCCAGCGTCATCCTCTTCGTCTCCGGCACGCCCAACCATATGAATACCGCGCCGCCGAATGTCAGGATGCCAAAGAAGATGAACGTGCCATACGTGATCTTCTTCAACATGATCGGCGTGATCTGCCCGACGATGAAATTACTCATCCAGTTGCTGCTCGCGCCCAACGCGATACCATACGCACGGTTCGACATCGGCCATACCTCACTGATGATAACCCAGCCGCACGGTCCCCACGAGTAGCCGAAATTGACCACGAAGAGCCAGACGAAGGAAACGGCGGCCCAGCCGGCGGCTTTGTGCGTGGCCCATTGATGGACGTTGATACCAAAAAGGATGGCAATGATTGTGTGGCAAATTCCCATGCCGATGGCGCCGGTGATCATAACTGGTTTGCGGCCTAGCTTGTCGATGTACAGTACGGCGGGGATGGTGGCGAGGAACATGGCGACGCCGACGACGCCGGTGGCGAGGAGGGAGGTGGTGTTGCTGGAGGTGCCGAGGGCCGCGAAGATCGATGGAGCATAATAGAGAACCGCATTGATACCTGTGATCACTATCAGTCAACCACAAGGTCCTTGCATGTGCAACGGATAAGGGCAAAACGAGCCTGTAAACTGTTGGAAGAACATCGTTACGGTGGCGACGATGACGCGGCGGAACATGGCGCGGGTTTTGAAGAGGGAGCCTATGGCTACGAATTGCAGTTTGAAAATGTTCCACGGGGTGAGTGCGGTGAGGTGCGGCCACTGGAGGGCCGTGCTGCGTTTCTCGAAGACGGATTGGGCTTTGATCTCGAGGAATTCGAGCTCGATGAGTTCGTGGTCTTCGTTGAGACTGCGGAGGCTGGCTAAGACGTGGCGAGCTTCAGTCTCACGACCATGGTGGATTAGCCATCGAGGGCTGAAAGGCATGAAGAGCATTCCTATGCCAAGGGCGAGTCCGGGTATGAGTTGGAGACAGATTGGTACTAGCCAGGCAGCATCCGACTGTGTTTTGCCAGTCCCACCGATATTGTTAGTTCCATAGTCGATCCAGAAGGAGACCATGATACCAGCAGTGATGGCAAGCTGCTGCAGAGCTACCAGACTACCTCGAACCTCCGGAGGTGCAACCTCTGCATTGTAGTTCGGAACGTTCACAGACATGGCTCCCACAGCCAGACCAGTGATGAAACGACCTGCCAGAATACATGAAGCTCCACCAGGGGTCATCCCAAGGCACTGTACAATGACCCCGAACACAAACAGGCATACGTTTGCCATGATGGCATATTTCCGTGAAAGGGTTTCAGCCAGGAAACCGGAGTAAAGACAACCAAACCAAGCGCCGAGCTCAAAGATGGAAGTAAGCCAGCCTTTCTTCGTCGAATCCGTCACCCAATCTCCCATGTGATTGCCGAAAGAGGTCATTGTCAGAATTCCGGAGAAAACGCCTTGATTGTATCCATAGACAAAACCTCCGAGGCAAGCAAAGCAAGCGATACCGAATACTTTGATGTTCTTGACCAATGCTGCTGGACCTGAAGCTCCAGTAAGGGCCTTACGCCGAGCTAGAGCAGCTCCATCTACGCCAGATTCCACCGGCGGCGACATGGGGAGAAACTCTTCAGTGGTGATTATGCGTGTTGACTTGTTCCGAGAAATGAAATCGTCTATTCCATATGGACTGAGGATGATTAACCACCACAGACATCATGGCAGGACGTTGGAGTTATAGCTAAGGTAGCTTACCCCAAACGCCATGCAACAAGGATGGCACGGCTTTCCGTTCTGGTCCAAGACCGCCCAAGCGCACCAGTAGTAAACAGAGAATGATCCAGTTTTCTGGGGAGGGACGGGAGGGGTGGCACAGCGGGGGTGGTTGGTGGCTGGCTGGCTTGGCTTGTCCGATAATTGGGCCTTGTCTCTTAATGGAATCCCGGTAGGGCTGGCTCGAGCACTGACTTTAAGAAGATGGGACCCCGTTATTGGACTTCTTGTCCTCCTGTCTTCCTGTATCAATGACCGCGCACTTGCTGTAGAGTGTTGTGGCGCGTCCTGAATAGTAGTTCACCTCAAGCGTTCTCGCTCAGGTCCAAGCTGCCATTTCTCTGATGCTCACAGCAATCTGTATCGTATGTGCTTCTGTCTTTCAAGGTCGAAAAAGTCCGGGGTTGACATGAGTCCTGAACTGAGCGAGCTGTGAGAATTTTGACTTTCCTTACATGTTGCCGTAGTTTCTCGGTCCAGGATCATAGTCATTTTGATTCTCTAGTTCTGGGTAAGGCGCCGTCAGCTCGATGCCAATCGTGCATTGCAGAATTAAAGAATCCTCACCGCTGAACATGTAGTCATCAAAGAACGCCTGAGAGTCGAAGTTCAAGTCGGTATCTGCAAGGAGCTCATGAGGCAGCTGGGAAAACAACTCCTCCGCATCGGCATTCGCTTCCTCGTTATGGCCAATGGGCGGTGGAGCAAACTTGACTCGATGTCAGTACAGCTAGTAGATAAGTTCTTGACCACGCTCGAGCTAGGGATGAGGCTTGCGCGCATGGAGGAGATCCACCTACTTTTTGCAGCGCCGTCTCCGATCCTCCAGGCTCTCGCAAATCGTGAAGCCGAATGAATGTACTGATTGAATCGCTCACGATGGTCAGATCAACGTCTCGGAGGCCTTTCTCTCGCTGATCCAGGCAGGCGTCGACCCAGCCTGATCCGGCGTAGATTTGGGTTTGATCCTTGATAGCCTGCCGCAGAAACTGATAATTTGCCTTTGCAATCAACGATAAAAATGAGTAGGTTGATTCTGTTGCGTTTTTGGATCCGCCACGGGATACCAGATTGCGAGGATACTCGGAGTAATCGTCAAACTGAAAGACCATCGATGGTGATGTTTGACTTGGAATCGGAAATGCCGTCAGTGACAAGTCCCGTGCCGGGAGAGGCTGGCCGCTACTTTGAAGCATATCGCGGCTGTATGCACATGCGGCATGGAAAAATGCTTGATTCGCAAAGATTGTTGTGAGGAGCGCACGCTCGTCGATCAATTTCGCGAAGGTTAGCATGTCGGTTATGCTCTTGATAGAGGCCTGGTATAATTCTTGATTGACTTTACGGACGTCCAGATTTGGTCTACGATCAATGGGCGGCTCATTGGTGACACTTCGATCGGGAGGCCTGACGAGGCTCTCGTCCTCGCCAGCCAGACTTTCTTGCGTGAGGAACGCTATCTGCAGGTGATACTGTAGGTGGAGTAGCAGGTATGGCCCAGCTTGGCCTGCTTTCACTGCTGCTTGATATTGATTGGCGCCGAAGCCAATCTCCTTGGGTACTAGCCGGTACTCTTGGATATCGTTGGCCTTCAGTTCTTCAATTCGATCCATTCTATCGCTATCTAAATCTGTCTGAAACCGAATCTGGCGCGACCCCGTGTTCAAAAAGTCAATTGCCTGAGCATACGCCAGCATCATCCGGGCCGTTTGAGGATACACTTCAGGACGAATAGGTTCCTAAGGATTGCTGAATCAGCACAGTCCCGCAATTCAAGGAGTCAATGCACGTCAGATATTACAAGAGCATTATATGATGACACGGAAGAGAGGAGCCTACGCGGAGCTGGGTACTTAATGACTATCTTCGCTTTGATGCTCGAGATTGCATGGGTTGAAAGAGTCCATATTCACGTCGTTGCGTTTTATGACTGCTTGCGGGGAAGAACATTGAACTTCACGTACCAATAGCCCTCCAGGACCCGCCCGAATGACCGCTAGATCCGTATCGGTCGGCAACCTGACGTTGATCTCGTGCCGCTTCAGGCCTGGCACCCGCCCAGTCCCATTGCAGAGGCTAACATCCAGCGTGTAAACGATCCAGAAGAGGAGGGTCTCAGAAGACTGGTCGTAATCGTTGAGGCTCACTTTCTTTGACGGATCCATTAAATTCTGTTGGTTTGGTTGATGCTCTTCTTGAGGTCCACTCGGTTCAAGGCAACTACGTTCTCGATGCAGGCCTAATTCAATGACCATCTGTAGAGCCATTCTAGTGAATGTCCACAAGCCTGGGCGAGGGTTAGTCATAGTAATGGAAGGGTATGATCCACATACCAGCTTCATTGTTGTCCCCAAAATCTACAAATGCTAGCATGATCAGGCCACCCACAACGGCAGGAGAGGGAAGGTCCACCGCTGACATGGTAAGTGCCTTGGCCTGATCCAAGAAAGGCTTTGAGAATTCCCAAGACTCCCTTTCAGAGCCATCTTCTTTGGGTGGTAGGAAGCCTACGAATAACGTTGGTGGACTAAATCTGGACGACAACGCTGCCATAACACAGATGAGGAAGACGGATGCTTCCCGGCGCTCAATGAGTGAATCCAAATGTTTGCGATTGAGATGACAGAAGTTGTCTCCATAATAGCGAAAGAAATCATCTAGTAGCTGAGGTAGTATTGCCTGTACTGGCAAGCCAGTCTTAGCGTCGAATAGTGGGCGCAGGCCACGACTTTTGGGATGCGAGGGCAGGGAAGGCGAGAGAATCTGAGGGATGCTGCTGTTATCTTGCTGTGCTTTCAAGACGATTTTCTTATGCCCTGCCTAATTATTAGGAAAGGGTCCAGAAGGAGTTTCAACAAGTACATGTATACCTGGTGCTATTCCTATTGGAGAATTAGTCTAGTTAAAGCGCGTTTAGACGAGCAGCTTAGCTAGCGTTCACGTACCTGTGGGGCCTAAATGTCGATAGTAGTGAACAGTCGTGTAAGGAGTCTGGCTGGCGTTGGAGTCTGAACGGTCGCCGCTGGAATGATTGCCATTGGCACTCGTGGGTAGCGGTGGAGGAGGATTGGATGTTGGCGAAATTCCATGGTCCGGGGACGTTTTGTAACTCTGTGCATGTGCACGGCCTGAGGCCGGTAGTGGGAACTGAGGTATAGAGGTATGCGGCGCTACGTCAGGAGAATCCTTGCCACGACTACCGTATTTGGAGTTCAGATCACTGCCTGCTGGGGATAACATCTTCGTCTTCTTTCTTCCATCTTCTTCGGGCCATAGGCATTTCTTCGACTGATTAACGCAGTGGTTGCATGGCTTAGGGGCGGCGGGGGCGCTGCTAATGGCTGACTCTCCTCCGATACATCGCACCTTCAATTTTCTGCAACATTCACATGCTATGCTTGTATGTCTTTTCCTTTTTGGCGATGATGGAGGACCAATGAAGTCATCCGGCGTCTTGACCTTTGCGGTATCCATATATCCGAGCGCTCATGTCGTGCAGTGGGGGATTTGGGACGGGGTGATTATGCCTCCTTAACAGACTGTACAGCTCTTGGCCGAATTTATGATCAATAGAGTGGAACGAACGTACTTCAACAAGGAGAGTGGACGTGCATGGTGACTGTTGACCCAGCGGTCTTTTGAGAGCTGGGGAAGCCTTGGGAGGGCCGCGGCAAGGCAAGAATAGGCGCATTAGTGTGAGCCACCGTGCACGGAGCTGCAGACCATATCTGGCCATCACCGCGCGCCAGAGCTGAAGCAGCTGTCTATTGGTATCGATTATCGTGACTTAGGAAGTTGTTGTAGGGATGATCGTCATCTAAGATTGCCATTAAAACGGAGTATGCAGGGGAATTGTATGCGAGCTCGCGAGGACCTTCCCGCTTCCTGAAATTCGCACAGTTCCACTTGGATGATTGTTCTCATTTCTCCCTCACCAATGGCCCTAGTGCATAGGACAGACAGCCATAATAACAGCTCAATACAGGTCCTCGATTTCCTGAGGCGACATACTTATCGTGAAAGCTACCTTACACTACGTCCTCCAAGCTTACTTCACCTGTATAGCATTCAATACATTGCAAGTTGCACTGACTGTGCTAATACAAGACACCATTTTCCGGCGTCAAGGACAGAACGGTGCAGACTGAGGCTCGAGATGATAACAACAGCAAGCGGCAAGCATCGCTTACAGAGCACTCTTCGGAAGGATCATGGGCCCAAGGAGTATACCAAGCTGCCAGTGCGCCTCTAGTAGTGACAGCGCGAGGACGATGAGGTGACAAGGTTACGGCGAACGGGAATCACATCAAAGAAAGCCAAACCCAGGGAATTACATTGTGATGGCGGACAGTAGAAGGCAATCGTGTGCCTTCCCTGGTCCAACACTATGCTTGTGCTTGTATGCGCGGCGATGCTCACTTCTGCGCGAACTTTGCCGCGAACTTTGCGTAGACTGACTACCCGAAGCGTCAAATGTTCCCAGGGAGCGGGCTGTCACAACCTCGATATGCCCTGAAAAGGTTCATCCCACGAAAATGACAGGATTTTCGACGGAAAGTGAGAAGACTGCGACCTGAATAGGCAGATATCTTAAAGAAACGTTACGGTATGTCGCCATGTTACGGGTATGACAGCAAGAAAAACAATGAACTATCCGACGCGCCGATCAGCAGCCTCAACAACGTCCTCAAGTGTGTCAACTCCTTCCCACCAGACTTCGCTCCCTGCTGTGAGAGATCGAAAGGCATTGGCAATCAAGAGGAAAACATCTTTTGCGATGCAGATAGCCATGCAGATAGCCATGCCTCGCCCATGTCATTGGCCCTCGGTTTATGCAGACAGCGGAGCAATGTTGACGAGCGGTCTTCAAACGGAATACAATTGCGACGTCTGACAAGCTTGTTTAGGTCAGCACTCCGGAATATCGCCAAACAATGGGGGAAGAATATCAGTGTATTGAATGCATCATTGGCAGTTTGGTGCGTCGCCCAATGAAGTCTAGCTCGATCCATGAAATCACCACTCCGCCCTGAATGATATTCCACCCGGAATTCTATGGGTAGGATCTCCAAAGCTCCTTTTCCATGACGTGAGCTCGCTGATGTATCTATAAGGACCCGATCTCTGCGCAGATTGTTTACTGAAGCCACTTTTTCGGATTGGGTCGGAGCTTCCTTCGTTCTGTACCATGTCGTCACGCCTCAGCCAATCAACCTTAAGGCTTTGCAGATTAGCTACATCACCAGTTGCAACAACCCGACCGGGTCCTTTTCGCTTCCGGTTTGCAACATCTCAAACATTTCCCCGCTCAACAGTACTGTCAAAGGGAATCATATATCACGGTAGTCCTGTGCAACGAGTCCCTTACTCAATCGCCAGTAAGATCAAAGACACACTGAACATCGAAGCTATGGAGGCAGTCAAGCAGACCGTTGCCCAGAACTTGGGCATTCCAGGTGCTCATGAGATGGTTCCAGAGAGCCAGCGATTTGACCTCAATGATACACCCGACCTGAAGGGAAAAGTTGCCGTGGTCACTGGAGGGTCGGAAGGTATCGGTTTTGCTACCGTTTATACTATGCTCAAATTCGGCCTCGAGAAGGTTTTCATAATCTCAGTGTCAAAGGACGTAATGGACGAAGCCCTCAAGAGGATCAAAGAGGATTTGGGCGAAGAAACTGCGAAGAGAGTCACTTGGTTGGAATGCGACCTGTCAGACTGGAAGAAGGTAAAACAGATTGCCGATCATATTGCGAAGAGCACGGACCGCATCGACATCCTGATCAACAACGCCGCCCGCGGCATAATGACATACCAGCTCACAGACGATGGCGTCGACCGTCACGTAAGCATGAATCCTTCAGCTCTGTAATGCATACGCTGACAGGCCGTCTAGATGGCGATGAACCACATGGCCCCAGCCATCCTGACCTCGCACCTCCTACCCATTATGGAAAAGACCGCTTCGAAAGGTAATACAGTACGCATCTGCAACATGTCCTCCAATGCCCACCAAGGGGCACCTTCAGACACCAAGTTCGAGTCCCTTGACGAGCTGAATCGGGACCTGGGCCCCACCGGGCAATACGGTCGCTCTAAGCTTGCTGTCATACTATACTCGCGATACCTTAACAAACATCTCACTTCCTCACATTCAAACATCCTGGTAAATGCCATGCATCCCGGTTTCGTGCAGACGGCGATGAGCACTCGAGATATCCACGAGGCATATCCCATCGCTGGATATGCTTTGAGCGCAGGCATAGGCAAAAAAGATATCTGGCAGGGCTGCGTCAGTAGCGTGTTTGCTGCCACGAAGACGACGAAGAGCGGAGAATATATCTGTCCACCGGCCGTTCCTGAAAGTGGGAGTGCTATGGCGCAGGATGAGGAGTTGGGAGAGAGACTGATGAAGCTGACGAGGGATCTGGTCAAGGAGAAGACATATGAGGATTCCGCCGCTAAGGGATGCCCGTTTAAAGACTACTGACTGGAAAGGTACCTTGTTTATGCAAATCAATGTAGGTGACGAGCATGAAGCTTTGGTATATACTTTGATAATATGGTCTCAGAAACCTGATGGTGAATATATACAACATATTTTCACACATATTAGAGGACGCAGTGAAACGATATCGCAGCGGATCCGCATTGGTGATTTTCTCAGCAACAGAGCCTTCCATTAGCTGATGTGTCCAACAAATGAGGGTGGATAATGGGTTCAGTTGTTAGTGCAATCGAGCACGTGATACGAGCCCGGAGGAGGAAGGGACCCCGCCTACACCCCCTCATACTTGACGGTCAACACACTGTTAACGTTGCATCTTCTTGATGCTATTGAAAATTATGAAGATTACACAGGTATGTACAGAAATTACCATCATCTTGGTCATGCGTTCGAAGGGACTGAGCCTGAGGAGCCTCTCTAGTTGTACACCTACCCCATCAAGTCCCTCCGCAGCGTTCCCCTCACAGCAGCTACCGTTTCTCCTCATGGCTTCCCTTATGATCGGCGATTCATGCTCCTCAAAGTGCATGGACATGTGCCTACACCACCACGCTCGAAAGGCCACTTCGATGGTAGGACGGAGAACATGACCATCACGTACTATAATGAACTTGCCTTGTTCCTCCAAAGCATAGATTCTTCCGCTGGAACTTTCACTGTTACTTACAATCCTCCAGAGGGGACATGCAAGAGCTTGGAACTACCGTTGGAGCCTGACATTACGGGATTGGAAAATATAGACGTGAGCCTCCACAAGAGCCCTACAAAAGCATACCGAATGAGTGAGGAGGTCAACGCGTGGTTCTCGTCATGTATGGGGTACGAAGTCATACTTGTCTATCTTGGTCCTAATAAGCGACGAGTCCTTGGTAACATCTCCCCAAGTGCCGTCCAACAGAAGCCTGTCGAGAGCCAATCATGGTTGTCAAGCATCACATCGAGCATGCCGGATATCCTGACCCACAGGTCCAAGGACGAGGGTATTACGTTCGCTGATTGCGCCGCCTATCTTGTTGTCACAGAGGAGTCCCTCAATGACGTCTCATCTCGTTTCTCGGATGGCATGGAGGTGGATGTAACGAAGTTTAGACCGAACATCGTGGTGGCAGGCTCTTCGAAGGCTTACGAGGAGGACTACTGGGGTGCAATCACGACCAGTGGGAGCTTGCAAAGGCAAGGCAAGCAGGAAGCCGAGATTGTCCTGACCTCGAATTGTCTCAGATGCGTCAGCGTTAATGTCGATTACTCAACTGGAAGAGCTGCAAAGGGGGAAGCTGGGACTGTACTGAAGAAGCTGATGAAGGACAGGAGGGTTGACAAGGGAAACAAGTACAGCCCTGTTTTTGGACGGTATGGATTCTCAAGACCATCAGCGGCTGGACAGACAATTGCTGTAGGAGATGAAGTCACGGTGTCAAAAATCAATGAAGAACGCACCACCTTTGGTATGTTATTCGATTTCAATATGGATTGAGGACGCTGATATGTGGATAGAATGGCCTGGTATGGGGAGCTGAAGTCTCGTCCATCCAAAGCATACATATGGCCTAGGCTTCCCATCCGCGCTTCTCATCACCAACCATCGCCTAGAGTCAAGCAAGTCTTATGTCCGCGCGTGCAGGGCAGGGCGGTCCCAATGGTGTTCTTACCATCAGTGCCATTTCCGTCTGGTTCCTCCTGCTGTTTGGGTTTTGGCAGATCTATGTGGCCCTGACCCTAATTACCTGCTACGCTACGCTATGCTCCCTAGATCTTCGGTCACTGTGACCGTTGGCCCAATTGGGATGGTTCGTGCCACAGGAATTCACCATCATCACTTGTGACCGCTGCCAATCCCGTGGCCCATCCCGCCGGGTGGACTGTCTAAGAGGGCTCCCAGAGCAATCGCTGCTATCACCACGGCACTCCGCGCGAGCACCACTTTACAACAGTCTATGAGATGCTATTCAATGAATCTATTCTAGTTTCTTGATGTCGGGAAGCAGGAGATTGAAATAATCTAGGATATGTGTTTTGTCGTCGAAGGATATAGAGATACGATAGTGGTGAAGAATGCTAGCGTGTGAGATGGTGCTGGACTATTCAACGTTGTATGCGTTGGCGAAAGGGTAGACGACCACCATGTACTTATAGAATTATGCCGACTTCACTGCAAAAGAACAACAATTAGGAGCACCGCTGGTGAGACCATCTATTCAGCTATCATTGGAAATTATACCTAGCTTTTACCTCGACGTGACAACCAGACAAAGTCCTTATTTCATGAACTGCGACTAACTAATTGTCTCCATTAGTACTAGCGCATCCTAGGATAAATTGATCTAGCGTCAATCAGCCCTACGAGTCAGGTACACTTTGTGGATGCACTATCACCCTACTCCTTCACCAAAATGTTCGGCGCTTTAAACCGATTCATATCTCGCCTCGACTCCGACGGTCCGTCGAAGGATTCTAGGGATGGATACGGTGCCTTTGGGTTCCAGGTGCTGCGGAACAAGAACCTCGAGATACCCATTGAGCCTTGGTATGACTTTGTGATCGGCATCAATGGGCGTCAAGTGGTATAAACAATCTCCTTTGATAGAGCTAAGGGTTGATCTGCTTACCGATTCCAGGAGGACGCGGACCCGAATCTCTTTGCGACTGAGATCCGCAACTGCGCCGGCTCGAACGTGGCTTTGACTGTGTGGAGTGCAAAAGTAAATCTATCTGTTATTGTTGAATACCATGTCCTGGTCTGATGAACTGTAGGGACAACGTGTACGGACTCTCCATATTCCCGTACCTACGCCCTCGCCAACCCTCGGTCTTACGCTTCAATGGACCCCTCTCTCTTCGACCGAAGACGTATGGCACATACTCGATGTTATTCCCGACTCGCCCGCAGATGTCGCCGGCCTTCTACCCTACGGTGACTACATAGTCGGTACACCTGAAGGTAACGTGCACGGCGAAGCAGGATTGGGCGAGCTTGTGGAAGATTATCTATCCCGCACACTACGATTATACGTCTACAACCATGAGTACGCCGTCACACGCCTTGTCACAATCACACCGTCTCGAAGCTGGGGAGGAACGGGTGCTTTGGGTTGCGTACTGGGGTTTGGAGCATTGCATCGTCTCCCAGTGCCATTGGCAGAACCACCGGCAGGACCAGGGGAGACACTGTTCGAGACAGCACGCTTCAGCAATGAAGAAAATCGGCCATTGTCTGCCAATCTGAAATCATATCCTTCTGGAACATCACTGTATCAGACGACTTCACACTCGAAATCAACAGATCTGCTAGTCCCGGCGACGCTAGCATCACCACCTCCGGCACCACCAGTAACAATTACGTCCACTGGTCCGCCCAGAACAGCCAGGAAACCGCGCAAGGCGGTGTCTCCAGATTCGGCTTTCGATGAGTACTTCAAAGAGGGAGTGCAGAAGAGTCAAGAAGAGGATTTCGCACCAGATGCGAAACATGCACCACCACCGCCTCCGAAGATGGGTGGGCCACCACCAGCGAAGACCCCAGACCCTGAAGCCCATGAGGAGAAGGCCGGGTCTTGAGGAAACATTGCGTCATTCGTCTTCAGTCCCGAATGTACCTGAGATGAGGCTATGAACTAAGATGATCACTATCTTGATCATCAAGATGCCGGAGCCAAACCTCCAGTAAAGCACCGCTTCGCGTTGCAACTTCGCTCACGCCGCTATCTTGGAGGCAGATCCCAGATGCGGCAAAAAAGAGCCATGCCCCTCGCAGCGCATATTCCTCCATGTCAGGAAGACCTCTGAGCGCCATCATATGTATGATATCCAGACGCCACAATCCAGCAACTCAGCTCCGACTCCAAGGGACACTCACTCCTCATCACTCGTCTCCTCGAAATTCTTCTTGACCTTGGCCGCTGGCTCTCCATCTCCATCCTCATCCTCCATCTCATCTCCGGCCGAAGCCCCCACCCCACTATAATCCGGTCGACCAATCTTCTCCCCTTTTTCCGCGAGGGCGCTCTCAATCTGCGGTAGCAAACGGATGATAGTGTCGAATTGCTCGACAGGAAGCGAGATACCCTATCAGAAGAAACAAATTCTCCGTCAGCAAAATAGAATTCCCTCAGCATTACCAGCATCCACATAGACAAACAGGAATGAAACCCCAGAGCACACACCTTCTTCCCCGGCAACATCTCCCCCTCCTTCTCATAATACTCCCGTATATTGATCATCCGGGTGCCCTTGAACTCCTGCACGCCTATCCTCCGCTTCCCAGACAACTACACCTCCCACACACCAATATTAGCCTTTCTCCCTATACCTCTCCCTTTCCCTCCCTCTCCCACCTCTCCCTTTCCCTCCCTCTCCCACCTCTCCCTTTCCCTCCCTCTCCCACCTCTCCCATCACCCCTCTCCCCTCTCCTTTCCCACCCTTTTCCACCCTCCCTTCCCCCCCCTCCCCCCCAAAACCCCAAAACCAAGAGGAAATCTCACCTCCCAAAAAACCTCCCCATCCTTCCCCACCTCTCCCTCTCCATCCCTCTTCCCCGCAGCCTTCGCCTTCATATCCACCCCACTCTTCTGCGTCCGTGTCTGCTTCTGCGCTGTTCCAGTCGTCTTTGGTCTCTTAGAGCGCGGCGCGTCTTCGACGAAGCCGTTGTCGGACTCGTAGGTATCTGTGGCTTGGGGGAGGGGGGAGGAGGGGCGTTTTTTTGGCATTTTGTGATGCGATTGGTGGGGGGAAGGGAGGTGAGGGGGGTATTGGTGGTGAGGGGGGGGATTGGGATTGGGGTGAGGGGATTGGGTGACGGGGGGATGGAGGATAGGGTGCAGAGGGGAAGATGGGGTCGGGAATGGGGTGGATGGTGATGGGTGATGGGTGATGGGTGGTGTGGATGGAGAAGTGAGAGGTGCGTTTGGTTGAGGTTTGAAGGCGTAGATGCTCTGGGGAGACGCGGCGGGAGCGCGTTAAGGTGGTGATGTTACTGATTCATGTGCACCAAGTAAAATGAGCTAAATGAGTAATCGTTTTATGGATATATAATTCTAGGATTTTCCAGGCAGGAACTATTAGTAGACTACCTAGTAGAGTTACTATATACTAATCGCTTTTTCACCTTAATAGCCTACCCCTGATTAGTTAGAGCCTTATCCCTAAGGCTCTACTAAATAACCTTTATACTTCAACTGCTTTTATACTATAGAAGGGTTTACCCCCTTCTAGTCTATACCTACTTCTAGTCCACGCCCTCGCTTTCTATAACGATAGACTTTATTAACTTCTTTTCGCTATAAGTATTATAGGAAATCTTTTACTAAATAACTTTTATAGTAAACTTATATTTAGAATTAGCTTAGTTAAGGATCTATAAATACGAATACTATTAGGCCTAAGAGTACCCTAGAGCTAGGGCTAGGAGTATAGAGTCTTAAAAGCTCTAGGCTACTAGCCCCTTAGGGTATTAGGTACTATAGCTAATAAGTTAAATAGTTAAAAGATATCTAGCTATCTAAGAAGTAATAAGATAGCTAAGTATACTACTAAGGAATTATCCTTAGCGAAGCCTTTAGTAGATAATATCGTAATAATATACTAGTAATAAAAAAAGATATTACATCCTCGTAATAAGGTAAGAGGTAAGTAACCTATTCTACCTTATAATTACTTACTAATTCCTAGGTATTAACTAGTTCGTTAATATTTATCTATTAGTTATAGTAGGCTGTATAACCCCTCTATCTTACTAAGTATTTAATTACTAGACTACGTCCTTTCCTAATAAGGCGCTTATTAATTAGTCGTTCTATCTTAAAGGATTTAGTAATATCTATATCCCCGTCTATAAATACTAATCTACTTCCTCTAGTTATAGCTAGGTAAATAGGTTATTACTTAGGTATACTAGCTAGAAAGATATAGGATAGTATAGGATATTAGTCTCGCCTACTATACTATACTATAGTATAGAATTAGCTATTTTAGACCTATTCTATTCTAGGATAGTATAGGTTTTTATAGGATAATCCTATAAGATAGGTTATTTATAAGACCTTCTTTTAGGATATAATATTTATAAGATATCTTATAATTACTAAGAGGAGCTTAGTATCTATATAGAGGAGAATAGAAAGTTATATTAAGTAAATATAATAACTAGAATAATAACTAGAAATAATACTATTATAAATATTATATTAATTATTAAGTAAGTAAATATAATAACTAGAATAATAACTAGAAATAATACTATTATAAATATTATATTAATTATTAAGCTATTATATATAGAGAATATTATAATTTTTATAGTATACTAATTATTAGGAAGTTTAGGCCTTATAAATTATATTAGAGTAAATACTCTATAATTATAAGGGTTTATAATCTATATATATAACTAAATATCCTTTATTATTAATATAATACGCTTCGCGTATATAGTATATAGGTTTAATACTACTATAATTATTAGTATTAGCTATATTAGAAATAAATAGATAACTTACTTTCTAATATATTTATTAAGAATACTTCTAAAGCTTCTTATAAGCCCTCTAGTACCTTAGTTAGAATCTAGTACTAGTATATAAATTAAGGGTAATCTTATAAATAAGTCTATAAAAAGGGAGTTTTAGAATAAGGAGATTAGAAATTTTCTAGTAGCGGCGGATCTTATAAAGAGTAATAGCTTATATACTTTATTAGCTAGGAGTAATAAGTAGAATAATAGTTATAAAGATATATTATTATACTTCTATTTAAGCTTCTTTTAAGTACTTAAACTTAGAAGACCTTTAATAGTACTAGACTTAGGACTTATAACCTTCTTACTACCTTTACTACTTATAATCTTATAAGCTTTCTATACTACTATATTAGCTATTATAAATTAAATACCTTTATTAGAAGTAATTAATTATATTTAATAAGGTTAGAAATATATAAATACTATCTTATTAGTTTAAGCTATACTATTAACTATAAAAGGGTAGATATACTTAAATTATTATAAAATAAAATAAATAATTATATAATAAGGATATAATATATATAATATAAGATTAATATACTCCTAGAGTTCTAGAGTCGTATATATATAATACTAAAGGAGGTTATAAATTAGATAGTTAAGTCTTTAAAATAAGATATCCTTAGCTATTATTATTTTAAGTAAATACTTAGATTTCTTACTATTCTCTACTTAAAACTACTCTATTATTTACTATACTCCTCTAATTAATACTAGAGAAGATTATAATTAATCTATATATTTAGTATTATTATATATTATATTATTATAGAATCCTATAATATAATATAATTATTATTATAGTTAGAATATCTATAGAATTATTATTTATAAAGATTTACTACTAGTAGTAGGAGGCCTCTACTAGTATTATAAGGCTAGAAACTTAAAATTCTACTATTATATATAATACCTCTCTATTTAATACTATTTAAGTATATAAAGATATACCTCTATTAATAATAGTATATAATATATTATTAAGAAAATCTATAGTTAATAATAATTATAGTTACTTAAAGAATTAATATTTATATTATTTACTACTAGCGCTAGGTATTAATACTAAGAATAAGCGGTAGGGCTATTATAACCTAATCGGGACTAGTATATTTTATAATTAAAATAAATCCCTTAATTCCTATCTCTACTTAATACTTCCTTTATATATTATTAAAATCTATTTAAGTATTAATAGTTTATAATATAATAGTACGCGGTATATATATCTTATTATTAATAATTATAATAATAGCTAGAATTAATAATATAGGAAGGTAAATATAAGGTAGTAAAGATAGAGTAGGTAGTAGAGTTTAATTTAATAGATTATAATATAAAGGCTCTTTTAAAACTTATATAATATCTTATTAACTACTATAAATATTAAAGATAAAGAAGAAGACTCTAATAAAACCCTCCTCTAGTACCTTAATACTTATAATAGTAATAATACTAGTATTATATAGGGCTTAATACGTAGTATAAGGGGTTACCGCCTAGGTCTTTAAGTAAAGTATAAGGTAATTAAAGAATTAAGTAAGAATATATATATAAAGCGTTTATAAATATATATAAAGTCTTTTATATTAAGTAAAAAGGTAGTAGAATTAGTAAAGAAAGCTAATATTATAGCTATTAGCTATACTATTAGGAAGTATAAGAAGTCCTTACTTTATTATAATAAGTTTATATAAGAAAGGGAAGGATAGCTCGCTTATCTTTAATAATTTATTATAGATTAAAGGTAAGATTCTCTTAATTATAATTATTATTCTAATTATCTAATATTCTTAAAGGATTACTACTAGAATTTATATTAAAGTAGTAGTAAAGTATTATAATATATAGCTTACTACGCGTACTATTATTTATATTAATAATAATAATAGGGACTTAGTATAAGAAGATATTAATAATAAAGAGGCTAAGTTAAGTAATTTATATATAATTAACTCCCTCTCTAAACTATATATTAATTATATAGATCTAATTTTCTAAGCTACGCGTAAGTAGGATACGCTTTATAATTAAAAGAGATATAATATTACTTAATATTAGCTTATAAATTAGTAGTTCTTATAAAAGTCTAGCTAATTATAATAAAAATATATAATAAACTTTAAAATAAGTTTATTTATTTATATTTAACTAATCTAGTATAAGTTAATATATAGCTTATATATAAGTTAGATTACCTAAATTAATACTTAAACCTAGGATATTACCCTAACTATTATACTAGTAGCTTATATCTACTACTTATTAAGGTATATTAATTCTATAATTCTAGTTATTATTCTAGTTATCTCTATATATATTATTAACTTAGGTAGAATAGTTAGATTTATAATAAGCCCCTCCCTCCGCTATATATATACTTTAATTATAGAGAAAAGGCTATTTAGAGTAATATAACTAGCTATCTTTAAGACTAACGTTTTAATATTATAAATAGTACGCGCTTAATTAATCTCCTTAGACCCGCTTTATAATAGCCTAATAATTATAATCTAGTAGTTAATAGTTTTAAGCCTAATATAGATATAGCTAATATTATATAAGTATATCTTCTAATTATTTAGGGTTTTAAATAGGTGCCTTAGGAGTTTAGCTACCTTACGCCTTCTATTAATAGATTATACCTCCTATTATAGGATATAGCCTATTTCCCTATATAAATAGCTATAATTTATAGATATAATAAATTAAAGATTCTCCTTATATTATACTTTTAATTAATAGTTTATTACTATAATTTAGTAATAGGATTTATCTTTAACCTTTTCTAAGTTAGTCTTTATATTAATAATAGACCTTTAAGTACTAAATCTAGTTATACTCTTATATCCCTTTAATTTTTTTCTTTATAATATATTCTTTAAGATCTATCTTCTTCTCCTTAATATATTCTTTAAGGTCCTTATAATTAGTCTTCTTATTATTATTATTAATAATTATAAATAAGTTCTATACTTATAATTTTTAGATTTATAGTTATTATTTTAACTATTAGTAGTACTTAAAATAATAAAAGGTAATTGTAATATAATATAAGTACTATTTAAGGAAGTTATACTTTATATTATTTAAAGACTTATATTATTTTATAACTTTCTAAATAAGTCTATATCCTTTACTTATATAGTAACTCTCTTTATATAGAATATATATAATTAGGCTACTAATAATTTATTAATATCTATTATATTAAGAGTTTATAATATAATATAGAATACTATTAAGATTATTAATAACTTTAGCCTTTATAACTTCTTAAAATATACTTAAAGTAGAGGCATATATTTATATTAAATATATAGCCTTCTATAAAAGGTTTATAATAACTTCTCTTACTAGATAATTAAATAATAAATATAGTATTACTAGGCCTATTATTTTTTATAAATATTAAATTTCTAGTAATACCTATATTATAATATTATATTAGTTATAATTAACCCTATCTATATTCCTAATATATATTTAGATTTTTATTATTATATTATAATTAACTATCTCCTTTACTTTACCCTTACCCTTCTTCTAATAGCTTTCTTACTACCTATTATCTTTTAAGGTTACTAATGTTTTAATAGGGTTCGCCTATTTAATAGTAGATTAAGTAAATTATTTAATAGATATTTAATATTAAAGATTATACTATTAAGTTTTATAAATATACTACTAGTAGATACTTAATTAAAAATAGTAGTACGGCTATTAATAGAAAATATAGGGAATATATTATATACTAAATATAGAGGAGAGAAAGAGTATAAGGGATTTTAAGAGATTAATATTAGTTATAAAATATATTAAAAACTTAGTCTACCTACTAGTCTAGGAGTAGGGATTATAGTATTTAACTAGCTAGGGTAATAACTAAAATTATAACTAGAAAGGTTAAAGTATAGCTAATTATATTACTTTTAGGCCTCTAATTAGATTATACTTTACTATTATTAAGATTAGTAGTAAAATAGTAGATATAAATACTACGGCGTAATAAGAGCTTATAAATCTTAACCTAAATTCTCAAACCTAATAGTATACTAAAAATATTAGCTTTATTATATTATCCTTTTCTTTAAAGAGTAATACTCTATCCTCTTTTATAATTAAGACTTTTATAAATACTTTAACTACTAATCTAATAGCTAAGGGTAAAAATAAACCCTACTATATCTTTTAATATAAGTAGAAGGATAAGTAGCTAGATTAGTAGGTAAAGATAGTATAAGCTATTAAGAATAAATTAAAATCTAGTTATAATTACTATAATATCTATTAAGGTTTAATAAAGAAGTCTAAGAGATAGGAATATTTTTATAAATATACCCTTATCTCTAGTAGAGCTTTATAGCTTATATACTACTATTATTATAAGATTATTATTTACCCCTTTATAAGCTATAATATTAATAGTATAGGTATCTATCTATTATCTAAAGGATATATTAAGAAATAAGGTCTTAGTACTTTATAATAAATATTAATTATTAATAGTTATTAAGATAAGGTATATTAATATTATATTTTCCTAGGCTTTAATAGGTAGAATAATAACTAGAATTAATATACTACTATCTACCCTAGAGGAATAAAGGTAAGGATATAAGATTAGTATTAAATAGGCGGAAACTTATATATAAAGACTTCCCTAAGTAATTTTAATTTTAAATTATAATTATAAGTATACTATTTAATATTATTAATAACCTTAAGATATTATAATTCTTCTACTACCTTAACCCTACTCTCTAAACAGACTTAGTATTTATAATTAAGAACTACTTAATAATAAAGGTTAAAGAGATTAAATAGGATCTTCTATTAAACTTACTTACTAATAGTATTAAAATCTCCCTATTACTTAATTATTAATTAGCCTCTAATTACTAATTATATATAATAATTATAGCTTTCTTTATTAATAAAGATTAAATATAATATATTTATATTTATATACTATACTTTACTATCTAGCTACTTAGAGCTAATAAGGGTAGTTTATATCTAACTTACTAGAGGAAATTATAATTTATAAAAGAAAACCTTATCCTCTACTCTACTTACTATTATACTTCTAGATCTTTAGATATTATATACTACCCTTTTTTATATTCTTTATACTATTTTATTCTCTTCTTTTATTAGGATTACCTACCCTTTTATCCTTTAATTAGAGCCTATCTACTCTTATATTACCTTAAAGAGTTATTTCTTTATTAACATAAACTAGCTAAGTATACCTTATTAAATTACCTATTTAATTACTACTTTTAACCCTTTTAAGGTTAATACTATTTAATAGAAGTTATTTAACCCTACCTTTTAAAGTATTTACCTCCTCCCCTTTATATAATTAGGGTAGAATATAAGTATATACTTAGTATCTTAATATCTCTATCTATATTTATAATTAGTACTATTAACTTTAAGTACCCTCCTCTTATATAAGAAGGTATATAATCCTATTTTCTTTATATATAATTAGATATTTATAAAGCTCTTAACTTTAAAAAGCCTTATATAAAAGTTAACTTTTATCTCTTAAACCTCCCCTTTTTATATTATTATCTTTATATAATTAGGGATACCCTCTTAGTATTCTAACTACCTCTTTTTTTACTTCTCCTTTACCTACCTTTTAATCTCCTTAGGGGTAGGATTATCCCTCTTTATTATTTCCCCGCCTTTAGGGCTTTAGTCTACCATTCTAATATCCCCTCCCCTTATTACTATTTAGAGGGCTCCCCTTACTTAAGACTACTTCTCTTTTATTAAAGTCTTTATAATCTTCTTTTCTCTTCCCCTCTTCCCTTTTAACTTATAATAGATCCTTATATTCCCTTCTTTAATTAGTAGATAGATCCTTTATATTATTAATATTTATAAAATTATCTAATTAAGGCTTATCTTTATTAATAGGACCCCTAACTCTACTTTTAATACTTATATATTAATTACTTTAAAGGCCTTAAATACTATCTTTAAATACCTATTTTATATAGTTTTTAATATTATAATATTTATCTTCTTTACCTTTAATATCCCTTTTAAGTTATATTATATCTTTATTATATAAGTTATTACTAGCTAGATTATAATATTATATATCTATCTTACCTTATTAAATATAATACTTTATATTAAGTTAATAATAATTAATAGGACTAGCTTTTATATCTTTATCTTTAACCTTACTTTATTAATATATAAGCTCTACTTTAGTTTATTATTAATATAAAGCTTAAGGACTTATATTAATACTTTAAGGTATACTACTATTACTTTAAAGTCTATTATTACCTTTATATTAAATTTTTTTAAGCTCTTTAATAGGTAGACTAGCTTATACTTATAAAGGATAAAAGTTACTTTATATATATTTACCTAATAAAGGTATATCTTATATATCTTTACTAAGATCTTATAATTCTCCTTAATACTTTTATTATATATTATTAAGTAAATATTATTAATAAAGCCCTTAATTTATACTTAGAGTTTTATCTTTATATACTTTTTTATAAGTAGGGAGTTAAAAAATAAAGTTAAAATTAATAATATTAAAGATTTTTAAAGGATTTTAATCTCTATTATATTTATCCTATTTATCTCCTAGCTTAGTATAATTATTATAACCCTTTTTATTAAAAAGCTTTATACCTACTTTATAATAAGGGTTAAGACCCCTTTCTTTTTTAAGTTATAAAGTAGCTTTTTATAAGAGATATTATTAAAGGCCCTTATAATATCTAGTAATAATATACTTATTATATTAGATTTATTATAATTTTATATTATATATATTACCTCTATTATTATTTTAAAAGATATTATTATTAACCTTCCCTTCTTTATCTTTATTTATTATAAGGGTAGTAGCTTATATTCCTTTATAAAGTTATCTAGCTTCTTTATAATAACTACCTTTAATACCTTTTTTAAGGTATTAAGTAGGGTAATTAAATAATATAATTTTAACTTTAAGTAATCCTCTTTCTTTAACTTCTTTAAGATAATTATATTAACCTTTTTAAACTTTATTAAATAATATTTAACCTTTAAATATACTTAAAATAAATATATAAAGTTAAGTAATAACTCCCTTTTTATTATCTTTAAAAACTTATTTAAGATTTTATTTATCCTTAATATTTTATTTTATTTTAGCTTATTAATTACCTTATAAACCCCCTCTTTAATAATTCTTATATTTATTATTAAGGGTATCTTATATTAAAACCCCTAGATATTACCTAAATCTACTTTTAAGGGTAGGGGGAAGAAGATCCCTTAAAGGATCTCTACCTTTTTTAAAAATAACTCCGCCTTAAGACCTTCTCTATCCTTCTTAAGGGTAGGGAACTTTAAGAGTTTTTAAGGTAGTATACTTCTCTTTTAACCCTATTTAACTAGCTTCTAGAGTTTATTAAGTATTTAAGATACTTTATATACTACCTTTTTAAAATAGAGTACCTTTACTTTTTTTAATACCCTCCCTTTAATCTTCTAGGCCTCTTATTATACTTTTAGGCTCCTCTAGCTTCTCTTATAATTATATTTTACTTTAAGTTTTAATATTATCTTTATAACCTTTATATAATCTAAGTTTTAAAAGGACTTTACCTTTAAAGAGGGCTTTACTTATAATACCTCCTTTTTTATAATTTCTACTAGGCTTTAAAGTATTTTAGTTAGGTAGCTATTTATCTACCCCCTAATTATTAACTCCCCTTTTAATAGTAAATATTAAAGGGTATCTACTTACCTCTTTATCTCCTTTAAATTTATTATCTTTTATACCCTTTATAATTATAAGATTATTACCTCTACTTTAAAGCTAACTTTAATATATATTAAAATATAATTAAATTTATAATAAAGGTCTAGCCTATTATAATATTTTAATAATATTTATTTAATATCCTTTATTATAAATATTAAATTAATAATACTTTTTACTTTCCTTACCCTCTAAGTTATTATATCCTTTAATAAGGTAAGTTTTATTCGCTTTTTTTTAATATTTATTAATATATCTACCGCTTTATAATATATATATTTACCCCTATTATTTTAGTTTAAGTAATAAAGGTTAAAGTCTCTTATTAATATATATTCCCTAAGCTAACTTAGCTACTCCTTTACTCCTAATAATATAAAGGGGCTATCTATTAAAGTCTTAAACTCTAGGCTAAGGTTATATATATTATATATCTAGAGGTATATTAATACTCCCCCTTTCTTCTTTATAACTTATATCTCTAAAAAGTATAAGTCCCCTAATATAAATTTAACTCCCTATTTATTAATATTCTAGTATTTATTTATAAAGAAATATATCCTTATATCCCTTCCTACTTTATATACTAGGTAGAATACTTCTCTACTTAAGTTATATATTAAACCTATCCTCTTTATATATAATAGCTCTTAAATAGCTAGGATATTTATCTATTATACCTCTTTATCTTTTAATAGTACTATTATTATTATAGTCTACTCCCTTTATATATTATATTATAATAATTTTATTATCTTTTATACCCTTATAAGGATCTTTATTAAATATCTCTTATAACCTCTACTCCCTTAATAATTAAGGCCTCTTATACTAGTATTTCTTTTAATATCTATTAACTTATCTTTATTACTTAGAGAGTAATTAGCCTTTTTAGCTTATTTTATAATATTACTATTAATAGTAGTATAATTCCCCTTTCCCTTATATCCCCTTAAGAACCTATTTATATTATAACCTTATTAAGGTCTTTAAATTTTAATATAAGCTTCCTCTTCTTTTTTATTATTATTATTATCTACTCCTTTTAAGGCTACTTCTAGGTATCTTATTACCTATTTCCTCTTATAAAGCCCTTATATAACTTCTTCTTATTTTCTACTATCTTTTAATAAAGCTTATTTAACTCCCTTACCTTAATTATATATCTTTACTTCTAAGTTATATAACTTATTTTTTTTATAATTATTATATCTCTTAATCTCCCCTTCTTTTATTTTATATTCCCTTAAGTTATATTTACTAGTATAGATTTTATATTATATTAAGCTCTTATAATATCTTATTATATACTTATATTACTAGTAGTTAAAGTATTATATTATAACCCTATTCCTCTCCTACCTCTTATATTCTAAGAGGTTATATCCTTTTATTAAGCCCTTTTTAATTACTTTATCTACTATCTCTAGTATAAGGAGCTTTAATAGTAGTAAGGCTTTCTCTTTTTCTACCTCTCCCTCTCTCCTCTCTTATATAACTACTTATAATTAGGCTACCCTTATAATCTTTAACTTTAAGAGGTTCTTTTTATTTTATTAAATAATTACCTCCTTTACCTCCTTTTATTTTAATATATTTACTCCCTTCTCCAATACCTTATATATTATAATTAGGAAGGTTTATCTTAATACCTTTATTAACTTATATACCTTCTTTACCTAGTTATTATTCTCCTTTAACTCCTCTCTTACCTCTATCTCTATTATAAATAATATTAGGTTACCTCTAACTAGGTATAATACTATTATAATCTCTTATATTCTTAAGATTATAATTATCTTAAACCTCTTAATTAGCTATTTCTTAATAAGTACCCTTATTATTTTTCTCTTAATCCTATCTTTAATTTAGACTATTAAGGTCCTAGCCTTTTTATTATTTATTACTCTAGATCTCTTCCTTATAATATTACTTATTATTATTATAATAAATATCCCCCTAGGGCTTATATTACCTATCTTTATACCTATTAAGTTTTAACTAGCTATCTACGCCTAGCTCCTTTTATCCCTTTATATCTTCCCTCCCTAAGATTACTCTTCTACTATTTTCTTAAACTTATATATTTCTTTAAGTTATTAATCTACCTTTATAATAAACTCTTTTATATATTTAAGCCCTACCCCTATTATCCTTTCTACTTTATATATTATTCCTCCCTTTAATATATCTTATATAACTATTATAACTTTTAAGGCCTTTACTAATATTTTCTTGATATATATTCCCTTATCTTTAAGTTCCTTCCCCTCTACTAGGCTCCCTAGCCCCTACGCGGGTATCCCTCCTCTACTCCTTAACCTACTATCTCTACTACTACTACTACTTATAATTCCTCCCCTTATACTATATCCTAATATTAGGACTCATCTTACTATATATTAGAGTAAATTTAGATTAAGTATTAATCTTAACTAGGCCTTATATTTATTAGTAATCTCTTTAATACCTATTTAAATATAATATAAGAAACTTATAAGCTTTAAATATCTTAAAGGTTAGTATAATAGCTTATAACTTATAATAGTTATAAATCTAATTATTAGGTAGTATAAAATTAAAGATTAACTTCTTACCCTTACTATTAATAATATAAGTAATAATACTTTACTATATAATAGACTTATTAACTCCCTTTTTATAAGCCCTTTTACTAATTTTATTAACTAAGGAGAAGATAATCTTAAGTATTCTTTAATATATATTTAATATATAATATATATTATCTAATTAGTATTAAAAGGCTAGCGACGAGATCTACTTATACGTAGTACTAGCTATAAACCTATTACTTATTAATAGAGCTAAGAGGTCTTTAGTCTAAATATAGTTAGAATAAGATTAAGATATTATATAGTAGTAGAGCTCCTTATATAGAGTTTTTATACGCGCGGCGAGCGCGCCCTTAGTATATATAATAATACCTACCTTAGTTCCTACTAGTAGTATTAGCTCTATATATAAGAGACTCTAAGTTAAGAGATAGAAGGTATTATACTAAATAGAAGAGTTAGAATAATAGGCTAGGGCTACCCCCCTTAGCTAGGAGGACCGTAGCTACGCGTAAGAGTAGGAGTAGTAACCCTATAATTATAAGTATAAGTAGCGGGATTTTAATATAATCTACTTTCTCCTATAAGTAGATTATTATATAGCCTAGTATTAAGAACTAGTAATATAACGGCGGTAATAAAGTATATTTATACCCCCCCTAATAACTCTAATAGCTCCCTCCTATATATTATAGAAAAGATACGTGGTAATTCCTAATAGGAGTACTATAAGCCTTTTACTAGGCTAGTAGTAGTAGCGACCTAGTATTACGGGTTAAATAGAAAAGGATACCTTAATACTAGATAGTATAAGAGAGGAGTAGCTAGGGTAGTAGTAGACTAGTAGGAGGGTTAAGGGTACTTATTAGTAGTAGTTAAACTATATAGGGAAGGGTAAGAGGGTAATTAAGGGAGTATAAACCTTTTAAGAGTAGAGAAAGGGGCGTAGCCCTAGTAAGAGAGAGGAGTAAATAGATATTAGGATCTAGTACTAGGGTAATTTAAAGTATAAGGGAGAGGATAGTATATAGTATTTAAAGGCCTAGAAGTATTATAGTAAATAGGGTAGGTAAGAGAGGTTTTCTTCTATAATTTATAGTTTCCTCTTAATAAACTAGAGTTAGAACGCCCTTATTAGCTCTAAGTAGCTAGATAGTAGAGTATAAAATATAAATATAAATATAAATATAATTAGTATTAAAAGAGCTACTTAAAAAAGTTTATATTAATTTAATTAATAAAGAATTTTAGAGGAATTAAGTTAATAATAATAAGTAGTAAAAAGTTTAAATAATAAAGAAGGGTCTATTAATAACTTTAATTAAGGTAAGATCTTTCTAATTATTATTCTAATTATCTTCTAACTAATTAATTAAAGGTATAAAAGATTATAATCTTTATTAATATAAGTAATTAATAAAAGAAGCCCTTTTTTAATATATAAAAAGAGTAGTCATAAAAGAATAGTATAATAATAGTCCTAGATAATAATATACCTACTATTAAAGAAAGGTATAAGTAGAGATACCCTCTTAAGCTTTTTTAGGATATTAAAACGCGCTAGGACTTAACTTTTTATATATTAAAATAAGTATATCTACTTTATAAAGATTTAAATACTACTTTAATAAAAAACTAGGAGGCTTCCTTAAGCTTATTAATAATAAGTAGTTATAAGTTAAATACCTAATATAAGTTATTAAGCCTTTTTATATATTTATATTATTAATAAGTAGAGGGAAGGAGGTTATAATATATAATATTTTTACTATTTATAATAGGCTCTTTAATTATATAGAAATAGAATTTAAGTAATTAAGATATAAGTAGGTTTTATAAAAAGTTAAGCTTCTTAAAGCCCTTAAAGTAGCTTATTAAAAGCTTTCTATATATTATAACTAAATATAATTAGGTTTAAGATTTCTTTATAATTAAATAGTACTTCTTTATCTAAGTTATAAAGATATAATATTTAAGGGTAGGAATTAGGTTATTAAAACTAGTTAATAGTTATAAGTAGAAGTCTACTAGTAAGTACTTAGAAGAACCTTTTAAAACTACTAAAATTATAAAGTAAATAGCTAAGAATAGAGGGTTATATTAATAAGGAGTTATATTAGTTTTAACCTTAATAATACCTTAGAAGCTCTATTAGAGGATTTAAATAATATTATAAAGAACTAGTTATAATAGTATAAGGCTTATAATAAGGTTTCTAGTTATTATTATTATTATTACTAATTTTTTAATATTCTTATAACTCCTTTTATTTATTTAAAATAAGGGTTTATTCTTAAGTAGTAGAAGGCTTTAAAGCCCTAATATCTATTAATTACTTATATAACGCGTAATATCTTTATTATTATAATAAGGGCTATTATATATAAGTAATATTTCTTTATAATAAAGAGGTATTATATAAGTTATATATATTATATACCTCCTACTTTCTATACCTTAATAATAGTCCCTTATACTAAAAATTAGTAGAATCTATCTAAATAAGTAGGACTTAATCTAGAAGCTAACTTTAATATATCTAATTAGGTAAAAACGGCTAATAGTATTTTATATAATATATAAGTAGAAGAAGGTTATCTTAATAATAGTTATATTAGTAATAAAGATAAGGATAATAAGGGTAATCTAGTAAGTAGGTTATAAGCCCTTTTTATATATCTTAGAAAATAGTATTAATACTTACTCTTATAGCTAAGAGGGTAAATTTATAATTAGTAAGAGTCTACTAGTAATAATATAAGGATATTAAAAAGGTAGAGGTAGGACTAATAATTACTATTTACTAGGATTTAAATAATACTATCTAGTAGAACTAGCCTATTATTACTCTCTATAATTATTATAAAGTAGAATAGGAGGGATAAGTAATAGTAGTAAGGGAAAGTAAGGTCTAAGAATAGACTAGTTTTATTTAATTAATAGTAGAAGTTCTTATAAACTAGAATAAAATATTAACTTTAAAATAAGTTTATAATTATTATTCTAGTTATTATATTTACTTAATATAATCTTTTATACTCCTCTCTATAAATACTAAGCTCCTCTTAGTAATTATAAGATATCCTATAAATATTCTATCTTATAAAGAGGTCTTATAAAAATCCTATCCTACTAAAAAATCCTATCCTATTCCTATTTTATATCTTTATAAAGATATAGGATTAGGATCTAATTTACCTATTCTATCCTACGGTCCTATACTATCCCACGTGGAATATCCTGTAGGATATCCTATATCTTTCCGGCTAGTACTTAGGTATAGCTCTAGCTAAGCTATTATAAAGATATTATAAATCCGCTAGTATATAAGAATAGCTAGGTAGTAGGCTAGCCGGCTAACTTATTTAAGGACCTTAAAGGGACTAATAAACTATTATCTATACTTTCTACTTATAGCTAATAGGATAGAATATCCGTAGTAGAGACGTAATTTAATAGAGTCTTCTACGCGGAAGAATTACGGCTAATAATAATAATTATAATAGAATTTAGAATATATTTAGGTGAAGGTAATAGTATTAGATATCTAGAGGCGGGTAATACCTCTAGGTATAGCCTCTTTATTATATATACTAAGGTCTAAGGGTTAATTTAGTAAAAAACTATAAGCTACGTCGTTTAGTAATTAATTACTAGGGGTAGATATAAGTTATTATAACTTAATTAGATAGCTAGGATTATAGTAGGTTATATAGCTATATTTTCTAGGGTGCTTATCTAGAAGTATAAGGTAATTTCTACTATCTAATTAGTATATTTACTAGACCTATTAGTTTAGGGGTAGTAAGTTATAAAATATAGTAGTTTTACTCCTAGCTTATTAAATAAGGTAGTTTATAGCTTACTTAAAAATTTATAGTCCCTATCTAATATAATTTACTTAGGTAGACCCTAGTTAATCTTATAAAGCCTTCTTAGTAACTAGTTAGCCTAATCTATAGCTATAAAGGTTACCTTCCTAGGAATTAAGGTAATTTTCCGAGAAAACTTATTTATAATAGTTAGAATAGTATTATAACCCCTATTTAATATTAGTAGGGCTAGAATAAAATTAATTATTAGGGTATAAAAAGGTACTAGAGGTAATAGAATAAGTTATAGGGAATTATAAGGTAAATAACGCGGAGTTTAATATAACTAGTATTATAGATAGTAGCTAAGAAATTCTTAAAGCTTCTTAATAGGGCCTTTAATATACTATTACCTAGATAAGACTTTATAGTATTTAGTAAACCTTATATATTCTAAATATATAATCTTAAGAAACGCTTTAATAGCTAGTCCTAGAATATATAAGTAGTTAGGTCCCCTTATATTAAGCTTCTAGATAAGTCTATTAGTAGCCTAGTAGAAGGGAAGCTTTACGTAGTCTTCTACTTTAAGGTAGTTATTACTATTAAGGACCTTCCTTACCTTCTATTATAATAAGTCTACCTTATAACCGTTAATAAGTTATTAATAGAGGACTAGACTAATCTTAATAAGATTAGTAGTAGTTTAAGTATAACCTTATAGTATATTAAGTTTACCCTCCTTATTTATAACTACTTTTACGGCGGTAGTATTATAAAGTCTAGATAAGATATTAGGAATAATATACTATTTCCTAGGCTTATAATAAAATTCTAGATTATTAAAGTATTATATATATTTAGAGGTATATATAAGGTATAGGTTTAGCTTAGCTATTAATAAAGTTAATATTAAGGTTTACTTTATAATCCTAAGCGCTATATTATAGTCTATATATACTATAGTCTATAGTATAGATTCTATTATATAGCGGATCTTACCTAGAACCTAAATAATCCCCGCTAATTCTAATTTAGTAGGCTAGTACCTTATCTCCGCGTCCTTTAATAAATAACTAAGAAATAATATAGGCCTAACTTAGGTATAGCTAGGATATTTACTATCTTTAATAGTACCGTTAATATAATAGATTATTATACTAAAACTAAAAACCTTACTAGCGTTAAGATCTATAAATAGGATAATTTTATTTATTAAAGTAAGATAAAAATATAAGAGATAATAAAGCCTTTTATAATACCTTAAAAGATACTAAATCTAATTTAAAGGGGTCTATTATAGGCTTCTATTAGGTAAAATTCTTCTATTTATTTCCTACCTTAGGTATTAATATAAGTATAAGCGTTTTCCTATCTTATAATAGCTTAGTAATTACTATATAATAGGTAATATACCTATATAACTACCTAGTTATACTAAGATAGGTTTCTAGCTATAAGAGTAATACTAGGAATAAGAGCCTTAATATAGCTAAAAGCTTATCTTCTATTATAGATAGTTTAAAGGAGTTAATATTTTACCCTAGTAACTATACTAAGGGGTATTTAAAGAAGGCTTTAATAGGATTTACTAATATTCTATACTTTTATAATATAGTAAATATTTATTATAAGTATTATATATACTCTTATAAAGTTTAGGAATAAATAATAATAATATTAATATATATCTTAATAAAATCTTAATAGGTATAAAGAAGATAATTAATTTACTATTAGATATAAGCTAGAGAATTCTTAAAACCTATAATAGTAATATTAAATAATTCCTAGCCTTAATAGCTAATAATAGTAAGCTTATAGTAGTTACTAGGATATATATATTAATAGTAGAAGAAGCTAGCGGCGTTAATAATACTTATATATTTATAGTCTTTTATAGTAGCTATTATTTCTAATTATAAAGGTAAGGTATAGACGTCTAGGCGAGTAATAGTATTTAAGTTATAGATATTAATAATTATATATCCTTTATATTTTCTATTAGGTATTATCTTCTAGATAATAAAAACTAGGAAACTAAAAGGCGTTAACTTAGTTATCTAGTAGAGTCTATCCTAGTTATATAGCTTATTATAGGTATTATTAAGGACCTTCTTTAACCTAGTACTAAGGGAGTAGACCCTAGCTATTCTAGGGATTTTCTATTCCTAATTAGACTTTAACGGGATCCTTATCTACTTATCTTAAGGGATATTAGTAAATCCTCCTTCTTCCTAGAGTCTTAGGAAGTTATTAATAACCTTATATATTAGCTAGTATCTATTATAAATAGTAGCCTTATTAGGTATAATAAAGTCTCTTATAAAAGGTATTATAGTAATATTAGTAGGTATAAAGCCTTTTATAGGATAAGGTATTACTATATAAGGTATTACTATATAATGTATTACTATATAAGGTATTACCGGTAGGGTTAAGGCTTATAAAAGTAGAGGATAACTAGAAGTAGTTAATATAGCTATAGTAGAGGTAGTAATTACCTTATTAAATACCTTTTAAAGCTAGCTACTATAGTATTTATTTTTTAGCCGACGCGTTACTAGTTCTACTATATCTTCTATTCCTAATATTATATAAAAATACCCGTTAAATACTAATTCTTAGACTATTCCTAGATAATAATTATAAGGTACTATAACTACCTTATCTCCCTTATTCTTTATTAATGTTACTAATAGCGACGCGTTAACTAAATAGGTATAAAGAGATAATTCCTAGTAATTATTAGATTTAAAGAAATAATTATAGTCTAGTAATAAGGTATAATAGACTAGGATTTATATTTAAGAATTAGGAGGTATAATAATAGTTCGCTTAATATAAACTAGGTATATAACTACCCTTTTATAAGCCTTTATTTCTAATAAAATATATATATTATAGCTCCCTATTAAGGCCTTTCATTAGGAGGCTAAGATATTAATCTTCTTAGGTACTATAATATCTATCTTAATAAGTATATTTACCTTAAGGTCGTCTATAATATAAATTTTATAGGGAGATGTTATTATAACTATATTTCTCCTATTATTCTTCCTAGGTAGATAGAGAGGTAAAATAGTATATTTAGAAGTTATATACCTTATTAATTTAATACCTTAGACTATTATTAGGCTAGCTATTATCTAGATTTATAAGTTAGAAATAAAAGCCTTTAAGTAAGCTTAATTATCTAAGCTAATATTATAGCTTATATTAAGATATATTAAGTCTACCTTTCTACTAGGTAATAGCCTTACCTTAGCTATTATATAATAGTATCTATAAAATATATACCCTATACCTACTTCTTTAAATAAGTTAGTAGAAGACTTAATAATATTTTCTAATTCTTTAAGGGCGGAGGTATAATTAGCGTCTCCTAGATTTTAAGAGTCTAGTAAAATATAGGTATCTAGAAAACCTAGAAATCTTAATATAAATATATATCGACCTTTTCTATAACTCCTAAGGTATTAATATAACTAGTTCTTTAAGGTAAATAACTAGTAGTAATAATAATATTAATACCTAGGTAATATAATAGAGGTAGCGCTAAAGTACTACTCTACCTTATTATCCTACTAAGGTTAGTAGTAATTAAGGTTCTTATTAGGGTAGTAGTTATTATTTTCTAAGGTTCTTTTAGGTACTAAGACGTCTTCTAGGGAGGTATTAGAAGACTCTTTATTAGGGGATATATAAGAGGCTTCCTTAGTAGCCTAATAGGCCACGCCTTACAGCGGATAGTAAGGTTAATATCTTATAAGATAAGGCTAATATCTTATAAGGTAACTTAAACCTCTTCTATACCCGCCTTAAGAGTAAGGATTATATTAAGGAGATATTAAGGTGTATTAGGGTAATATTAAGGTTAAACCTAGTATACTAGGTATATTTCCTAAAGTAATTTATAGAGGTTACTAAGGCGCTAGTAAAGGCTAACTTTATTAGGGGGCCTAGTTATTATAAGGATTAGGCTAATAAGTAGGTCTATTAGTATTAGTATTACTATAATTACTATATACTAGATACCCTTAGAAAAAGAGTAGTAGAAATAGCTAATAATAAGAAGGAAATAGTAGCCTAGAAAAACTACCCTAATAATTATTATTCTAGTACTAACCTGTCTTTACTACTAACTTTCTATTAGCCTAATACTACTTCTAAAAATACTCCTTAAGAGCTAGTTAATATTATATATCCGCCTTACTATCTAAGGCTTTAAGGAACTTATTAAGAGTTATAACCTCTATTAACTTATTAATAAATTATTAGTATTCTAAAGTAAGGTTATTCTATATAATAGATAACTAGTTAGGAATATCTTTAAAATTAGCAGCCCTTATATATTATAAGAGGCTTTATATAAAGACTCTAGGTAATTTACCCTACCTTATATCTTCTTATATATACTTTTCTATTTATAATTTAGAGATAGTAATAGATTACTATTCTTTAAAGTATTTAGTTAAGGTATTAGTTTAAGACTTTAATAGGGTAGTCTAGAAGAGATCCTTTTCTAGAGTTATAAGCTTTATAGAGTACTACTTATATACCTTACTATATAGATATATAAGTAATATATTAAGGACCTTATTTTTACCCTTAGAGGTTATAAGATCTTATAGCCTATTAATAAACTTATAGACGTCTTAATAGAAAGCGTAACGTCCTTAGTAGATAATTACCCCTTCCCCCTCTATATCTAGGAAAAAGTAACTAATATCTTTAGTTTTAAGCGAAGCGGGGCTACTATTATTCCTATTACCGTCGACGCCGTCTTACCTAGGTAGTCCTAGGGGTCTTAGAGTACCTAGGGGCCTAGGTTATAATAGATTATACCTTATATAGCTTATTGTAGTACACTTAATAATTACCTTAATATTTTATTCTACTATTATATTTTTAAGGCTAATTAGTTAGTTATAAATAGCTTCCTTAGCTAATATAGCCCTAGTTATTATTATTAGGGTAGTCCTAGATAAAGATAATAATTGAATAGATAAAGTAGGTAATAATAGATTTAGTCTTAATAAAGAAGGATTTTTCCTAGCTAATACTAGCTCTAATAAATAATAGTAAGCTACCTAAATCTATTAGTTATACTTAAATTTCTTAACTATAATATAAAATAAGGGTTTATCTAGTATCTAATTAGTTAGATAAAGGTCCTTAGTACCTACTTCTTCCCTAAAGCTAACTACTTTAAGAGAGGCGGATCTCAAGTTATAATAGCCCTAAGTAAGACTACTTAGCCTAGGAGGCCTAAGATTTCCTTTAATAATTAAGGAAATAATTTAATAATTAAGATTATCTAGAAGGTTAGCGTAGATGTAACTAGAGGTAATAAAATTAGATAACTAGAAAGTAAGTATAATTATCTCCCTACTTATAAAAGCTAGCTTAAGGAGGGTTATCTATTTATAAGGCGTAGAACTATTTATAAGACGTAGGTAATAAATAAAGAGTTAATAAGGTAGCTAAAAAGATAGAATAATACTCTAAAGAGGTAGAGTTATAAAAACTTAGTAAGGATAATAAGGTAGGGAAAGCGGTATATAGTTATACCTACCTTCTCTAGATATCTTAGCGAATTCTATTACTTAGAACGTCTTATTAGTAATAATAAAGTAACTAATAGCTATAGAAGGCTTTAGATAATTATATAGCTTAACGCGTATAGTATTAAGGGCCTTAATATATATAAGAGCCTTACTAAAGGCTATAGTAGGCTATATAAGGGGAGGACTAGTACTAGGGAATTCGGCTAGTACTTTACTAGAGGCTCTCCGTTATAGTAGGCTAGTACCCGATCTAATACTATCTAATAGGGAGTAGTATTAGATAGTAATAATAGGTATTACTACTATTTATTAGGTACTATAGCTAATAAGTTAAATAGCTAAAAGATATCTAGCTATCTAAGAAGTAATAAGATAGCTAAGTATACTATCAAGGAATTATCCTTAGCGAAGCCTTTAGTAGACGACATTGTAATATAGGATTAGACTAGAAGTAGGATTAGACTAGAAGGGGGTAAACTCTTCTAGGTAAGTAGCTTATAAACTAACTATTCTTTAGTACTTAAAGTTAATCTTAAGTATTAATCTAACTTATTAAACTACTAATATATTAGTAAACTAGGAACTTATATAGAAAATCTACTAAAAGTAATATTTATAGGTAAAATGCTAAAAATAAATAGAAAAATTATAGGTTTTTTTTTACTTTAACTTAAAAGTCTTAAATATAGAAAATCTAGATTTAAGGCCTTAAATCCGTAATTTTCCTCTAGTACTAGAAAGAAATAGGATTATAATCTAACCTAAGGTTATATAACTAGTTATATAACTATAGCTTAGTATCTATATATCCTATCTATATCCTTCTTAGATAGATAGTTATTTATATTCATTTTATTTATTACATCTATATATCTACGTCGTTATTCCTAATAAATAGAAAGCTTACTAGATTTATAATAGCTATATTATTAATACTAGTTTAATATAGGTTTTAAATATAGTTAATATATATAATTTATATATATATAAAGTACTTCCTTCTAGTCTAGCCTAGTATTATATAACTATATTACACCTACTATTAATTCCTTTACTAAGTACTACTAATTAATTAATAAGCCTAAGTTATAAGAATTACTTAGTTAGAATTAGTACTATATTATTATATCTAATTAGTCTTATTAACTAGAACTTATACTTATATAAGATAATAAACTAAAAGTTACTAAATATATATTTTCTATATTAAAATACTAGAGGTACTAAAATAATATCTAGAGCTAGTATATAAGCGCGCCTATTATATATATAAAATACACCTATTTTTATAATATATAAGCTTCCTAGTTTACTAATATAACTAGCTTACTACTTATAGTAGTTTAGTATTATAAGATAATTACAAATTCTATTTAATTTTATATAAAATTAATATAATTAGTCTAGATCTTATTTAATAACCTTTTAATCTTAAAGTAATCTTATCTTTATATATTATTCTAATATCTATATATCTAGTAGTATTTATAATAGTAAGAAATATTTTAAGTAATTAATTAGATATCTATATTAAGTTATATTAACTTATTAGATAATATTAGTTAAGAGTATAACTTTCTATTAAAGCTTATTTTATAGTAGTCCTAACTTTATAAGGCCTTTTAAGTTACTAGTATTTTATAAATCTTTTATATTAGCTTATATATAAACTTAAGCCCTATCTAATAGATTAAACTACTTTATTAGTAATCTCTTATAATAAATAAACGCGTATTAAGCTTATTATCTTATAAACTTCTATATTAACTAATTATATTAATACTATTAATACTAAATTTATAATTATTATATAATACTAAACTTATATAAGTAATAAGCTAGTTATAAGTAGTTTAGTAAGTTAAGTTAATACTAAAAATAACTTCTAAGTTAAAAAAAAACAGTTAGTCTACTTATATATACCTTACTATTATCTTTTTACTATCCTATATCCTAGTATAGCATCCGTCTCAAGGGTTTTTACCGAGGTACAGCTGAGGCGGAAGCTAGCCTTACTAGGATATAGGATAATAGAATATCTAGTAATTAGGATCTTAAGCTTATTATACTTTATTAATTAATTAATAAGTACTCTAGATTCCTTTCCTAGACTAATATAAATATTAGAATTATAATATTTCTTTATATTCTACCTACTTATATATTAATACTTTATAATATTTTCTATTTAAATAAAGTTATATAACTTACTTTTAACTATCTAATACTTTAAAAATAAGGAAAATTAATATAATAGTTTAAAAGATATATTTAATTAAATAGATTTACTAATAAATATTAGTCTAATTATTTAATATCTTAGTATATCTTTACTACCTAACTAAATTTTTCTTCTTACCTTATTTTTATTATTTAATACCTTATTATAAAAATTATTCCTCCTCCTTATAATTTATACCTTATAAGTTATACTAATTATCTTTAAAGTATATATTATTATCCTTATTATATTAAATATAACTCTTTATTAGGGACTTAATATAAATCTAAATAGTATTAATATTAAGTTTATATAAGAATATTAATTATACTATTCTATATATTATATTATATATAAATATAGTATTTATATCTTAGTATATATACTAAGCCTAATTAGGAGTACATATTAGTTTATACTATAAAACTATAATATTACCCCCCCTTTTTAATTTAAAGCTTTAGTAAATATTTAAATTATTTAAAAACTTTTTTTTTATTTAATAATAAATATTATCTAACTCTATATCCTCTACTACTAGCTTATTATAGTTAGCCCTTCGCCTACTAATATTAGTAGTATCTATATTTATATTAGGCTAATACTTCCTTAGTTATTATAACTTAGTATATTAATAATAAGTCTTATCTTATAATATAGTAGTATTAGGCTTATATATAAGTAGAGCTAATAGTAGTTCCTATCCCTTTAATATCTTAAATAACTTATATAGTCTATCCTTTATAATATATTTATAATAAAAACTAGCTACTAAATTAGAATACTCTATTATATTAGTAAATAGTTACTATTCTAGAATATTATTCTTATAGCTTATATACTTAATCTTATATATTAGGTATCCTTTCTAGCCTATTATAAGGTCTTTCCTTCTTCTATTAATAGTTAAATCTAGTATTTCTTTAGCCTTATAATCTACGCCTTTATTATTAGTAAACTAGGGAGCCTGTAAAATATAAAAATATACGTATTATATAGGTATTAAGCGCATATAACTGGCGCGCTTATATACTAGCCTAAGAGCTTGAAATAATACTATAAGTTACTAAATACGTATTTAGTAACTTTTAGAAATACTAGGTAATAGAGCTAATAGGAGATAAGCCCTACTAATTAGCTATAATATAATAACTATATAGAGTTAGTACTAACTAGGTAATATAACTAAGTCTTATTAATAATTAATAGTAGTACTAATACTTCGTAGTAAGAATTAATAACAGGCGTAATATAGTTATAGGAAATAGGGCTAGGCTAGAGGGGTACTCTACGCGTATATAAATTACGTGAATCGAATGTATTTAAAACCTATATTATACTAGCGTTAACGACGTAGCTATTATAGCTCTAGTAAGCTTCCTATTTCTTCCTAGTACTAGAGGAAAATTACGGCTTTAAGGCCTTAAATCCGGATTTTCTATATATAGGACTTTTAGGCTAGAATAAAAAAACCCTGAAATTTTCCTATTTATTACTAGTATTTTACCTGAAAAAAGCGCTTTAAATAGATTTAGTAATTTAGATTTTCTGTACGGGTTTCTAGTTTACCGATAATTATTAATATTTATTAGCGGAGGTAGTAGTATTATCTATCTAGGGAGCGGGTTACTTTTATTAAGGTATAATAGTAATAGATAAAATACTAGGAATATACCTCTTATTAATATTAGTAAATCTAGTTTATAAGCTCTATTATTAATAACCCTAATTATTTTATAAGAACCTAGGTTTTTATAGTCTAATAACTTATTTAGATAAGTTATCCTAATATTCTTTATATTTAATATTATAAAATCTTTAATTCTAAATTTTAGTATAAGGTAATAATATCTATTTACTTATCTTATTTATAAGGCTTATACCTATTTTAATTAGTCTTATAAGTATTCTTATAAATTCTTTATATTTTAAATAAATATATTTATAGACCTTATCTCTATTTTAGATCTTTATATTATATTTTAATCTTATAGTATTTTAGGCTTATATTCTAATCTAGGTATATATCCTTTAATTATTATAATTGAGTAATACCTAATAATATATTAATATCTAAGTTAGCTTTAAACTTTATAATTAGTAGGAAGTTAACCTAGTTATTTTAATTATAGCTAATATATATATAGAGGTACTACTTTAAGGTAGTATTCGCGCTCTTAGTCTAATTATCTATTTCTAGGTAAAATACTATTAATAGCTTTAGTTTCATCCTAATTTATTAATATAGTTATTATTAGAAGTAGGAAGTAAACTATATCCCCCTATTCAAGATAATAGTAGAGGGGTATCCTTCCTCCCTTTATATCTATTCTATAAAAGCTTATATTATAGCTTTAACCTCTATTAAATCTAGTACTATAAATTTCTTCTTCTTAGATAATTAATCTACTACTATTATTATATATTAAAACCTTCTTCTATATTATTTATATATTAGAAGTAGTATAATAAAATTAACTAAGATATCTTATTAATATTTTTATATTTTTATATTTATATTTATACTCTACTATCTAGCTACTTAGAGCTAATAAGGGCGTTCTAAGTCTAGCTTATTAAGAGGAAACTATAATATATAAAAGAAAACCTCTCTTACCTACCTAATTTATTATAATACTTCTAAGCCTTTAAATATTATATATTATCCTTTCCCTTATATTTTATACTACCTTAATATTAGATCCTAATACTTATATACTCCTTTCTCTTATTAAGGCCTTACCCCTTTCTTTATACTATCTCTTAATAGTATCTCTTAAAAGGTCTATTCCCCCTTAATTACCCTCTTACTCTTCTTTATATAATTTAATTAATATAAGTACCCTTAACCCTCCTATTAGTTATTACTACCTTAGCTACTCCTTTCTTATATTATCTAATAATATAATATCCTTATCTATTTAACTTATAATATATAAGCTTTAATTATTATTATATTCCCTAGCTAAGTAGCCTAGTAGAAGGCTTATAATACTCTTATTAGGAATTATAATATATCTTTTCCTAATATATAAGAGGGGGCTATTATAATTATTAAAAGGTATAAATATACTTTATTATTATTATTATATTACTATTTCCTAGTATTAAGTTATATAGTAATCTACTTATAAGGGAAGGTAGATTATATTAAAATCCCGCTAGTTATACTTATAACTATAGGGTTACTACTCCTACTCCTATACGTAGTTATAGTTCTCCTAGCTAAGGGGGGTAGCTCTAGCCTTTTATTCTATCTTTTCTACTTAATATACCTTCTATCTCTTAACCTAGAGTCTCTTATATATTAAGTTAATACTACTAGTAGGAATTAAGATAGGTATTATTATATATATTAAGGGCGCGCTTGTAAAGTATATATAAAAACTCTATATTATAAGCTCTACTACTATATAATATCCTAATTTTATTCTAACTATATTTAGAGAGACCTCTTAACTCTATTAATAAGTAATAGGTTTATAGCTAGTACTATATATAAGTAGATCTTATTACTAGCTATATCTTATTAGTAGTAATCTAGAATTAGTAATAATTTAAGTAACTTATACTTACCCTTATAAATAGTCTTAGACCTCTTATAAGTATAATAACTCTTTATATAATAAGTAATTATATCTATTATTTAAGGCTAGAAATAATAAGTACTAATATATTTATAAGTTAATCTCTAACTAGTATATCCTCCTAGAAGTATTTTATAAATATCCTTAATTATCTTTATCTTAAGTATTACTATAATTAATACGTAGAGTTAATAGCTTATATAAAGTAGATTATCTATAATTATATAATCTCTTAGTTCTAGATATAATTATAATTTAGTTAAATCTTAAGGAATTTTTCTTTAATTAGATAATTTAGTATTAATAATATATTATACTAATATATTATTCTTATAATAATTCTTAATAAGCTTTATAGTTTCTAATTTAGTAATAAAGTCCTTTATTAAATCTTTAATAAAAGTATTAATATTAAGAACTCCTAAGACTTCTAATAGTAAATACTCTATTAACTTATTACTATTAGTACTATCTTATTTACTTAAATTATATATTATAACTACTATATTAAGGATTAATTCCTTAGTTTTATTAATTAATATAGGTATAAGGGTAATAGCCTTCTTTACTCCTAGGTTAAGGTAGCGGTCTTTTAATAAGATTTATTATTAATATTTAAACCTATTATTATCTTCTAATTTAAGTAGATCTCCTACCCTCCTAGTAAGACTATTAGGCTTTATTCCTTATTTACTAGGCTAATATTTTATCTTAAAGTTAAGTTTAGAAAGAAACTTTACCTATTAAGCTTATCTTTTATTTAACTATTTAGTTATTATAAAGTACTCTAAGTTCTTATAATTTATAAGAACTTAAATTAATTCTTTAATAGGTATTCTTATAAGTTTAGGATACTATTCTTTAAATATTTAAATAATAGCTAATAGTCCTTTATTATATATTTTATAATTATATTCTTATAATAATATCTTCTTTAATATAAAGGTTATAAGTTATAATATTCCTTTACTATCCTTTTAAAATAATATTATAACTATTATAAAGTCTAATATATTAGATAATAACTAGGTTTCTAACTTAGAGTTAAAATATACTAAGATAGGTATATTAATAAATACTTACTTTAGTAAATTAAATACTTTCTATTCTTTACTATCTACTACTTATAGAAATATAAATTCTTATTAATCTATAGTCTAAGTTAGATTAGATAGTAGTACTACTATAAATAAATATTAGTCTATAAACCTCTAATAGAAGTTAGTAAATCCTAGGAATACCTAGATATTTTTAATATATTTAAGTACTTTCTAATTAAGAATAATTTTAATCTTTTTTATATTAGTAAACTAGGAAGCCGTATAGAATATTAGGATCTATACTACCCGTATTTTCCGCCTTTTCTATACCCTATATAGGTTTATTAAACCTTTATATATAGCTAGAGTAGTTATTATATATTTAATATATTTAAAATACCCTTAACCTTTATAAATTATCTAATTAATACTTATATATAAGTTACTATATATACCTAGGTAAGAATTTTAGGTAGTAAACCCTTTCTATTAATTTATCCTATCCTATTTTATTTAATTATATAGTTAAATTATTTTATAAAATATATATTTTATATAACTATTATAAACTTATCGCGCTTAATATATATACTATTAACTTATAATATATAAAGATATCTTAGAATAATCTTATTATATTATAATATTATAATATTATATTTTTATTTAATTTATTCCTACTTAGCTTATTATTATCTATCTCTCTAGAAGGGTTTTATACGCGTATACTATTTCTATATTATTAGCTAATAATCTAACCTTCCTTATTAAGTAGATTACTTTTATTATTAATATTTTTATTTATACTTATATCCTCCTCTAATACCTTATAACTACTATTAGATCTATTATAACTTCTACTAATTTATATATCTTAAGTTAAGTAGTTTTTATATTAGATATAATCTTTTTAAGTTATAAAGAGTTATTTATAAGTTTAAATAATATTATCTCCCTATTTTACCTAATTTAATTAACCCGCGTAATACCTTATATTTTATTCCTTTATAACTACTTAGAGTTAAAGATAGTAATAAATCTTACTATTATATATATATATCTTATAAATAGAAGTATATTAGACTTAATAAGGATTTATAAGATATTATTAATATATAAACTCTTCTTACTTTCTTTACCTTCTTAGAATAATTTAATAATTTTAGTAACCTTATACTTAATTAGACTTAAATAGATTAGGGTAATTAGTTTCTTTAATATATTATAAATTACCTATATATTAATTAACGCTTTAATCTTAAGGTAATTATTAATATAAAGTAATAGCCTATTAGAAATATATACCTAATAAATAATAAGGGCTAATATAAGCCTTATTATTAAGATAAAGAACTTTTCTTTCCTTCTTTATATATTATTTAAGGTAACCTTTAGTATTAATATCTTTAAGTAATTTAAAACCCTAGTAATCTAATATATTAACTACTTATAAGGTAAGTCTTATTATTCTAGTTTATATAGTTTCCTAGGTATAGTTTTAAACTACTTATTAATTATTAGTTCCCTTAATATAAAAGCTAACTCTATAATCTCTTCTTAGAATAATAATTTAGGGAATAATAATATAATCCTAGCGTAATATATAACTACCTTATCCTATTTATAGAGTTTAACTTAGTTTAAATATATCTTCCTAACTTCTATAATTACCCCTTTAAACCCTTAATCTAATATATCCTTATATTATTCTAAGTATATTAAGTAGTATTTATAATAGTAGTTAGGTTAGAGGTCTATTAATAGATACCCTAGAAACTTTAAATTACTAGTATAATATAATTATAATATTTAGATAATAATAATTATTATATCCTTATACTTATAATACGCCTCTACTATTATATTTCTAACCTTATATTATTTAATAAGGATATTATAAGTCTTATTAAATTTATTAAGCTTTAACTTTATATAATACTTTAAGTTTTAGTAATAGTTATTTATCTAAGTATAATTTAATATTCTAAGATATAATACCTACCTTATATTATTATTTTAGAGTATACCTACCTAGCCTATTATATATACGGGTAACGCTTTAAATAGACTTTTAGTAAAGAAGAGCTTTTAAAGTATCTAACCCTTTATAATTATATTAAGTACTTAAACTTTATTAATTATCCTAGTATATTTATTAGATTTAATATATACTTTATTAATTATAATATTACCCTATCCTATTATTTACTGTTACTATTAAGGTAGGATTCTAGGCTTCCTACTTATCTTTAAAACCTCTAGAGTATAATCTACTAGCTTCTTCTTTACTATAGGTATTTGCTTATTATCGCTATTATTAGTAATAGCGCTATTTACTTAGCGCGCCTTCCTTGCGGAAGGCTTCCGCACTCTACGTACTTAGGTAGGTTTCCTGTTATATAGAGAATGCATCTTCTTTCTATATTATAAATTAGTTATAATATATAGTAGTAATACTATAGATCTTATTCTAACGTTACTAAGTACTATAACTATATTAATTAGAACTACTAGCTCTAGTAGTACTAGCCTTACGGTATTAGTCCTTAACAGCCTTCCGCTCCCTACTATCTTATCCCCGCTATTAGATAAATAGCTACTATAGCTACTAGTCTATTAGCTATTAAAGTAAATCTATTAGCTATTAAAGTAAATAATAAGGTATTAAGGCCCTTATTACTAGAAATACTATATCTAGGTATATTTACTTATTCCTTACCTTTATAATCCCCTACTATTACCTTTACCACTTCTTCTCTAAAGTAAAAGGTAACGTCTACTACTTACTATTATTCTACCTTACTAGTAGTATATAATTAGTAAGCTAGCTCCTAATCTAGTACTCCTCAATTAAGTAATCCGTTAGTTATACGAGATTAATTTATTTCTTAAGAGCGGTAGCCCTACTACTAATAAGCTTATAGTAAAGTCTTAGAGAGTACTTAAGTTCTTTACTATATATTACCTACGGCTAGAAGACTTACCTCCTAACCCTAAGGATAATAATACCCTAGAATTATCTATTATATCCGCGGCCTTACGACGTATTAGGTAAGTATTATTACCCGCTACTATAATACGCTTCCCGCCTAAGTAGGTAGTTAATAAATATAGATTTAATATTAATATTTAAGTCTAGTATATTAAGCTTAAGAGGGTAAATATTATCCTTATAAGCTTTAAACCTATATTAATACTACCGCCGTCTAAGATACTAACGCTAGTATTAAGTATAGCTACTACTACCTTCTTAGAGGCCTAGTAAACCGAAATAGCTAGTATTATTACCTAAGCTATATATATATTTAATTAGATATAACTAGGTAATCCGCAGCCTACTATAATAGGTCTTTAATAAAAACCTTATTCGTCTACTTCTACCTTTAGGCCTTATAATATAGGATACTTCGATCCCGACCTATAAGTAATACCTATTAAAGTAAAAGATAATTATAATATCTATTATAATATCTTTAGTTTTACTAACTACCTCCGTATTAAGGTAGCTAATATAGATCCTACCGTCTTAAGGTAGAATATAGATTCCTATTTACTTAGTACTACTAATAAGTAGTATACTAACTAGCTTAATAAGCTCAGCCGCTCTAGCTTATATAATAATCCTAATAGTATTAATTAATAGTATAAGAGTCTTAAAGTAAGATTCTATAATTCCCTAGGTAAGTCGCTATCTTTACTTAAGTCTATCTATTATATAATTAAAGATGTAAGAAATTATTATAATCCGGCTAATTACATTAATACTATTATTCTTAATAATAAGAACGCTAGCTTTACCTCTATAGAGGATATATAGGTTAGGTTAGCGTATAAATATATAGATAGTGAATTAAGATAGACCTTACCTTATCTAACTAAGAAGTCTACTATTAGTAGCCTTCTTATAGAGCTTTACTATAAGAAAGATATCTAGTTTAATATCTATAAGAAGCCTTCCGTAGATGTAATAAGGTCCTCGTTATAAGCTAATAAGCTATAAGGTAGTAAATAAGGTTAGTAGAATTCTAATTTTAATTATCCTCCTTTTAACTTAAATCTATATTAGTAAAATAGCTAGTACGGCAATAATCTTAGACCTTATAGTAACCCGTCAAATCCTTATAGAAATAGGCTATTCGGTAATCCTTTTTATAACTTATAGAATCGTAATAATAATAATTAATAGTAGCTACAAAACATCTAAGTAAGGATTTTACCTAGAGGTTATTAATAGTTATAAATTACTAGCGGAAATATAAATATAATAGCTAGGATATAACCGAATAATATTAATAATAAGAATCCCTACTATAAGCTACCTTTTTAGAATAAGCCCTTCTAAGTAAATGCTCTATATCTATATAATAACCGGGCCTACTAAGTAAGCGCGGAAGACAAAGAGGAGGATAATAATAATAAGGTCCTTAATAATTAGGTATAATATAATACTTACGAGGAAGGGTACTGTTAAGGTATTAACTAGTCTTAGGCAGACTAATAGGCAGAATAAGACTAGTCTCTACTAGAGCCTTCAGGCTCTACTACCGTCGATAAATCAAGCATTAATAATATAGTAGAGAACTATTTTATTAATCTAAAATTACCTAAACTAACATATCGTGCTTATACTTCTATATTTAAATTAAATAATACCTTATATAGATATATCTATTCTAGCTATATCTTATTAAAGCCTTTTATAATATCTTCTTCCTTAGGCAAATTAAGTAAAAGTAAACTAACCCTATTAGGTAAATCCTTATTTAAATCACCTATTATCTACTTTAATACTAATAATATTACCGTTAAGGGGTATAGCTTCCGGGGATATTACTACGTTATAGTCCCCGTTATATTTTTAGCGGGTAGTAATAAATACTAGGTCTATATAAATACTAGTACTTAAGTAAGTCTAATTAATTAAGACTTCTTACTTATAGTATTCCCTACTATATCTATAGAAAAGATACCTATACCTATAATAGTAAGAGGTATTAATAATAAGAAATATAATACTAGTAAATTTACTAAGATCCCTATATTCTTTAAGAGCCTTAATAGGATAGTTACTTTAATAGAGTGTAAGTTCTATATTATAGATAACTTATTAGCTAAAGTACTTATTATTATAGATATCTTAAAGCCTAAGTAAATAGTTATTAACTTTAGGGATAACTTAATAAAGATTAGATCCTATTAGAATATAGAGATACCTATTATAGTTATTGATTAGGGTCCCTGCATTACTGCCTTAGTATTTACTAAGAAATAAATAACTATACTAGCCTATAATAACTTCGCCGTACTAATCTTAGGCTCTTAGTATTAAATATTAAAATTGCCTTAAGACCGTGATTTTATATTTAAACTTAAGGTATTAAATACTCTATTACTATGTGTATATATTATAGATATAGTAATATCTTACGTTTTCGTCCGTAATAATATTAATAGCCCTATTATACTTATACGTAACTAGGTCCTTAGTAAAGTAGCTAAATATAAGCTAGCCGGTTACTTTCTTATTAATTCTAATAGTAAAGCTCTTGTAAGTAAACCTCCTGCTAAGATAACTAGCTAGGTAAGGTTTAGTATACGCGGTTTACTTACTACTGTAATAGCCTTTACAGCTGCGATAAGCTCTCCTTATACTACTTAACCTACTATAATAAATCCTTAGGTAGCCTAAGCGAATAAGGCCCTTAATACCTCACCCCTAGTTAAGATATATTATCCTACCGGAGTTATAATTTATAGTACTATACCCTAAGTAGCTACTTTAATCGTGGCTATAATTAATAAATTTCTTAATCTTTAGAAAGACACCGGTAACGTTATTAGTATTCCTGAGTTATAGTATATAGAAATTCCCTTACTTAATAATTAGGAAGATCTATATAAACCGGGTTAAGCACGCGTATACCCTCTTAGTTAGAGAGATAAAGAAGTAATTAATATAGAGTTTAATAAGCTTTATTCCTAAGGAAGGTTAGAATAGATAAATACGTCTACGCCGTTCTCCTTCCCCTACTTTATCATCTAGAAAAATACTTCTAATAGCCTAAAAGGCCGAGTCGTTATTAATATTAGGGCATTAAATAAAATTATAATACCGGATACTTACCCTATTCCTCTTTAATTAGAAATACTTACCCTACTACGGAATGCTCTATATATCTCGATAGTTAATACGGTAAGCTTCTTCTATTAATAGTAGGTAAAGTAGGACTACCGGTACCATCTTATAGTAGCCTCTTATAGAGGCTAGGAAACATTTAATATCCCTATTATAGGTTTTAGGAACTCTCCGGCATATATCTAATAGATAATTAATACTATACTTCGGGAATTTTATTACTTTTACTAAGCGTATATAGATAATATAGTAATTTTCTCTACCTCCTTAGATAAATATCTTAAGTACCTCTATAAAGTCTTTAGTAAACTAGATAAGTATAATATATATTTATCTCCTAAAAAGTTATTTCTTAGATACTCCTCTATCTATTTACTTAGGTAAAGGGTTAATATATTAAGTCTATTAACGGCGGCTAAGAAACTTACCGTAATTACTATACTTATATTCCTAGATACCCTAGGTCAGCTTAAGAAATACCTAGGTATAATAGGTTATAATAGGTAGTATATAGCATTCTACGCTACTATTATAAAGCCTTTACTACGGCGTAAGACTTTACTTATAAAGTTAATTAGCGTTAGAGGTAATATACGCAAGAAGATAGCCGGTAGACTAAAGGTCCTAGTCCCTACTCCTAAGGAATTAAATACCTTTTACCATCTATAAAAGCTTTTTACCTCCCTAAGTATCCTTTACTACTTTAATAAGTAGCGTTAACTATTTATTAATCTAGATATAAGTAAGAAATTTAGTTTTAGAGCTATTATCTACTATACTATTAAGGACGCTTATAAATAAGGCCCTTCTTTTATAACTATAATAGTAGATTTACCTAAGTTCCCTAAGTAAAAATCTTAGTAACCTATCTTATTTCTTAGTCGTTTACTTACCGACGCTGAGACTAGGTATTAGCCTACCGAACTTAAAGTCGTAGGGTTAGTATAGGTTATTAAGAAGGTCTATTATATAATTAAAGTAACGTGAAAGCCTACTACCATTATCTATATAAATCACTTAGCTACGGTATTAATAGTAAGGTAGACGAGTCTAAATATAGTATTAACTAAAAAACTTAATCTCCACCTTATTAGAGTATTAGAATATCTCTAATAGTTTTACTTAGATATTTATTATAAACTAGGTAAAGTAAATATAGTACCTAATACCTTATTAAGGCTAGTAAGTCGTGAATATTATCTATAATAAGACGCGGAAGGCGAGTTAGATACCTTATCTATAAAATGCTTCCTAGTTAGCTTAGTAGAAATAAGCGAACCCTTTTATAATTAACTTATTACTAGCTATTAGAAGCCTTAGTAGGTAAGGGTTATCTAAATAGTTAAGTAAAATAAGGACCTTAGTAATAATACTATAACCCTAGTATACGAGCTTATTAGTTAGGTTTTATATTTTAAAGATAATAAATAAGGGCTACGTCTATATATTCCTTCTACTATAAAAGCAGAAGTATTTAAGCTTACATATAATAAATTAGGATACCTAGGCTACGCCCGTACTTATAAAAGGCTAATAGAGGGTTTATATATCTATAACTTATCTAAAAAGCTTTATAAATTTATCCGCTATTACCCTTAATACTAGTATAACTAGACGCCGCGCTATATACCGTATAGATTAATATAACCTATCTTAACGCCTTCGCGTCCATTCTATACGATTACTATTAACTTTATCCTAGTACTTCCCTTAACTACAGAAGGCTTTAACTATATATTAACGGTTATATATAAGTTCTCTCAGGCGATTACCCTTATTCTAGGTAAGATAACCTAGATAGTAAAGGGTTAGGTAGTAAGGTTACTTAATAGATTAATAGAATTAATTAGGGTTTACCTTAAGTAATAATTTTAGATCGTAATTAGAAATTCATTATATAACTTTAGTAAAGTATCTTCTATTACTTAAAGGTTAATTTACTTTACTTAGCTACCTAGTACCCTTAGACTAATAGTTAGTTAGAATAATTAAACTAAACTACTAAAATAGCCCTTTAGTACTATATCGCTACTATTAAATACGCTTCCTTATAGCTATCTATTCTTCTAAGAATAATAGCTACGCTTAATAATTCTACGAAATATACGTCTACGAATAAGACACCTACTAAAGTACTCTATAGATTTTAAACTAAGGAGGCATTAGATCTACTAAAGCCTGAGGTAGATTATATTCCGCTAGAGATTACAACTACCTTACTAATAAGGCCCTTATTACCTATTATAAAAGTAACGCTAGCGACTATAAAAGTACCCTGAGTACCCATCTCTATAACGGAATATCGACCTTCTTATATTAATATAAAAGACGCTATTACTTTTACCTCGCTTAGGATAAAGGACTATTATAACTTAAAGTATACGGTAAAATTCTTTAATATTAGTAACCTCATAAACCTACGCTTATATAAGGGCTATAGGGTTCCTAGTATTATATTAAAGAAGCTTAGCTAATAGTATATCAGCCCCTTTAAGGTCCTTAATAGAGTAGGCCGTCTTACTTATAGGTTAGAGTTATTAGATATAATATATATTTATAACATTATCTTAATAGCCTATCTTAAACCTACTACTAATCTAGTAGATAACTTATATTAACGCCGCTACCTACCTACCCCGCCTATTATTATTAATGGAGACGTTAAATATAAAATTAAATAACTCCTATAGAAACGCCGTATTCGCCGTAGCCGCGGTTAGTCTACCTAGTACCTAGCTAGATGGCTAGGCTATAGACCGGAAGACGACTAATAGATACTAGATTATTACCTATTAAATACTCCGGAGCTTATCTAGGTATATAAGGAGGTAAACGGTCCTAAGGTAGGAGCTAAAGGATAATTTCTCGCCTTGCCGGTTATCTCTTTCTTTTACTTTAAGCGTTTTTAATTAAGGTAATATCTGCTAATACTAATATATATACTATTAGGACGATAGCTTTATTTATTATAGGTATTTACTATAGGCATTTACTTATTATCGCTATTATTAGTAATAGCGCTATTTACTTAGCGCGCCTTCCTTACAGAAGGCTTCCGTACTCTACGTACTTAGGCAGGTTTCCTGCTATATAGAGAATACATCTTCTTTCCATATCATGAATTAGTTATAATATTCTTTACTTATTTATTATATAATATTATAGTAGTAAAGTAAAGTATATATAACTTATTATTTAAGTTATTAAAGTAGGGGATATCTTTAGAGGGTATTATAAATTAGTAGTCCTCTTTATTTAATTTTAATATATATACTTTTAATTTAATATTATTATATATATATTATAAAGTCTACTTATACTTCTAAGCCTTTATATTTAGGAAATACTTTATCTATCTTAATTAATAGGATAATAAAGCTAGAGGTATAAGTATAAGGGTTAGGCTATAACTTAGCTTTAGCTTTTAAGATATTCTAGTATTAATATATATATATTAAATATTAAAGGGGTTATTAAATAGGTATTTAATATTAAGTAGCTAAGGGTTCTTTAATATCCCCTTTAAGAGGTATAAGTTATATCTCCCTTTAGTCCTAGCTTCTTTAATACTATTAATAATTAATATAAGGGTCCGGTTTAAGATAACTACCTTAATAGCCTTAATAGTCTATAGCCTTTATTAGTTAATAGTCTTAAGCGGAGTACCTTAGTTTATTACCTTCCTAAGTCCTATTATATTTATAAGGTATCTACTATTTTAGAATACCTTTATCTTAAAGTAGATAAATACCCTAAATACCTAAAATAGCTTAAGATCTAATAATAACCTAAATAACTTAATAGTCTTATTAGGTTAATAATATATATTAGGATTAAAGTAAAATAGATAAGTATAATCCTCCTACCTCTTATCCTATTAATAAAGCTATTTAGTTATTATAATTAGATAGTTATTAATTAGTTTTATTATTATATCTTCCTCTCCTTCTTTTATAATATCTATTATCTCGCGTAATTCTATATCTTTAATATCTAACTTTATAATAGGATTAATATCTATACCTTACTTAATAACTTTTTATTTATATACTATCTAAGTATTATTAAATCCCTACCTTATTATAAATCATAACTCCCGTCTATTTAATACTTTAGTACTTTCTAATAATTACTATTTATCTACTATAACTTAATCTTTAAATTTAGATTCCTATATTAGATTAATTACTTTATTTAATTTAATAGTATCTAAAGAATTATTCTTCTCTAGTAAGGTATTAGGCTAAGTATAGATTTTAGTATTTTTAATTAGTTTAATAAATAGTATTATAATATTAGGAGTATTAACTTTAGCCTTTCTAATTAGTTTAATAGATATAACTATATTATTAGCTAGAGTATAAGCTTTAACTAGTTTAGTAGATATAACTAGGTTATTAGCTAAACTATAAGCTTTAGCTTCTTTAATTAATTTAGTAGATATAACTATATTATTAGCTAAAGTATAGGCTTTAATTAATTTAATAGATATAAATAGGTTATTAGCTGGAGTATAAGCTTTAACTTCTTTAGTTAGTTTAATAGATATAATTATATTATTGGCTAGAATATAGGCTTTAACTAGCTTAATAGATATAATTAGGTTATTAGCTAGATTATAAGCTTTAGCTTCTTTAATTAATTTAATAGATATAACTATATTATTAGCTAGAGTATAGGCTTTAATTAATTTAATAGATATAACTAGGTTATTAGTTAGATTATAAGCTTTAACTTCTTTAATTAATTTAATAGGTATAATTATATTATTAGCTAGAGTATAAGCTTTAGCTAGTTTAATAGATAAAACTAGGTTATTAGCTAGACTATAAGCTTTAACTTCTTTAATTAGTTTAATAAGGGTAATTAGATTAGAAGATTTATATAATAAGAGGATAACTAATAATCCTATCTATATTAAATAAATACTTCCGTCCTTTATTAGTATTCTATTAAAAACCTCCCCCTTTTAGTTTAACTCTACCTCTTAGTTATAATCTATTAATCTATTAATATTATGATATTATCTTTATCTTTATCTTTACTATATAACTTAATACTCTTATTCTTAGATAATTAGCTAAAGTATAGTTAACTTATAATAGTAGTTTCTAATTACTTCTAAGTAGGTAATATACTATATCCTATTTAAATCCCTAATATTTAATTAGCTATTATTATAGCCTTTACTACGCCTTTAGCCTACTATTATTATATCCTTTTATTATACTTTATCTCTATTTTACGCCTCTTAATTTAGGGTTAAAGATATCCTATTTAAATTTAGGCCCTAGTTATAATAGTAGATATTAATTATATAATATTTATTATTATAAGGGATAGAGAAGGTAGTTACTTACTTAGAGTCTCTAATAGAGTAATTAATAGAATAGAGGCCTATTAAGTAGAATTATTCTATCTTATTATAAACTTTAATATAGGGTTAATACTTATACTATTAATAACCTCCCTTATAACCCTATAAAGTTAGTAATTATTAGTTAATTTAGTTAGAAACTAAGCTTCTTTATACTTAAATTATAATATTACTTCTAAGGGCTTTAACTCTAAGTCTTTATTATAATACTAAATAAACCGGTCTAAGGTTAAATATATTAGTAGGCTTCTTATATCTAATAAAGGATTAGGTAACTAGATAATATCTAATAATAAAAAGCCTAGTAGTTTTTTTTATTATATATTACCTTTAAATTAATATCCCTTATATCTTAATCCTACGCGGCCTCTTATTTTATTTATTATTTTAGGGTTAATAATACTACTATACTATCTTCTATTATTAAGTAGTTTAAACTTATATCTTAGAGGGGTAATAGTTATTATTTTTTATATTCTTCCTTCTTCCTCTTAATTTTTTATTTAGTCTTAAGGTCCTATTATCTAATATTTAAGTAAACCTATTATACTATCTTAGAGAGTATACTAAGTTTACTATCTCAATTTAGACTACCTAATAGGTATAGTCTATTATACTTATACTTTTAGCCTAATTATATAATAAAATCCTACTCCTTTACCTAGGCTTCTTTACCTTTAAAGTCTTAATACCTACCTTTTTATACTATTCTTTAATATCCTCTCTTATTAACTCTTAATCCGCTTTTATTATAGTAGTTTTATTATATACTTTAATTATATTTAAATAGGGAGGGTCCTCCGTCTTATTATAAAATTTATTATATTTTATTTATAATATTATATTATTAAATTTAAATAGGTAATATAAATCTCTTCTCTTACTATTAAGGTAATATTTTCTTTAGCTTAATAATAATTATAACTTATATAAAGAGAGTAATTCTAAACGCGAGTTCTATTTATAATTAGTTAATAATACTTATTATAAATAAGGTTTATTAGTAGGGCTATATACCTTTACTTACCTTATTAAGTATAACCTTACTAAGTCTAACCTTACTAGTTTAAACTAATAGCTATTATACTTAATAAATATAAATAATTATTTAATATAATAAATAATTATTTATATACTATTATAAGGAGCTACTACTTAGTATACCTTAAATCTAATATCTAGGATTATTTCCTATAATTAATAAAGTATATAAAGGTAATAAGATAAAAACTTATTTAAATATTAACTAAAGTAGAATATAATATATTACTTTCTATAATTAAATATACCTTAGTAATTACTTAGGCTACTTACCTTAATTTAGATATAGGTATATATTTCTTTTTAAGTAAATAGCTTATACTAAGTAAGGGTAGGTAATATAATAGTTAATTTATAAGTTATATTTACTCCTATAAAAGGGGGCCTAAGAAAAGGATTTAATTTAGTATATAATCTACTAACTTATAATTAAAGCTTATTATATAAAATACTAACTTATAACCTAATCTTATATAGCCGTATACTTATTAGTTTATTAGATTATACTAGGTTTATCTAACCTATTTTACTACTTATAATTAATTTTAATACCCTCTAGGCCCCTACTACCTATTAGCGGGTACTTTAGCTAGGGTTAAGTTATTAATACTAATAGCTATATTTTTATTATATCCCTCTCCCTTTATTAGCTTAGTTAAGACTAGATTATTAGCCCTAGCTTTACCCTAGTCCCCTACCTCTTCTTATTAGTCTATATTTAAATCTACTCCTTTATTATCTAACTCTATATCGCGGTTATATAAGCTAAGTTTTAATAATAGTAGTTCGGCGTTATATATAATATAGTTACCTACTCTAATTAAATGTTAGAGTAATTTATATTAGGCTTATATATAAGGCTAATTACCTATTTAGATTCTTATATAGTTTATAATAATCGCTAAGACGTCGCCTATATAAGAGACTCTAGAGAGGAGGTAGAAAGGGAGGGTTATAAAGCCTAGTATATATAATACTATTATATAAAGGATTATTATAGACTTCTCCTCTCCTTAATAGCTATTAATAGTAGTAGACTTTATATTATATAATCTATCTTCTAGTTTTAATATTTATTTAGTAAGGTTAACTTATATAAGGTACTTTATAAGGATAATAATATCCTTACTTATAATTCCTTATCTAATATAATATTAATAGAGCTTTATTATAACTTATAACTTATATTTAATTTAATTAAATTAGGAGAATCCTATCTTAATTACTTTACTATTAGTCTTAATCTATATAAGTATAATATTTTAATTAAATATATCCTAGTATATCTATATAGCTTTACTATAATTAGGGCGGTTTACTAAATCTACTATAAAGATAATAGAACCCTTATACTAGATTTTTAAATTAGTATTACTAATAACTAGAATAGTTTAGTATTACTTAATAAGTTTATATTTAGGGTAGCTTAAGGTTACCTAGTACTTATATATACTTTTATTTATTAGTTAGATAAATAGATTATATTATATATCCTATTTCTAAGGTAGTAGCTATTAATTATTATAAGAAAGATATATACTATTCTTATATTCTACTAGAGTAATAAAAAGATCCCTATTCTCTACCTTACTAGCTTCCTAAATAATATTATAATCTCCTTTAAAGGAAGTTTTAACAATTATATAACCTATATTTATAAGGATTATAATAAGTATAATAATATTATTTTAAAGAATATCCTTAGATAGTAAATATTTAAATAATCTAAATACCTTATACTCTTCCTTTATTTTAAAGGGGATATTAAGTAAAGCCTAGAGGAATATCTTATTAAAGTATATATAAAGCCTCTTATATTAGGATATACTATTAGCTTTACTTAGTTTATAATTAGTTATCTCTTATACTACCTTTTATAACTTTATAATTACTAGAGTATTTATATTACTCTACTTAGGCCTAACCTTATATTTATAGTCTTTATTATTATCTTTAGAGGGTATAACTTATATAGATTTATAATCTTAAGTAGTTTTATTCTTATTTAGTACTATCTAAATATTATTATTTTCTAGTCTACTAATATTAATAGTATTAGTATTTAGTATAGTATTAGTATTTAGTATAGCGTTAGGATTTAATATAGTATTAGTATTTAGTATAGCGTTAGTATTTAATACTTCGCTAGTATTAGCGATATTCTATATTTAAGTTAGATTAGCGCTTAGTTTAGGCTAATTAATAATACTTATATTATAAAGTTAATATTAGTAATTTAAGATACTATATAAGTACTTATAAGATTTCTTAATAATATCTATTATAAGTACGTTATAAATAAAAATAGGGATTAAAGAGATAGAGTCTTATTATAAGTTATTAGTATTATAAGTTATATACTAGCTATCTAGTTAAATAACTACTTATTTTATTATAGGTAAATAAAAGTAGATTATATTCTTATTAATAATTATAGTTCTAGCCTTCTTTAGCTAAGTAAGCTTAATATTTAGTTTTATAATAAAAGAGTCTATTACTCTATTTATAAGGCTTAGTACCTTTACCTTTTTACTAGCTAATATAAGTAGTAATATAATAATTATATTAACTTTTATTTTTCCTATTCCCTATAATCCCTTAATAAGTCTAAGGTTATTAAGTAAGTATACTAAGTACTTTAATATACCTATCTAGGAATAATCTAGCTTAATACCCTAGGTTATAAGCTTCTCCTTATAATTAATTCTATAAAAGAGGTCGCTTATAATATATACCTAGATATCTTATTTAAAGATAAGTTATTACTATCTAGGGTTATAGAAATACTTTCTATCCCCTTTATATATAGGATTTAGGGTCTTAATAGCTACGAACTAGAACTTATATAGTATATTAAATAGAATTAGTCTAATATTAACTATAATTACCTATTTATAAAAATAGTAATATTAAATTATAGCTAATAGTATCTTAGTAGTATTTATTAGATTAAAGACTAACCCTAATTATAAGTTACTTTAAACCTCTTCATTAATAGGATGATAAAGTATAATAGTATAATTAATAGAACTAATAAAAGGAAATAGCTTTAAAAGAATATATACTAACTACTCCTTATCTTTAAATTTAATAAGAAAGGAGTCTTTAACTAAGAACTAATATTTAAATTTAGAGGGTAATTAAAGAAGGCTTATATAGATATAATTACTTCTAGGTATAACTTTTAAGATATATAATTAATACTCCTAGATCTAATATTTTATAATATCTTTAATATTATTTTCTTTCTAGTAGATAATTAATATACTTTTTATAGTTTAGTACCTATAACTATTCTTATATATATAAGATAGCTAGTAATAAGATCTACTTATATATAGTACTAGTTATAAACCTATTACTTATTAATAGAGCTAAGAGGTCTCTTTAAATATAGTTAGAATAAAACTAGGATATTATATAGTAGTAGAGCTTATAATATAGAGTTTTTATATATACTCTAAGTACGCCCTTAATATATATAATAATACCTACTTTAATTCCTACTAGTAGTATTAACTTAATATATAAGAGACTCTAGGTTAAGAGATAGAAGGTATATTAAGTAGAAAAGATAGAATAAAAGGCTAGGGCTACCCCCCTTAACTAGGAGAATTATAACTACGCGTAGGAGTAGGAGTAATAACCTTATAATTATAAGTATAACTAGTAGGATTTTAATATAATCTACTTTCCCTTATAAGTAGATTATTATATAACTTAATACTAGGAAATAGTAATATTATAATAATAATAAAGTATATTTATACCTCTTAATAATTATAATAGCCCCCTCTTATATATTAAGAAAAGATATATAATAATTCCTAATAAGAGTATTATAAGCCTTATTAGGCTACTTAGCTAGGGAATATAATAGTAATTAAGGCCTATATATTATAAATTAAATAGATAAAGATACTATATTACTAGATAATATAAAAAAGGAGTAGCTAAGATAGTAATAACTAATAGGAGGATTAGGGGTATTTATATTAATTAAATTATATAAAGAAGGGTAAGAGGGTAATTAAGGGGGAATAGACCTTTTAAGAGATACTATTAAGAGATAGTATAAAGAAAGGGGTAAGGCCCTAATAAGAAAAAGGAGTATATAAGTATTAGAATTTAATACTAAGGTAGTATAAAGTATAAGGGAGAAGATAGTATATAATATTTAAAGGCCTAGAAGTATTATAATAAATTAGATAAGTAAGAGAGGTTTTCTTTTATATATTATAATTTCCTCTTAATAAGCTAGACTTAGAACGCCCTTATTAGCTCTAAGTAACTAGATAGTAGAGTATAAATATAAATATAAATATAAAATATAAATATATATATATATAGGATATTAGTATTTTAATAGTTAGATAGTTTATATATAATATAATCTAACCCTTTTAAACTTTATATTTTATATTAGCTAGTCTATTAAATTAATAAGTAGAAGGTAGAAAGGCTTTCTCAAGTATAAATACCCTTATAATTCTATTATAAAAAATAAAAAATAAATTAGGCTCTAAAGTAATAGATAATATAGATAGCTTAACTATTATATTATTAGATATATTAAATATCTTAAATAGTTAGTTTTAAATATATTAGTAATTACCTAGAGTTCTAGCTTCTTAAAGGATTCCTTTAGTATATACCTTTATAAGGTAGAATATTAGAGATAGGAAACTTAACCTACCCTTTTAATAATAGGTAATTACTTCTTAATCACGTATTATAATATAGAAGTCTTTAAATACTTTCTTAATATAGTTTTTATTTATATTACCTACTATAAATCCTATATAGGTTATAGGATATATATAAATAACTAGTTAGTCTAAGATATTATATATAATATTAAGTTAGATTACTTAAGTATAAAGTAATTCCTTTATATAAGTATATTCTAGAGTAGGTATATCTTTACTTACTAAGGCCTTAATTTTAATCTTAATCTTTATACTTAATAACTAAGTTTTATATTTAATTATAGAGATCCTAGATATTACCTAATTACTATTATCTTTAAATTAGCTAATAGGGGACTTCTAGCCTAGAAAGAGGAGCTTTACTTTATATATAAGTAACTTTTTAATTTTTACTATAGCCTTATTACCTACTATATCTTTAATAGGCTTATAATCGCCCTTAAAGTAGTCGTCCTTATAATACTAATAAGTATTAGGATTTATATAGACCTCGCCGCTAGCTAAACCTAGGTCCTTATCCTATATATAAGTGGCTATAATATTTCTATAAAAAGGTATCTTAAGTCTAGAGTAAAAGCCTATAAGAATATTAAATAAGGTATATTATATAAGTAAGGGTAAACTTATAAATAAAGTAAGTTTATCTACTACTATTTATAACTTAAAACCTAGTATTATCTTAATATTAGAATAACTAGAAGTAGATACCCTAAGGCTAAATATTTAAAGTAAGAGGTTTATAATAAGGCTATAAGTCTATTTATTAGTAAATAATATTATTTTATAGTAAGGAGTATTTATATATATAAACTATAAATACTTACTTACTACTACTCTAGTTCTTAAAGGTTAAGGAGAAATAATAAGTAATATATTATTAATAAGAGGTTAGTATTATATAGGTTAATTCTAGGTAATATTTATATAACCGCGTTATACGCTAGTTAAGTAAAGTAAAATAATAAGACTATTTATTATTAGTATAACTTATTTTACTAAGGCTTTTATTACTAAGTTCTAAATAATAGTAAGTTTACTTAAGGATATTTTAAAGGTATAAAGGCTATCTTTTATTATTAAGTTTAAGTATTAGTATTAAATAAGCTCTTACTAGGTAAGGGTAGGTAATTAGTAGAAATTCTAATATAAAGGATAAATTATTAACTTTCTATAAGTAGTAAGTAGTTTATAATCCCTAATATAAGTAAATATAGAGTAGATACTAGCTATATTAATATAAAATTAGGAGTAAAGTATTAATAATACTAAAATAGTACTTATTTAATCTATTATATTTAAAGGCCTTAAATAGGTTTTACTTCTATAATCTTCTATTAATTAGTCTTTCCTTATATATATTATAGAATAGATATAAGTATATAAGTAGAATAACTATATTTACCTAGCTATTATATATTAAGGCTATACTTCTAGGAACCTTTAATTAAAATAGGTTTAATAAACCTTATCCTAATATAATTTAAGTCTAAGTTTAAGCTCTAATAGTAACTATTATATATATAACTAACTAACTTCTACTATTAGAGTAATAGATATATAAATCTCTTTTAAAGTTTACTATTTATATTACTATTATTAGAGGCTTTTAAGTTTTTTAGGGGTCTATAATAAATATAATAGTAGTAGGTCTAGTAAGGGATAGATAATAATAACTACTTAAGTATATTATATAATTAATTAGTAAAAGAACCCGCTTTATAATAATAGAACTACTAAAGTATTTAACTTACTATTAGTTATAATATAATTCTAGAAATTAGGAAGTATAGCCTAGTACTTATATTCTATTATATACTTTAGATTAGGCTTTAGTAAATAAGAGATACCTGCTTCCTAATTAAAAATTATACTTTATTAATATATTTATTATATAGTAATTATAGTAGTATTAAATATTATACTTATATAAAGTACTAAACCTATTTAGGTAGATATAAGGTTATAGATTTATTAGTATATCTATCCTATCCTAGCCCTATTTATATAGTAGATTTAAGACTTAATAGTTATACTTACTATAAAGCGACTCTCTATTAATACTAATAGATTTCTTATCCTCCTTAATATTATACTTAAAAATTCCTATTATTATATAACTATAAAGTAAGCCTTAAAGGTTAAGCTACTTACTAGGAATATAAGAGATATTAATATAAAGCGTTAGGATATTAATATATAGATAAAAGGTAATAAAAAAGAGCTAATAATACTCTTAAATATTAAAGATAAAATACTTAGCCCTTCTACTACCTATTATATACTACTACTTAACTAGATTACTTTTATAAATATATACCTCCTACCTATATTAATACTACTATATATACTATCCTTAGCTTAAAGTATATAGATTTACTATTATCTATTCTAGGTTAAGGAGTAAAGGAGCTTATTTAAGCTATCTAAGTATTATATTACCTAGGTATAGAAGATTTAGATCTACTACTCCTAAAAATAGTTATAATTAGTAATTAAAGTATAAGAAAGAGTTCTCTTATTAAAGGAATAAGTAGAATTAAAGCTTTATAAAGTATAGGTATAAATACTTAATACCTACTAGAGATTAATTTAATAGAGGATACTAATTTAAAAGGCTAATAGAGTTATAAAGTCTTCCTTTATATTAAGTATATCTATTAGAGTAGCTTAAAAGAGTATATAATAAATCGACTAACTATCGAGTCAGGTTTTAGTACTATAGATTAGTACCGACCCGAATACTTAGTACTAGTTTAGGTACCGACCTGAATACTTGGTACCTACTTCCAGTACCGACCCGAAAAGCCGGTACCTTAGCGAGTCGGGTTAGACCGACCCGACTCGCTAAGGTATCGCCAAGACGCTAAGCCCCTAATAAAATAGTAAGGGACACTAATTTTTTTCTAGAATTACCCCTATTCTAAAATTAGATTTTTTTTAAATTAGAATTTAAATACCCCTCTTAATTCCCTAGGGATATGTATTACCTTTTTGTATTACCTTATTTACTTTTTAGAATTTCTTAGGTAATAATAATTATAATAATTAGTAGTATAGTAGTAAATCCTATATATAGTAAGAAATATTACTTTAAATAGAAAATATTGCTAATATTATAGTCCTTATTTCTCTAGGGATATACGTTACCTTTTTATATTACCTTAAAGAATTACCTAGGTAATAATAATAATAATAATTAATAATATAGTAGTAAATCCTATATATAGTGAGAAATACTACTATAAATAGAAAATATTACTAATATTATAGTGTTTATTATTTATAGGGATATGTATTACTTTTTTATATTATCTTATTTACTTTTAAAGAATTACGTAGGTAATAATAATAATAATAATAGAAAAAAAATAGAAAATATAGTAAGAAATACTACTAAAAATAGAAAATATTACTAGAGAAAAAATTCTTGTCGAGTCGGGTTAATACTTCGGTACTAATACTTAGTACTACCTTATAGTATTAACTCGAATACTCGGTACTAACTATTAGTACCGACCTGAATACTTAGGCTAGGAATTTAGTATTAACTCGCTAAGAGTCGAGTCGGGAACCCGACTCGAGTTTAAAGTACTAACCCGACGCGGTTAGTCTAATAATAAAGGCTTAGCCTTTAAGTTCTTAAGTAAATATAGATAGTAAGGATTATCCTTTTATATATATTACCTTAAAAGATAATATAATAAACGCCTTAAAGTATACTTAACTAGTAATACTTAATTTAAGTAGCTCTTATAAAAAGTATAAGCTAGGAAACCCTATTATAAACTATATATATTAGGTTAAATTCTTACTAAATATTATCTATTTTAATATCTTTAATCCTAGCCTTCTAAACTTATCCTTTTTAAACTATTAGGTATTATTAATATATTTAAAGTCTTAAATAAAGCCTATCTTATAAATTTTATCTAGAACTTAGTTAAGGAGTATATTAAAGCTCTAGACTATATTAATCTTTTTATACTTATTATAACTTATAATATAGCTAATTCTAGTGCCTTTAAATTAATCTAAGAAATAAAGGTAGAACTAAGGACTATTAATTACTTAATTAACCTTAATTAGATAGTAAGAGATAATATACTTAATTAATAAGCTTAGTTTCTTAGTAGTAAAGCCTTTTAGCTTAATTTTAGGGTCTCTTCTTCCTCTTACTACCTATCTATCTATTCTTAATAAGAGAAGACTAATACCTCTAGCTTCTTAAGAAGTTATTTTCTAAAACTACTCTACTTAAGATATATTAATTAACTTTACTAATTAGTAATAGTAGCTAAGTATATATTACTTAATAAGTTTAAGTCCCTTTTATAAGAGAAGTAGGTAGAAATTAAAGTTAGCCTTATAATTTACCTTAAGACTAATAATATCTAATAACTTTATTACTAAATAATAAAGATATCTTTAACTAAAATATAACCCTTATTATTAATAACCCTAATTTAATATACTATAATAGCTACTTTAAAATTAAAATAACCTTCCCTATTAATTACTCTTACTTACTACTAACTTTCTAGTTTAACTACCTAATCTACTATCTAAATATCTACTTAAATAGTAAGCTTTATATCTCTATCCTCTATATTCTAGGTAATAATAAGATATTTAGTAAATCTATTAATAAGTATTAATCTTTAGCTTAACGCGCTAAGTCCGTACTTATTAGTATACTATAATAGCTACTTTAAAGCTAAAATAATATTCCCTAATAATTACCCCTACTTACTATCTACTTTTTAGGTTAATTACTTAGTCTACTATCTAAATATCTACTTAGATAGTAAGCTCTATATCTCTATCCTTTATACTCTAGGTAATAATAAGATATTAGGTGATTTTACTAATAAGCGCTAATCCTTAGCTTAACGCGCTAAGTCTATCCTTATTAGTATTATTTTACTAGGGGGTTTTAGACTTTTCTATAGTAAGGAAAGGAATAAGGGGAGGGATAATAAAGAATAGGAAGATAAGAAAGGGATAAAATAAGTAGGAGGTATAAAAAGATTAGGAGGAATAGAAGTAATAAAAGGGATAGAAGGAGTAGAAGGATTAGAAGATATTAATAAATAAGGGTTTATATAATAAAATAATAGGAATATATTATTATAAAGTATATATATTAATTTTAATACTAGATAAATAGAAAGTAGCTTTATAAGAGAAAATAGCTAGGATTATATAATTAACTCTTATATACTAAGTATAAAATAATATTAATACTATTATAAGTACTTAATTTTTATAACTATTAGGTAGAATAAATTATAATATTATATAGAATATAGAATATATCTATATATATTCTCTAGTTCTTTATTAGAATACTTATAAAAGAGGATTCAAGTAACTAATAATAGTAATATAGATATCTACTACTATTAGGTATATATATCTAGGACTTAGCGCGGGCTTAAATATATAGATATTATATTAATAACGCGTATATATATTATAAGATAATAATTAAATTATAATAATTATTATATTAATATAATTAATAGTATTTATCCTTATATCTTATATACCTCTATCTCTAAGTTATATAGAATAATATTATAGTAAGAGGAAAATATCTTCCTAATAGTAACGTAATATATATAAAAGAATAGTACTTTGAATTATATAAAAGGAATACTAGCTCTATTATTAAGTACTTATTCTATTATAATTAATCTAGGTATATACGTTTAATTCCTATTTAATCCCTAATTTTATTATATAAGAGGATAATATTATATAAAGTATCTAGTTTTAAAGTAGTATATATATATCTTATATATATAATTATATTAATAATAACTATATACCTTAAGAGAAAAAGTCTAATTTATATATAAATATATTAGATTAAATATATATAGTATAGAGGCCTAATTATCTACTAATATAATATTATAATAGGAGTTTTTCCTATTTATTTTTAATATTTTAAAGTCTTAATATCTACTTATATAAGTAATTAGAAGTTTAAGAGTGAAAGATTTAGAAGGGATATTAAATAGTAGATATTAATAGTAATTTATTATAAGAGTAATATTTAACTAATTTAAGAATTAAACCCCCTTATTATTATAAAAATACTATTATATACTCTTTATAAAATCTTAAAAGTATAAATATTATAGTTAATAAGTATTAAGGTTAATTCTTCTAAAGAAGTTTAATATTTCTTTTTAAAAATAAAATAGTTTAAACTCCCTACTACTTAATAATATTAAATATTCCTCGCTTATAAATATAGATATAGGCGTAATACTATATAAATACTATAATAGATTTAAGAGGAAAGAGAGAGAAGATACTATATAATATTATACTAAGTCTCTACTTATAACTTATTAATATATTCTATATTATTACCTCCTTATAAAAGTATTATAGGCGTATATTAGTAAACTAGGAACATGGAATAATACAGAAAAATGTGAAAAATGCGTATATAACAGGCGCGCTCATGTATTAGCCCTAGGGCTCGTTTTAACACCGTGAGTTGGAAAAGGCGCATTTAGCTGGATTTAGCAACTTTTAGAAATACTAGGTAATAGGACTAATAGGGGATAAGTCCTACTAATTAGTTATAATATAACTATATTAGGCTAGTACTAACTAGGTAATTATAATAAGGTATTAAGTCTTATTAATAACTAATAGTACTAATACTTAGTAGGAGAATAAATCGCAGGCGTAATATAGGTATAAGAAACGGGGCTAGGCTAGGGGGGAGCACTATACGCGTATATAAATTACGTGAATCGACTGTATTTAAAACCTATATTACGCTAGCGTTGACGACGTAGCTACTATAACTCTAGCGAGCTTCCCGTTTCTTCCCGGCGCTAGAGGAAAATCACGGATTTAAGGCCTTAAATCCGGATTTTCTATATTTAGGACTTTTAGGCTAGAATAAAAAAACCCTTAAATTTTCCTATTTTTTACTAGTATTTTACCTGGAAAATGCGCTTTCGGCGGATTTTCCAGTTTCGGATTTTCTATTCCACTTCCCAGTTTGCCGATGTAGGTAATATTAATACTTTTATTAAATAATTTTTTTTTCCTATTAAGTATTTTATAGGCCTTAACCTTATTATCTTCCTAAAATTAATAGGTAGTTATAAAGGTATAGCTACGCCTACCTTTATAACTTAATTCTATAAAGTAATATCTTTACTATCTAACTTATAATAGTAATTATAAATAATAAGATACTAGCTAGTAGGATTTAAATAGTAAGGTTATAAGTATTTCTAAGCCTTAATAAGTAGTAGCTCTTCCTATTCCTTTATATTAATAACTAGTATACCCTTAGAAAAAGTCTCCCCTATATTAATAATAGGTATTTTACCCTTAAAAGAAGCCTACTTAATAATTTTATTAGGGGCTATTACCTTTAAGGCTATATTCCTTATAGGATTTTTATAATAGATAAATATCTTTCTACGTATCTCTAGAGTAGACTTTAAGGTAGGCTCTAGGGGGGGCGAGAGGTTCTTTTATATTAATAGGGTATTACTAAGGAGGGAACTTAATATTTAAGCATTAACTCTATATATATATACTCCTAAGTTAGCTCTAGATATACTAAACTATAATATTATAATTACTTATTTAAGCTAGGTATAAGATAGAAATATAGTCTCTTAAAGTAATATAAGTTTTATATCTACTTAGGGTTAGACTAACCGTTTTTTCGGTACTTAGTACTACTTTTTAGTATTAACCCGACTCGCTAAACTACTTACGGCTAGCTTATACCTTGTATAGGTTTAGCGTTACATAATAATTATAAATTCGGTTCTAAATAGAACCGACGCGGTTAGTCTACTTAGAGTAGTTTTTTACTAAGGGAGTAGGTAACTTTTATATAAGTAGTTCTAATCCTATATAAAAGCTAACCTATTAAGGCTTAATACTTAAATTATCCTACTTTATAAAGGCTAGCTTATCTAATTAAATTAAATATACATAATATAGCTTATAATCTAATTATATATTAATATTTAATAAATACTTTTAATATTTATTAAACCCTATTATACTTAACCTTTATTCCTTAAGTAGATAGTTATAAATAGTAAGCTTAAAATAAGATATCTATCTAAATCTCCCTATTAATATAATATATATTAAAGCTAAACTATAATTAATTTATTATAATAAAAAGGGGTAATAAGGCTATATATATATAAATATTATAAGGAAGGGTTTAAGAATAATAGTAGATTTAATAGATATATCTTATATTATAAGGTTTTGTTTATAACTACTTATAGAAAATTTTATAAAGCTTACCCTTACCTCCTCCCTCCTCTTAATAATAGTAACTATTATAACTAATTTTAAAGAGTTAGGAGGATATTAAAGATATAAATATTAATATTATAATAGAAACTAATAAAGACCTACTTACTCTTATTTTAAGAGATATTAATATTAATATAAGGACTTTATTATAAAGTCTACCTGATATTAATATTACTAGGAGTAGGGAGGAAGAGAAGTTAATATACCTATTACCTAATTTTATATATTTAAGCTAATAGTTAATATCTTTATATTTAAGTTAAGATATTTATAAAGGCTATTAATTATTATATAAATATAGGTTATAAGCTTATAAAAGTAGATAAAGATCCTTTAAGGCTTAATAAAGATTTAAATTATACTAATAAAGATAGAGGAGTATATTACCTATTTTTAAGTATATATAACTATATATTTATATAATAGTTATATAAAGAGAAAGTAATTAAAGGTAGTCTTAATAAGTTTTTTTATAATACTTAACTTAAATATATATATAACCTCTTAAGTTATAAAAATACTAATATTATAATAGAGTTATAAGATAAGATTATACTAGATATTAATAGGGATAAATAGAATAAATAAACCTTTAAGGTTATATCTAATATTAATAGTATAAAATTAAGAGAATATAATATTATCTATTAAGATATTATTAAGACCCTTAGATTCCTATTAAGCTATTATTTATTTAAGGAGGATATAGTATTTAAACCTATACGCTAGTTTAATAGTAATAAAAGGTATATATATACTAAGATATATATTAGTAATTAATAGTAGGAGATATAAGAGAAGCTTTCTATTAGAGCTATTATAATATTACTATTAATTTCCTTAGATAAAATAGTACTTATATAGTATAAGGGTAATCTAGCCGTATAGCTAGTCTACCTTATTATAGGAAATTTAAAGGTATAAGTATACTAAGCTTAAAAGTAACTAGGTTTAATACTCCTAGTATTTCTACCTATTATACTTAATAATAGTAATTATATTAAATCTAATATATAATATAAGTCTATATTAATTATCTTAGAATATAAGTATATAAGTAGTATATCTAGTATAAGCCTATAATATTAATACCTTCTTAGTAATTTAAGATATTATAATTATAAGTCTTAAGATTTTATATATAAATTAGATAATATAATACTATTATTTAGTTATTATAAGCTTTATAATAGATTATAAAGAATAAATATTAATTATTAGTATTAAGAAGGGCTAATAGTATATAATTTATATAATACTATTAAATTAATAATAGAACCTTAGTACTAAATAGCACCCTTAAATCTACTCCTCTACCTATTCCTAAATCTAGCGTTAAAAGGCTAAGGATATACTAGAAAATAATAATATATAAGTATATCTAATATAAAACTTCGCCTAGTTATATATAATAGTAGAGATATATATAGGAATACTTATTAATATATTATACTAACTCTTAAAGGGCGTAGTTAACTATTTACTTAAATAGTTTAATCTTACTATTAAGGGTAGTATACCTAGTACTAGGAAATTAAAGGGGTCTAAATAGATATATAAAGAGGTATTAAGGAAGGTAAAGTAAAAGATTCTATAATATTCCTCCCTTCCGCGACTTAAAGATTTTTAAGTATTATAGTACTATTATATAATAGACGGGTAAGGACTAATAAGCTATTATATAATAACTTATACTAGTAATTACTCTACTATCTATAAACTTATATAGTTTAAAAATTAAATATACCTAGGTATTAATAGACTTTATCCTAATTACTTAATACTATTTATATAATAATAAAATACTAGGATATCTTAAAGACGTATTATATTAATTTAATAAATTTAAGACCTATTTTAATTAGTATAAGCTAGTTAATAAGGTAAATCTAGGTAGCTATTTTAATATATTAAAGCTCTATATAATAATATATTACGCGGAGTAGATTTAGTAATTTAATATTATAAATAATTATAATAGTAAATATAAAGAGGTAGTATATTACTATTTAATTAAGGCTTTCTTTAATTTAATTAATAAGTAAGAAAACTTTTAAGAATAACTTATATACTATACTACCTACTACTTATAAATACTAACTATAAAGGATAACCTTTTTTAGTTTATAATAAAGCTATCTACCTTAAAAAATAGTAGACCTTATAACTAAAGTACTAATACTTAATTATAAAGTTAAATTATTACGTTTTTAGTATAAACCTAATAAGTAGTAAATATAGATAGTTTTAACTACTAAACTAAATATTATAGTCTAGTATATACTATTTATAATATAATAGAGTCTATAAGTAGAGGGCCTTATTAAGATACTAGCCATCTTTATATACTAATACTAAGAAGAGATAGATAGGAGGATTATAATTAATAGAAATATAGATAGAAGGGAATATAATTCTAATTAAATAGATATATACTTTATCTATCTATATCTATTAATAAGATATTAAAAACTAGATAGGAAAGATCTAATAGATATAAAGAATCTTATTATTAATAATATAATATATATAATAAACTAGTAGAATTAGGGAAAGTAGAAATATAACTATATCCTAATATAGGAATTAAGGCCTTATACTTATATAATATTACTTTATAACTAAAGGCCTATTAAGCTTTAGCTTCTTATAATAGTATTAGATATAAGGTATCTAACTACTAAGGGTTAACTATTAATATATAGTAGAGCCCTTATAAATTTCCTAAAAATTTATAAAGGGGGGGCTTTATATAAGATTTATAGAATAGTAGAAGTAGAATTATAATTAATTAGTATAACTACTAATCTAAGGATACTTAAGGCGCGTTAACTTATCCCTTTAATAGGAATTATAAGGAGTATATATATTATATTAGTATATATAAGAAAGGGTATAAGAAATAATAATATAGCTTATATTAATAGTTATACTAATTAGGACTTATATAATTTAATATATAATAAGAATTCTCTCTAATAGACTAGGCGGGTAATAAATAGAAGGCTATCCTCTCTAAGCTAATAAAAGATAGCGGATTATTTATTAAATAGATAAAAATATAATCTAAGTATTTCTCTTTTCTTAACTACTAAATATAATAAGGCTTTAAAAATAGTATAATAATTATAATATAATAATATCCTACCTTTTATTCTTCTTTATTAAGGATATAGAATATAGTATTCTATATTATAATACTAGAGTAGCCCTAGCTATAAAGTAATATAATAGATACTTTAAATATTATAATAGGGAAGTAGTATAATAATACTTAAATAATAATATATTTAGTATTTATATTTATAATCTACTTAGAGGTAGGGATAAAATACAAGTAATAGACTTTTTATAATATATATATTACCGCGTATACTACGTAGGTTTACTAATAAATAATACTATAATATTAATATATATATAATAATTTATTAAGCCTATAAAAGTTAGTTACCTAGACTAGACTTAATAGGAATAAACCCTAGGGATTTTAATAATATAAGATAGTCTACTAAGATTATAAAGGATATACTAGAAATTAATAAAACTACTTATATACTTCTTCTTACCTAACTATAAAAGTAATTAGAATCTATAGGACTATTAAGTTAAAGATTAAATATAAAGAAGGTAAAAGACTACTTATAATCCAGGTTTATTAATATATATAAAGAGTTTACTTATATATTTAATTACGGGCCGGAAAGATATAGGATATCCTACGGGATATCCCACGTAGGATAGTATAAGACCGTAGGATAGGATAGGTAAATTAGGTCTTAATACTATATCTTTATAACGGTATAAAACGGGGATAGGATGGGATTTTTTAGTAGGATAAGATTTTCCTAGGACTACTTTATAGGATAGGATATTTTTAGGATATCCTATAATTAGTAAGTATATAACGTAGTATTTTTTTAAAAAATATTTTAAAAATCTTCTCTATCTAGAAAGCTATAACTAGAAAGCTAACTAGAAAGGTAAATATTAGCTTTCTAGTCAGCTTTCTAGTTATAGCATTCTAGATAGTAATAATTCTATATTATTTTTAGGAGATCCTACTATTAGTAAGTATATAATATAATATTTTTTAAAAAATATTCTAGAATTATTACTATATAGAATGCTATAACTAGAAAGCTAATTAGAAAGGTAAATATTAGCTTTCTAGTTATCTTTCTAGTTATAACTTTCTAGATAGAGAAGATTTTTAAAATATTTTTTGTAAAAATACTACGTTATATACTTATTAATTATAGGATATCCTAAAAGTATCCTATCCTATAAAGTAGTCCTATGAAAATCCTACGAAAACCTATACTATCCTAGAATAGGATAGGACTAAAATAGCTAATCCTATACTATAGTACGGTATAGTAGGCGAGACTAATATCCTATACTATCCTATATCTTTCTAGCTAGTATATTTAATAGTATCCCTAAATAGTAGAAGGATTAATATCTCCTCTTCCTTACCTAATAAAATAATTATACTTAGAGGAGATAGATAAGGGCTAAATAATACTATAGAGATAGTAGAGAAGATTATATAATATTAAGTACTAAATTATCTAGGGATTTAGATAAGAGACTATAAATTATATACTTAGTTAGGGAACCTAATTAGTATATAAGTTTTATTTATTATACTATATTATATATTAATAATAATATAGATAAAAGTATAATATATATAACTTAGAATATTTAGAAGAGTAATATATATATAGAATTATTAAATATAAATAACTTTAACTTTAGAAAGTTTATAGCCTTAATTAAGTCTAACCTAGGTTATAATAAGATAAAGGATACTATTAATTATACCTACCCTAGGTTACTAGATATTATTATTACTAATAAATAGAAATAGAGGGTAGCGCTAGTAGAAATATATACTTAAAGTACTAAGCGCTTTACTTTTAAAATATAGGGTTTAATAGCTACTAGATAATATATAGTATATAATAGAATAAGTCTTATATATAATATTAATAAGTAGTTTTAACTAACTAGAGTCTAGATAGTATTTATAATAAGGCGCCCTTCGCTTAAATATAATAAAGATATTATATTTAAGAGTAATAATAAGTATTACTAATAATAGTATTCCCTATAAATAAGTAGTACGGGTTACTAGTACTAATATACTTAATATAAACTAAAGTAATATTAGTTGGTTTATTAAACCCTATTTAATTTAATTAACTTAGCTTAGCCCCCTAATACTACGCTAAATAGGTTAATTTCCTAATAATTTAAGGGTTTTCCTCTTCCCCTAACTATAGTATTTTTAAATTTATTAATAATATAATCTACTACTTCTTCCTTCTATCTACTTATAGGAATATAATACCTATTCTTTATATAATATTAATATAATATATAAGAGGGTAAGACTACTATCCTAAGACGCGTAGTACTTAGTTACTAATATAACCTAACTCTAGAACTATAAGATAGATAAAGGACGCGATTATAATAGGTAGAATAATAAGTAGTCTACTAAGTTATTAGTTTCTAATAATAATAATTATAATAATTATAAGCGATTAAGTAATAAAGAGAATAAATAACTTTAAGTTAGAGAGAAGTAAAAACGCGTTATATCCTCTATTAATAATAGATATATATAAATAGGAGTACCTATCTTATACTATACTATAATTATCTACTAATATAATCTAAAAAGAAATTAACTATTAATAAGTCCTATTATAAGAAGTCTAATAGGAGGAGTAAGTAGTATAACCCTTAATATCCTATTAAACTCTAATACTAATAAGTATTATTATAGTAGTAATAAAATAGGACTATATCTCTAGTAAGATAAGAAATATTATTCTAAGGTAGTCTCTTATAAGATATATACTATTATTATCCCTAATTATATAAAGTATCTAAAGGTAATAATTCTTTCTAATATAATAAAGAGTCTAGGGAAGGGAAGAGAGATATAATTAGAAGATAACCTTATATAACTAAATAGTTAAATAAAAGTCGCGTAGAATAAGGTAATTAAAAAGTTAGGGCTTAAGATTAAAAACAAGTTAAATAGGGTAGATAGTATACCTATTAAAGCTAAAGCTTAAAAAGTTAATATAATATCTATAATTACCTCCTATCCTAATTAAACTAAGTATTAGTTTATTAACTTATTTAAAGAATAGTATTTATACTCTTTAAACCTTATATAAGTTATAGTAATATCTATATATAAAGAGGATAGCTTATAAGAGGAGGTAATTATATAAGTTAAGGTATTATTAAACTTCCTAACTTTTATATATTATAATATAAGTTACCTATCTATCTAATATTAGTTCTAATTAAATATTAGGTTTATAATAGAAAGGGTAAATAGGTAAATCCTATTCTAATAAAAGTACTTATAAATATAGTATATAAACTAATAAAGACTAGTTTTATTAATAAGGAAAGTATAAAGAAGTTTTTTAACCCCCTACCTAATATCCTATTAGTTTTTACTATAATAATAGTAGGATATTATATATTTAAATACGCGCGTAGTAATTATTATATTAAGAAATTTAAGGGTAAAAAGGCTTAAGGTATTAATTAATTAATTAATTGATTATACTCCTATACTAGCTAAAGCTAATAAGGGTAGACTTTTCGGGGGGTACGCCTAGCGCACCTGTCGTTCGGGGAGAAACCTAGCTAAGGGATAAAAACTCTACCTACCATCCGCAGGCCATACTATTATTCGGCTCCTTCCCTCCCCCCCCTAATAGGCCTACTATCGGGGCGGTATATTAAGGGGTCGGGTCTACCGTCTATAATACTAAGGTTTTATTAACTATATTCTCTTCTCTTTAGTTAAGGCGGAGCCCGTCCTCTCTATCGGTTCTCGCTAATATCTCTTTTGCTAGCATAAACTAGTAGAGGGCGCCTGACCTAGTTAACTACCTCGCCGCCGCCCTTATCCCTATCGGTAATAAGAGAATAGTACTATAGTCTTCCGACCTAGCCTCTAGTAATATCTAACTCCTACTAGTATAATAGTTAGGATAGAATAGTAGGACGTATTTACCGGTCTACCTCGCCGTACTACACAGGTAGCTAGGACTTAGGATCCTAGGAACCTTCCTAATAAATAAGAAGTAGTTAAACCTAATCTTATCCGTGCGTAACTAGACTGCTACAGAGCTCTCCGGCTTCTTTAGGCCCTTATAGAGGTCCTATCTCCCCCCTACTAGGTTACTCTTCTATGCTAGGCTCGTGTTTCGGCCCTCTAATCCCCGCTGGTAGTGGCGCTACCGGCCTTACTACCGGCCTTCCTACTAGGTTAGCATCCTTTTCTATAGCGTTAGGTTATTAAGTACCCCGTTTAGCGACCGCTTTACCTAAGACTCCTTCTTAGCTGACGGGGGTAGCGGAGGGCGCAGCCTCCTACCCCTTTTTAGTTATAACCGAGACTTGATCTTTACGTTCCCTCTCAAGACTATCTTATATATCCCTTAAAGGATCTTACTCCGTAGTAGGGCCTTATTAAGGAAGTCTCTTACCGACGGGATTCCCGCCTCTACTTCGAGGACCGGAATTAGGGTGGCCTTATACGCCCCTAGTACTTTACGTAGTCCTTTATTCTAGATTATCGTTAGGGTCTTTACGTGCTTCCCTACTACCCCGGGGGTATTCTTTAGGCTATACTATATTAGCGCCGCGAACGTTATTATAAGCCTTACTACTACCGCGTATATAAGCCTACTAACCGGTAGAATCGCGCTTTATATAGAGCCGGCGACGTAGTAGAGCGCCTGAATCTAGTTATCTATCTTAGCTTATACCTTCTTTAGGTGTGCGTTCTAATTTAGCTTACTATCGAGTATAAGTCCTAGGACCTTAATCGACGTCTTTAGTTTAACTTTAATTCCCTTAAGTTTAACTATTACGTCTATCTTTATACCCTTTATTCTACGGGTTATATAAACGAGCTCGTACTTCTTTAGTATAAACGAGGCTCTATAAGTCTTCGCCTACCGTAGGTATACCTCGTAGGCTTTATCTAAAACCTCGTAGTTCCGTTTAATGCTCCTGCTATAAGCTAGTAGATAGACGTTATCTATAAATCTGCCGACTTAAATTAGTAGCTTTAGCTTTTTACACTCCTCGATTAGGGGAGCATTAAAAAATAGGAATAATATCGAAGAGATAGGTGAACCTTAGGGGATCCCTATCTCCACTAACTTTATCTAACTCGTCCTCCTACTAAGGGTAATCGAAGTCGCCCTCTCCGTAAGGAAGCTTGCCGTCTAGCGTACTATCCTCTTAGGGACTCTCTTTATCTTTATCGTGTGGAGTAGCCTAGAATAGGAGACGTGATCGAAGGCTCCGGCGATATCTAGGGAGAGGAGGCTCGCTACGTTCCTCTTCCCTATTCCTTATACTATGTAGACTGCGTTAGTAATCGTTTCTAGCGCGGTTTCTACTAATCTCCCTTACCTTACACCTATCTATTCTTCCGGAAGGAGGTTATTAGCCTCCGCGTAATCTCTAAGCCTAGCCGCTATTACCGTCTCAAATATCTTTCCTAAGATATCTAAGAGGGCGATCGGCCTATAGGACTTAGGGTCGGCGTAGTTCTCCTTCTACGGTTTCTTCAAGATTACTATATTAGCCTCCTTGAATTTCCGGGGGTAGTATCTAATCTCGAAGCACCCCTAGAAGAGATAGCGGATCTCCTCCTAAGGCTTAAGGTATATAGCTAGCTATCTTACTATTATATATAGATATATAATAGAGAGCTAATTATATACTATTATAAGGTATTAATAAATAACGTAGTATATATAAGATAATCTAAATAATAACCTTTATAAGAGCCGTATCTATAAGCTTTACTTAAAAGGAGTAGGGGATATACTTTATAATATTAGGGTTATAAATAGAAATAATAATAAGGTAAATAGAAGGGATATTAATAGTAGTTAACTAAATAACCTACTACCCTTAGATAATTTAGATAATAATAAATATAATAGTCTATTAAGTATTTAAGGTAGGTATTTTTAACTAAATAATATAAAGAGAGATATAATAGTTAACTTAAAATTATATAAGGTAATAATCCTAGTATCTATTAAATATTACTAAATAGCTCTTTAGAGTATAAGTATTAAATCTTAATACTACTATCCTTATATATTAATAAGGCTTAAGAGGAAATAGCTAATAGTATAATTCTACTTACTCTATCTATTTATATATAGCTAACCTCTTAAATTAGATAGGATAATAACCTCCCTCCTCTCCTTTACTCTACTTTAAAACGCGGATATATATTACTAAGTATACTAAAGATAGATAGTAGGTAGTAATTTATAAGATATTATATATTATATATAATAAAAGGAGAAGATCTACTTATAAATTAAGGCGCCTATAAATCCTAGTTAATAGAGGATTTCTAGGGTATATTTAAGCTAATATAACTAGATTAGATATAGTATAAGATAGTAAGGGATAGTAATATAATTATTATAAATAGTAATAAGGGTAAATATATAAGGTTTAGGAAATAAGTTAAAAGAAAGCTACGCGTAGAATTTTAATTAAAAAGTAGTAAGATCTAAAAAGAGAATTTATAATATAAGGAGATTAAGTAGGTAGGAATAGTTCTATTAAAAGGTAGTTTATAAATACTAAGTAAATAGTATAATAAATATATATTAAGTACTATAAGCGTACTTTTACATATCTTTAATAATAGTACTAGTATTAATATAGGCGATAAATTAGGGTAGCGCGGATAGACTACTATAGTTAAAATAAGTAGATAGACTACTATAATTAGAATAAGTAGATAAGTAGTAATTCCTAATAATAATAATACTTATAATAATAGTATAAATAGCGCTATCTAAGGAATATATAAGATAGGTAGATATAGTAATAATACTACCTAATATAATTATAATAATAATAATACTAATTCTAAGAAAGGTATATTTATTAAATACTAAGTATATAGTATAAATATTAGCTATTATATTTAATAAACCTTTTCTATAAATATTATAATATCTAGTTTATACGCGTTAATAAATAATTAGAAAACTAAGCGCGCTTTTAGTATTATAAAGGTATAAATAGTAGCTTATAGTAATTAGAGGTATTATAATAAGCTCTAGGACTAATATATAAGCGTATTAGTTATATATATAATACGTATATTTTTGTATTTTACAGGTTTCCTAGTTTACTAATACCTACTACTAGAGTAACCTTTTACTAGGAATATAACGTTTTTATAATAGTATTTTAAACTATTATCTTACTAGTCCCCCTAGTATATTAGTAAACTAGGAAACCTGTATATTACAAAAATATACGTATTATACAGGTATTATATATATATAACTAATACACTTATATATCAGCCCTAGAGCTTAGAATAATACCGTAAGTTGTAAAATACGTATTTAGCAACTTTTGGAAATACTAGGTAATAGGACTAATAGGGGATAAGTCCTACTAATTAGTTATAATATAACTATATTAGGCTAGTACTAACTAGGTAATTATAATAAGGTACTAAGTCTTATTAATAATTAGTACTAGTACTTAGTAAGAGAATTAATTACAGGCGTAATATAGGGATAGGAAACGGGGCTAGGCTAAAGGGGGGAGTACTCTACGCGTATATAAATTACGTGAATCGACTGTATTTAAAACCTATATTACGCTAGCGTTAACGACGTAGCTGCTATAACTCTAGCGAGCTTCCCGTTTCTTCCCGGCGCTAGAGGAAAATCACGGATTTAAGGCCTTGAATCCGGATTTTCTATATTTAGGACTTTTAGGCTAGAATAAAAAAAACCTGAAATTTTCCTATATTTTACCAGTATTTTACCTGAAAAAAGCGCTTTTAGTAGATTTAGTAGTTTGGATTTTCTATACAGGTTCCTAGTTTACTAATAAGTATCTTCTAGTATTATATTAATACTATTATAGGGAGGTTAGACTATATACTTATAATTTAAGATACCCCTAGACTCTAATACTACCTCCTTATATAAGATTAAAAAGGAGACTAGTCTTACTAAGCTAATAAAGTAAGCTTATATTATCTTTTAAAATAAGTCTCTTATATAAAGTTAATATAATATAGAAGCTATTAGTTATAGCCTTTAAAATATCTATAATAATAACTAAGCTTATTTTAGGGGTAAGGTAGTCTACTTTTATAGTAACTTTTAATAAATACTCCTAGTTATTCTAAGAGGATCTAGTAGCTAGGTTATTAAGGTATATCTTTAAAAGGCCTATTTCTAAAATAAGGTTATATATTTAAATCTTATTATTAATAAATAACTTAATAATCCTAATTTAATAGATATTATATATTATAAAATAGGATAATTTATAAATAATCTACTTACTATTAGTAATAGTATTAATATCTAGAAAAGCTCTACTACTAATAAAGATATATTATATTAAAAATATAATTATTACTCTAGAAATATTATTAATAATTTAATTAAGAATATTTATATTAATATTAGAATAAATATCTTGTAAAGGGTTTATTTATTAGAATAAGCTATTTTTATTATTATTAATAAAGATATTACTAGTATAAATACTAAGATAATATTATATATCCCTAGTAATATAATAATATACTAGAGTATTAATTATATTATATTAAAAGAAGATAATAAACTCTTCCTCCTTAAGTACTTTTATAAGTTTTATAAACCCTCTCTATTATCTTATAAATTATATATTAAGCTAGGCGTATTAATTATACTATTAAATAACCTTAATCTATTATATTTATATAATAAGACCTAATTATAAGTAATAAGATATAATAAGTATATCTTTAAAGGGGAGATTATAAGTAGTACTTATAATAGTAAAAAGGTAATACTATTTAAGATACTATTATAATTTATAGAAAATAATAGGTAGATTTCTACCCCCTTTATTTATAAATAGTACCCTATTTAACTAGTATTTATTATAACTATTAATAAATTATAAGGTTAATTAATAAAGTATATAAATATTAACTTATAAATTAAGCCTACTTTTAATTATAAATAGTTATATATAACTTTATTATAAGTAATAAAATAGAG
>JAABUY010000257.1_pt1 | contig 102256 bp, 94 predicted proteins | sample 5560271 | NCBI WGS metagenome assembly JAABUY01 (sample SAMN10711886, study PRJNA513374) | rock metagenome | isolation source: Antarctica rocks | place: Antarctica: Victoria Land, University Valley | reverse complement strand
GGGATTGAGGATGTTGGTGTGTGTGTGGGGAGGAAAAAGGAAGGGAGGATGAAGGATGAAGGAATGGGGGACGGATGGGATGAAGGATGAAGGAATGGGGGACGGATGGGATGGAGTCTGAGGGTGGGGAAGGCGGGTATGGGGTGGAGCTATGGGATGGATGAGGGATGGAAGTGGGATGGAAAAGGGATGGATGAGGATGTTGGTGTGTGGGAAGGATAAAGGAATGATGAAGGGGTAGGGATGGGATGGGTGGGGGGAGATGGTGGTGGTTGTGGTGAAGGTTGTGGTGAAGGCGGGTATGGTATGGCGAAGGTGAGTATGGGATAGAGCTGTGGGGGTTTGGGGGTAGAGGGGGGTGTTGGGGATGGCAGTTGGAGTGTGTGGAGGATAAAGGAATGGGGGGCGGATGGGTAAGTAGAGATGGTTGTGATAAAGGCTAGCAGGGGATGGAACGGCGGAGTCATAGGGCGGTAGGTGGGTATGGGATGGGGTCTTTATCTATGAAGGTAATCATTCCGAGTGAGGTCCGACGAGGGGAGGGGAGGATAGTGCTGGTCGTTTGTTTGTGGTGTGCGTTATTAAGAATGGTTTGTGGGTTTTCTCGTTAGTGCAAGAGAAGATTTGTAGGAAGGAGATGGGATGGAGATGGGATGGAGATGGGAAGGAGATGGGAAGGAGATGGGAAGGAGATGGGAATGAGATGGGGGAGATAGAAAGGAGGGGAAGGGATGGATAGGTATTGTTGGAGAGGAAGGGTAGGGATGTTGTTGGTAGAGGGATAGGTATGTGTCGGTTTGAGTGGGAAATGAATGAATGAATGAATGGGAGTTATTTGGAGTGGAGTGGATTCATCGATGGGGGAAGAGGAAATAGTGCGTGCGTGATATTGTGTTTAGATGTGTAAGGTAGCTATGCCGGTGTTTGGGAGTACTTTTGGACAAGGTAGTAGAGGGGATAGTATTACACTATGCTTCGCTCGTTGAGTCGATTCAAGCGTATGAACATTTCGTCCTGGAGAATTTTCTTCTCTTTGGCGTGCGTTGTTTGTTTGGTTATTCCGAACTTGGTTCTTCGGAATGTGTATGTTGTACAACATCTTCAGGCTCTTTTTCGTTGTCAGGGATCGAGATTGTTCCTAGGCCCGGGACCTCGTTGCTGATGAGTGAAGGTCTCGTCTGTATGGTATTTACCATCCCGGCATCCTGTTGTGTTGTCCGCTGTCTGTTTGAGGATCCTAGACGCCTGGTATAGGGTTTGCCGTTCTGTAGCTTGAGGATGGTTATGATTGTTGTGTACATCTTGTGTCGAAGGGTGGTTGGAAGTGTATGTGTGTATTGGTGTTTTTGGGGCAGGAGATCTGGGCGTTAGAGGATTGTCGGGTTGAGGATGGGGGTTTGGATGAGGGATTGTTGGTATTGACTTGGATGTGGCTGCCGAGCGAAGGTAGAGAGGTGGGGATATAAGGGTTTTGCTCATGATGGTATGAGTGAGGACAAGTGCCATCCCCGAAACCTGGGCCCGATTTGGTGTAGGTGCAGTCCGGTATTGTGAACGGTGCCCCGTGCCTGACGAACGGGAAATCTCGAGAATGTTGCTGACACGAAGACCATACGGAGTTATCGTGGCAATTGATGCCCTCACCAACACCGAGATGGTCAATTAGTGAAGGTTGCGCAAAGTCATCTTCGCTGCTTCCGTAGCCGCTATCCTTGTCGTCTAAAGGCACAGGCTCTTCAAGTTGAGCGACATGATACTGGGCTCGTAGCATCTCGTAGACGAAGGGAGGTGCAAAAGGAACGATTGGAGGCATATCGATGGAACAGCCAGTGAAGAATCAAGAGCGGATGAGGTCTTTTATAAAGCTTCGTAGGAGTGACGCATCTCGCAAGATCGTTAGGTGAGCTAGCATGCCAAACTGGATGTGACATTGCGCAGAATAGCAGACTTTCGTATTCGAAAGCCAGTGGCGTCTGGATGAATCGACAGAAACAAATGGAGTTTGCGTTATCGTCGAGCGCAGTCCACAAACGTTGCAACTACATCCTAAAGCTAGCACGGAGTCCTAAGCAAACACTGGCAAGTAATCAAACAAACGTAGAACAGTCCCCACGATCTCCAAGAAACGTCACCAGGTTTGGACCCAAACACCAAGTAGGAGATCACTCCTTATCCAGTCCTGGTGACCTACATTTCAGTATCGAGTATACTTCAGCGAAAGGGTAGACAGCATCATGCTGAGAGCTGCTTTCGATTCCCAAATATGGCTGCCTTGGAAGGGTTGGAATCTACGCATTTGTGTCCGGAAGGACCAACAGTCGAGCCAAGAACCACTGGTGGCAGATCGGTAATCAGTATGCTATAACGTGGGTGCCCGTTACTGGCGATCTTTAGTAGACATAACTCGCGAGGGACCCTGGTCTATTGTGTGGAAAAGATTGAGATTGGCCGGAAGCTGTGATTGTTCCCCTACAAGTGGAAGCCTTACTACCCTTGCTTGCGACCAATAGCTATCAATGGTGTTTCTCGTCTTCGAGGTGTGCATCTCCAGCTTTGACTGGCCGAGAACTTAGCAACATGCTAAGAAGATTATGAAGATTATGCTGGTATGCTATCACGCCTGATGGACGACTGCGGTAGATATCGAAATGTTGGTTCTCCTGGACTGAAGATGCAGGTAAGGTTTTTCTTCATTCTCTGAAGTCGAACCTCTCCTTCCCTCTCTTGACGAACCTCAAGCCAATAGCACCTTTGCGTAGCTGAAGCGTGATGACAGATGCCATGTCGTCTCTCATTTGCCTCTCTACTTCGGCTTTCGCCTTCTGCCAAACTTTCCGCTTTTCAGGATCACTCATTCTCTCGACTTCCTCGTCACTTGCAAATGGATCGACCGCTAATTCAACGCTGTATTGGCTGAAGATGAGAGCGAGGACGGCAAGTAGCTCCACTTGGGCAAATCGCCGGCCAATGCAGGAGCGATAGCCCTCGCTGAACGGGATGTAGGCACCTTTTGGAGGTCGGTACAGAGCGGCTGATGTATCCGCGGCGGTATTAACACCAAGATTGGTAGCCTCAGTGTCTTTGTCATGATCTGGCATGCTGGCAGCAATCTTAGCTTCACTGTCTAGAAGCCAACGCTCTGGTTTGAACTCCTCGAGATCATTGTCGGTGTTTGACATTGGGTGCGCGGGGTTTTCTGGATCAGAAGGCGACCCAGCTGGCCACTGCTTGGGGTTGCGATGGACAGCAGGTGTCATGAGCGCGATGTAAGTATTTCCCGGAACGGTGCACTTCTTGCCATCCACATTGAGAGGTTGGGGGCTGTTTTTAGATGTACATTTTGGAACTCCGACCACTGGCGCGACTAGGCGTAGCTCTTCGTTCATCACAGCACCAGCCATGTTGCCGAACAGTTTCGGTACAACGTCATCGTAGTTCCATTGACTGACGGGCCGACCTTGGCCTAATTCGTCAATATCGGCTTGAAGATGGCGCTGAGAGCGGATGTTCAAGGCTAGTAGTACTAGGCAGAAGTGGAGGGAATTTGCTGTTGTCTCGTGTCCGGCTAGGATGAACACAAAAGCGTTGCCCAGGATCTCCTCGTCCATCAACGATTGCGGTGTAGCGTCTTTCCCCTTCAGGAGGTTCTCTGGGGTGATGCCGGCGCCCTTGATGAGAGCGATCATAAGATCTAGCTTATCGCCCTCGTTCCCAGCCATGACCTCGGCCTTCTTCGCCTGGAACATCTCATTCATGTATTGGCCCCATTCGATGTATGATGCGTACGCTTTTTTTGTTGTTCGCAGGGGTAAATATTCTAGAGTAGCCGTAATTAGAGAGGATTAGAAGCGTTGAATACAGCCAGCACTTACTTAATAAGAATTTTGGCATGATGAGTATCAGAAGGATGTTATGTAGACAAGTCCCTAGTGCATCGGTATAGCTCAGGGTATGATCTCCACTAACCCCGGAGCTTGAAATACTCCCATCTTCCTTATCTGCTGAGAGCGTGTTTGCCTGCCCTTCAGTCCCTGGCCATTGTAATCGGACCCCAAAACCAGCTCGGCTAATCACATAGAGACTCAGTCGCATAGCATCTTCCGCGATCGTGGAGATGGTCTTTGTAGAGTCTTTCGAGCCCTCCAGCCAACCGTTCAACATCGCTTGGCATTGGTCTAATGTCTCCGTCCATACCAGATAGTTATTCTTCTCTGTGAAAGGCGGACTCGTGATCTTGCGATGATGCCTCCATAGTTGTCCCTCCGATGTCACCACGTTATTCCCATATAATTTGATCGATTCGTACACCTCCAATGCTTTTGGAAAGTCATTTCTTCTGGTCGTGATCTGGATGACCACGTCGGCGTCTGCCGTGTACAATACATTTCGTTCCGGGCTGACAGTTATGAATGTATCGCTTCCAAATCGTTTGAATGGCTCGTATCGCCGTCTCCAGCCCCATTCCAATGTCAAGTCGAACCATGGATCTATCCACGCCGTGGGGAGGCTTCGAGCTAGGGGGATCAGAACAATACATGCCAGTTGATATATTCTATTGACCAAGAAGAAAGGAACAATTGTATAAGTGATTCCGGATTCCCTTGCTGCTTTCAGATTTTTCGCGAATTGTAAGTAAATTTTCAGGGTATATACTCCGACAATGGCGAGTGCAGCCAACGCAATGGTGGAGGCCATCGAGGCAGCTGATGAACAAAAAGAGACGGGACTGGACACGCAGTATGAAAAGAAGTGTAGCGATGAATGATGGGTAAGAGCTCGCTCATGAAGCAAGTCCGTCGTCAATGAGGCGCTTTCAGGGGGTGTCAATTGCGTATTGGACAGGATCAGCTCTCATTGAGACACGCGTCTAGACGTAACGAGCGAATACAGGTCAAGAGCAATATATTTTTATAGAAGACAGTCGCATGAGATTAGGAGATCGAAAGAAGACACAAGTGGATATAACTTACCTGTACGCGAATGAAGGAGCTGTCATCGATCTTCATTTAGCGTACTCGTGCCGTCCCAAGGCTTGAGGTAAGGAAGGTAAAGTATCAGATTGACAGGCGCTAAGGAAAACATCCGTACCCCCGCTAGCTCAGCCACGTAATTACCAGCCATCTGTCATATAAATGCACACATTATCGTCTATTCTCTACGGAGGTTGACACCAAAAGTCTTAAGCAGGGGTAAAATAGACGTGGCTTTTTACTAGTACTAACTACCATATTTTTTCTAATATATCTATACTACCCTACATATCGACTACGTAGTAGTCATATTACTAACTACTACTCAGTTATCTAGTGAACTACTACTACTAGGCCTGATGCCTACAGCTCATCGGCGATACCTCTCCTACCTATTAATAGTAATATACGGCCTAATATCACTCTATTCACCCTCATCCTTACCCTCATAGTACTTATTCCCTCTCTTTAGCTTAATCACCTTAGCGATATAACGTGGTAAGCGCTCTATCCACGACTAAATATAAGATTAGGATAACTTACGTCGGCAATTTCTGAAAACCCGGAGGGGTACCCGGGGCCGGCCCCGGGCCGCCCCGGGCCCTTAGGGCCGTGGTTTGAGAAAGCTTGCCCTGGGGCCGCAGGGGCAGACACGAGTCCGCCCGGGGCTATAGGGGCCGTAAGGGCAACCTACCTAGCGCCCAGGGCTCCAAGGGACGCGCTAAGATTAAGCGTTGAGGCGCCAAGCGATAGCGTTACGGTACGCCATCATCGGACTTCCGGGCGCTAGGGAATAGCGTCAAGGTACCCGCAACAGTAACGCTGTCGCATCATCCAACATGCCCAGTCAACATGGCTACCACGCCATCGGTCCCTACCCAGGCCTACCCCAGCGCATCACCCTCGCGTAGAAACTGGCTGAATCGATCGATTCCGGGGTCGCTTTTAGGGTGGCGTTGGGGGTGGCTCCGGGGTACGCTACCCGAGTCCCCCGTCAATCATGGAACATCAAAACTTTTGAAGTTCTGCTTAGTAAGCAGTCACGTGATTTCTTAGAATTTACTAACTAGTAGAATTTAGAAAAATTGCTTAGTCAGCAGTCACGTGACGCTTCCCTTGGAGCCCGGAGCGGCCCCGGGGCCTTGGAACACGCTGCGACAGGCCCGGGGCTGGCCCGGGGCCCCCGGGGCCGGCCCCGGGCCTGCGGGCCGAAGGCCTTTGCTAAGGGCATAGGGGCGAGTTGAGATCTTGCCGACGTAGACTCCTAATAGCGAGTCTAGACTTAAGTTAGAATTACCTTAGTCTGTAGATATCCCTTACAAGTAGTACGCCGCTTTATCTACTACTAGTATAGTTTAATAGTATTTAGATTAGGGGAGTTCCCGTACTAACCTATACGAAGCACGCCGGCGTCTATAAAGACTTTATCTTAATATTTTAATACGTAGCTAGGGGCCTTATCCTCCTAAATAAGGGCGTCAATTCTATAGGAAATAGCGAATAGAATAAGCTTCTTATAAAGAATAACTATTTAATATTAATATTAATTAATACCTCCTTTCTTACTATTACGTATGATTTTACTATATTCTTTATCCTATTTCTATTTAGGCTTCTTACTAGGCTTATTCCTAAGACCTATCCTTATTATTACTATATTAAGCTCCTATTTAGCCCTTAGATATAGCTCTAACTCTTTATTAAGGGTATTAATATATTCTTTTAATATTATCTTTTCTACTATAATCTCTTCTTTCTAGATATAATAAGGCCCTTTCCTATTATAAGAAAAATACCCCTAGAATATAAATTCTAAAAATCTAGCCTAGCGATTTCTAGTAATAGTCTTTAAATATTTCTCTCTTAATATCCGCTAGACTCTTACTTTACTATATCTACTACTAAGATAGATAGACGTCTTATTAGTCTAGATTACCTTCTTCTAATCCTCTACTATCTAGTATTAAAAGCGTAGGGCGAATTAAAGATATACTTCTATTATAGCTAGTAAAAGGCCTAGTTTAATTATTAGTTTAACTAAATTTAAGCTATTTTAATGGAGGACTTAAAGGACTATTAATAAGGAGATAGTATATTTATATCTAATATATATAGAAGGCTTCTCCCGTCTATTCTAGTCCTTACGTATTAATTTATTAGTAAAATAAGAGTTTTATAAGAGATATCTTACCTAATTTTAAAATAGTTAACTCCTTCTTAGCTATTACTATTAGTAGCTTTTTAACTTATAAGCTATTACTAACGTATTCCTTCTTTAGGATAGATGATACTATTAAATTATAGTTATAGTCCCTAGCCTTATCTATAAGACGCTATATAAACTAGCTATTTTAACTTAGTAAAAGGCCCGCTATTATAGCAGCTACCTTCCTATTAATACTATAGGAAGTAAGGGCGAGAGCCTATAGTCTTTAGGTAATAGTATAATTCACCGTATATAAGTCCTTAGTAATAGTAACGTTCGGAGCTATTAATAACATTACTTATTTAATTACTAAGTATACTATAACTATAAATTTTCTATTAACCCCTGAATAAGGCCTATTCTAAGATACTAAAATGTTAACATTTAGATGTTTTGCATATGCCAAGATATTAGTAATCTAGGGGTGTGGTATTCTAACGAAAACTCAAGACTTTTGGTGTCAACCTCCGTACCCAAGACCGATCTATATCCAAAGAGATCCTCCAATCTCGCCGGAAACCTACCCCCGCACCCACAGGAGCCTCTACTATTCCTCCGCGATACCATTCAACTACTCAGCATGCACAACCGTAATGAAAGGAAAACATGAATTATTTAGTCACCAGTGGATGTCAGTCATCTAGACGTCAATCACAATACAATTAGGACGTGACAAAGATAGGCACCGTTTCGCAACCATCCTGCGTTCCAGGATATAGCGCCGATGGCATTATCCAGGATGTACGAGAATATCTCTCGCGGAGCGCATCTGACCGAATATAGGAGATGATGAGCTGGACGCAAATAACAAAGGACTTCTCTAAATATGCATATCGCGTACAGTAGAACGCAAGCAGTGCGAGACCGGACAATTTACTTACTCCAGTATGATAAGTTTTGAAAAGTTCATACATCTCACCACGAACGTCGTGGTGGAACCCAATTTTACATTAAAGACTCTCTTGTGTTCTCTTTCCAGCTATGAAATGAAAGCTTTGATGTTGAGATTGTCGTCCCTAATGGAAGAGATGGCGGATGTCGGCAGTATAGTGTTGATGTGATAAGGATGTTATGGGGGAATGAGTGTGGGGAGCGTCTGGTCTCGCAAATGGAGCTGTGATGGGGGTGATGATGTGTGGTGTAGAGGAACTGGGGGTTGAATGGGTGACGCTGGGACCGGAATGTTATTGGTGCAGATTTTTGAGGCAGTGGGAGTATGGGCTGGATGCAATGAAGGATCATCTCGAAAGTTCGTAATTCCCGGGCGGAAATAATATCTATGGCAAATATCTCCTTTTGCCGTTATCTGCATGTAATCATGAGCATACACGCATAATCTACCACCCTCACGCATCACGCCTCTACGCCTCAGCTTCCTCAATCTTGAATGCCTCAGGGAAGACCCCAACATTACGCTCGATAGGCCCCTTGTTCCTCAAAAACTGAACGTAAGCGCCATCGATCCTGATCTTGCCTTCCTGACGCTTCGCCTGATATTCGTCGCGGCGGAGAGGAGTGAAGCCCCAATTCTTGGAGACAATGATCTTTTGGCGGCCAGGGAACTTGTATTGGGCGCGGCGTAGCGCTTCGATGGCTGTCGCTTTGTCTGGAAGTAAAATGTCAGCATTTTGATCCTGGTTTCTGGGCAGCGGGAAGACGTACGGTTGTCGCGTGTCCGGACGGACAGCAGGATCTGGCCAATGTTCACACGGGCAACACTTCCGTTGGGCTTGCCCCAGGCACCTCGCATACCAGTCTGCAGTCTATCGGCACCAGCGCATGACAACATCTTGTTGATGCGGACAACGTGGTATGGGTGGGCGCGGACACGGAGATGGAAACTCTCTTTGCCTGCGACTTTGACGAGGTATCTGAAGACGGTTGACGTATTAGCCGGTTTCAGAATCCTGTGGTGGCTTATGGACGTACTTATTGGCGCAGATACGGGCAGCTTCAAGAGCTTCTGAGGACAGCTGCTCGTACTCGTTGGAGACCATGTGGATGCAGAGAGGAAATTCGTCAACATTCGCACGTTTGCGGCCAAGGTCAAAGATACGGATCTTCGGGTCGGGCACACCACGATTGAAGCGAGATTTGGGATATGGCTATAGAGACAAACCTGGTCAGCATGCTGCTGGCAAAGGTGGACGCGCATATCGAGAGATGACTGAGGGTCCCAAATGGCCCACAAACGGGGAACATCTGCCACAGGCGCACTATTGCACTGACCTTGTTCTTGCAGTAACGATAGCATCTCGCTGGACGACGTCCCATCTTGATGAATTGTACGGTGGTAATGCACTTCTTGCGAACGGTGTTTGGTGTACAGAGGAGGAGTCGGTGGGCTCTTCAGCAGTTGCAAGTCATTGTTCGCTTCGGTTGATTTGAAAGCATTAGGCCAGCCGCTAAGCCGCTAGTGGCTAGGGCTGGAACTAAAAACCTCCAAGTCCTGACTCATTCTGAGTCACACAAGGCTGCGCCACAAGTTTTTGAAAGCTTTCAAAGCATATACTGAATGTTTTAGAGGAGTGTGTTACAGATGATCTATATGGAGTGCCAATCATATAGAGCGGCTGCTGTTGAGAGGGGGAGATGTTATGCTTGCGTAAACGACTTTCCCAGTGAATGGTGCACGGGCAAGATAGACTGCTTCACAATGATTGCAGTGACATAGAAATTGAATTCTTCATTCTCCTGTTGTTGTTCATACGTCTATGCTACAGCTCCGGTCAAGATATCCGAGTCGCCCGCATCCAATACTGCCATGGTGGAGCATCTGTACAATTTTCCGCAAGCAGTTCCCAGCTCAATCTGTGGGTAGAAATTAGCACAGCCGTAAACCCTCCAAAGTCTCACGGCGAGACCTCTTCGTTGGGTAAGTCATATAGCCAAGAGCTTGGTCTTTGAACCGATGTAGTATGGCGATCGTACGACTAATAGAAGAGGTTGGCTCACGTTATTCCCTGCGAAGTGATGAACGTTTGTCTGTACAAAAGATTAGCGACTTAGGAGGCTCATGAGACTGAAGGGATAGGCCAATACCTTTGATAGCATAGAGTAGTATTCAAGCTCTGACTTTCGCAGAGGTGGAGTGTTCCCAGCAATGATCACAAGCTTGGCCTTGCCAGATCGAAGTGTCTTGAGGGTAGACTTGTATCCCAAGGTTACTGCAAAGAGAACGAGATCAGTCTCCAACCCATTTTCGACGACGGAACATCTCATAGCTTCATGACCATAGGATTCGTACCCTTTCCGGACTTCCTGTGGATCATCGACGTCAGTCAGCGGCTTCTGGACGATTTGTGGTTACAGCACATACATCACAAGGGCTAGACGCGAATTGATGCTGTCCGCTGTTTTCTTGCTCTTCTTTGCGGGTGCCATCGTTGCGCTTTCTCGTCGGAACCTGATGAGAAGGGGTAGGTGAGTGCGCTCCGGTCTCTTGATGAAGTAGTTGGTTGTAATGTATTTTGACAAGCTCGGAAATACATGTGTGGGAAAAGACTAGCGCCAAAATACGCCAAGGCCCGCTGAGCCCTGCAGATCACCTAGCTCAGCCCTGCAGGGAAACTAATCTGTCCCTGCGCGACCGTTTGATGTTTCCGGTCTGGGAAATCCAACATATCTAAAGATAGCCATCGGTCTGCATATCTCTTCTGCGCCTTCCTCATTGTTCGCCTGCTTTTTGCAATCTGCAATCAGGTGTCATCATGTGAGATTCACGCTGTTCAGAAGGCTCCCAACGATAGATATCTTGGAGACCCAGTGGCTTACTGGTGGCTTCCTTGTGGAAAGCCATCTTATCAGTACATGAGCTGCATATCTGATGATGGAGAATGCTCTTCCCTGAGATCACGACCACGTTCGCCAATCTGACAACGTATATCGGTGGCCGCTTTTAGTTCTCGGTCCATGCTAGCTTGTATTACGCAGTCTACGGTACAACATACTTGATTAGCGGACATGTCCGGCTTTAGGAAGAAAGAGACGCCTGCGATTGGGACAAACTCAAGGCCTTCACCAACACCCACATCTCGAACTTCGCCAACGAAGTCTTCTACCAGTATGAACGGGTTAGGCAGGTCCCCCTCAGTGCGAAGCGGCGCAGGTTTGTCTAGGCCTGGGCGAGGGAGTCCTTACCAACGATCTCCGCAAACAAGCTCCTTGAACACGAGTACTACAACCCCGGATGAGGCGGGCGACGAAACATCACGAGCAGAACACGTCGCGTTAGTGGAGGAGCTCAGAAATCGGGTTCAAAAGGCGGAGACCGCGTCAGAAGAGTATCAACGTCAATTAAATCTCCTGCAGGCACGATTAGACGATAGCCACCACGAGCAAGGACAGCTGGAGGATCGGCTGCATCAAAGCAACGCGACCATAGAGGGACTTGAAAGCGATCATGCAGCAGCGACCCGGCAGATTAGGGAAACCGAGGAGCTTTTTGAGAGCGAACGGAACGCGATACTGCATGACAAGAGGGAACAGCAAGCGAAGATGGAGGAGCTGCAGGCTGCGAATCAGCGACTGAAAGAGACACTGGCCCAACGCGAGACGCGAGGCAGTGCAGACGGAAGCAGAGCTTTATCGCGAACGAATTCGGGCAATGAGCTGGGGCAATTTGCTCCACCCTCCACTCAGCAACAGCGCGACTCCAAAGACAATTCAGATCTCATTACACATAAGGATCGAGTCATCAAGTCTTTACGGCTTGAGCTAGCCGAAGCCCAGATCAAGATTATGGAGATAGATAGTGTGGGAGGTGGTCGAGCTCACGAGATGGAGAACAAGCTGATGGAAGCGAAGATTACCATTGCTCGCTTGACCGAGGACAACGAAAGTTTTCAGCTCCTCTTGAGCGAAAAGACACTGAACGGAGATTTCAGCAAAACGGATACTATGCAACAGTCGTCAAGGTTAGGCTCATTGGCAGAAGAGCTTGGGTCTGAAGATTTAGAGTCTCCGGTGGGAAAGACTGATGACAACCGCCCACTAGAAGCGGAAATCAAGTCGCTAAAGGATCAAAACAAAGCTCTAGCTCTTTACATCGAGAGTATCATTGGCCGTCTTCTACAACACAAGGAATTTGAAAACCTCCTGGACAAGACGCCAGATCTCATGTCTGGCGCACCTCGGCCACAGACTGCGGATACTGATAAGGAACTTCCGCCACCGCCACCACCCAAGGATGAGGAACGACCCACTGGATTCCTGCAACGAGCTCGCTCTGTAGTTGCGGGTCCTGTCAAGCGTCCCCGTCCGATGAGCCAGATGCTCGCCTCAGCTCCGACCCCAGCTCCAGCGCCATCTCCGCTCACTGAAGACGTTCCAACACCCCCTGGTGTACCTTTGAGCCGCTCTCAGTCTGTCCGAGGAGGCGGCCACAAACGTGCACAGTCTGATATGCCCAGTGCTGCCCCCTTGGTCAATCAGATGTATCGTGGCCCTCCCTCCACGGGCTCAGGCGGGCCCTTGATGAGCCCTGGCATCTCTCAAACCACCGCATCGGCAGCGAGGACATCTTTCTTCCCACAGCCCACAGCCACCGCGGCACAGGCAAGTCCAAATGCTACATCTCGGGTCCCGTCTTCCAGCCGGCTGTCACGCGATGGGGGGCCGGAAAGTAGCTCGAACAGTACTTTCAGCGATCAGAGCGGTGGTTTGGACAGTCCGCCCAGAAATAGCACCGGGAATACCAATTACACAGGGGCAGTGATGACCCAGAACAGGCTTAGGCCTTTGAGATTGGTGCAGGAGAACCCAGCAAAGGACGACGAGATCGCTGCAGCTGCAGCCAAGAAGAAGGCGAACCGGGGGAGTTGGATGCCGGCGTGGATGAACCAGAGGGTGGCCAGCAATGAGAATTAGTGCTCGATGTCGTGTTTGAGGTGCTTTAGGATACCCCGGGTTGGCTTGTGAGTAGACTCGCGCAATGCATTGGGAAGGCGTTAGGGGTCTTAGAGCTGGTGCTTCTCTCGAATGGCCGAGGTTTTTGCTTCCATTGTTATATCTTAGGAATTCACGCACTGATGTGTACTTTTATTGATTGTTTACCTGCCCTTCATCTCCTGATCTGTTTTCGAATTTGTGAGCTCATGGCCTTTTTGGGGTTGTTGAATTACTAACAATTGATACTGCGCCGATCATGGTAAGTGAGTGTATTTGGCTGCGATTTCTTCAATAATCTTTACTTGTGCTGCGCCGAATCGAGTGGCTTCATCAGATCGATTCTCTTCACCTAAGAATCTTATTGAGATGGCTTCCTCAATCACTTACCGACACAGAGCCGTTTTGGGACCAGTAGGAGCAGTCTTGGCATCAATGGCTATTGTATAGCTTGGAACGTCTATGCAGACTATGTTGTATGCAGATCTTTAAGGAAGACAACTCCGCGCACATATTCTATGTTCAAGATATAGGAGCCCTCGGCGTGCAGAGAAGGTGAACACCACACTCGGAAAAATGTCTTGATTCCTTTTCAAAGCATTTCTGGATATTTGTTACTCATTCGTCGATCATTGAGATGATGGGAAAAGGTACCTTATTTCACCACTGCAACCGGGGGTACACCAATATTACATGAGGTGTCAGATCACCCACTAAATGAGGATAGCTGAAGAAAAGGTCCGTTCGTTTACAGAGGGCAGGTATTTGTTCATAGACAGGTAGCCCATGTATGGCACACTTGAGCGATCCTGCCACTAAGAAATAAGACCGACGTCTAGCCCTAGATATATGTGTTTTATCATGTTGAATCTGCAAGTTATATGTCAATCGCCATGCTACACGTTTCCACAGCTGAAAGCTTGTAGCATCATGTCTAGTTACGGAGCTAGGGTTTGTCTTCTCTGATTTGTATCTTCATGGCCGATGTACGACGATAGACCTATTGACGTTCGCCATTGCCGCGTGTGATTCGTGACGAAGAGGTATACTTACCAATTACAATCGACACGGCGCAGCTTCATTCGGGTCGTGGTGAGATGTCAAACCTGCAGAGCTTCTGTGATTTTTGCGTATGATTAACATTAGTATTCGCCGAAGTAAAAGGACGATGCAATTATGTCGATAGTAAAGACCGCATCTTTAGTGGCCTCTATTGTGATTTCCGTCCTGAAAATACTAGTTGGAAAGTGAAATAAGTTACGCGTACATTAAAGTCCATACGCCGATCAAAACGGAATCAGAAAGTGTGCACGCCAAATCAGACGACAAGTCATCTCCGTTCCCTTTGTTTCAATGTTAACGCGAGAGCTGGGGAAAGTACCGCCGAGAGCATCTTCGCCATCCACTTTAACGCGGCACGGACAGCTCCTCGCGGAAGCGATAGGGGCCCTGTAGGCTCAGATGTTCTGGACGGGAAACTAGAGATAAGGTATGATTACTGTAGTGTGAAGACAGCTTGATCTCCAACAAGACCTGTTCTATAAGAAAACGCTGCTCCGATACGTTACATCTTCAGTTTGCACAACTTGACTGTTCTAAGATCATCCAGTCATATCTTCATGAACACGCTACCTGTTTCAGCATGATACTCAAAACCCTACTCGATCACGCAAAGCACTCGGAGTGAGTTACTGGGTCAGCCGTGGTCCCAATGGTAACGAGCCGAAGGTTCGTTCGATTTCAGGGTTGAGCAAGGAATGGTCCATTGTCTTATCCACTAAAGCCGTAAAAGCTTCTCCTAGGCATTGTGAGCGTCGACTTAGCTATATTCCTACCATATCAATGGAAGGTTAAGGTTATATTATTCTTTTCAATATTTGCGAGGTACATTGCTTCAGCGCTTTGGTTCTTCTCCGTTGAGCCCAAGTAGCTAACTCTGTTCACGTACCAGATTCAGCTTGTGGATTAGAGATGCAGCTGATCTTAATGGTAATATGTAAATCTTACGCATGATCTAGATCTCGGTGTGAGATCTCCGATAGCTTTGATGCTGCTGTATTTACAGTGCGTGGTAAGTCACAAACGAGCCGTTGCTGCAAGGGCAATTATGATGCCTAACGTCTCGGGAAAAGGATCACCACTTTTGCGACTTCTACAAGCTATAGCTCGCCGACGCGCAAAGGCAATAAACGTGATCCTCTGTGGGTGTCGCCTGACACATATCTGGTACTGGCGTATCTGCTTTAGTCAGGTTCTGAGCAGGATAGGCCAATTGGTGTATGCGTGGGACACGCTCGCGCATCTTCGAAAGCTTTCAATAGTAAGTTGCGGCTCCAATGTTCTAGGAGACCGAGGTCTGCAAAGCTCTTCGATGTGTCCAGAGCCTGCAGACTCAACATCGAACATGTTGTAGAAGTCTTCTTTTCCACACTAAGGACAGCAAACTTGGTTTTCACTCTTGTAGCCAAAGACTAATTATACCAGCAGCGAAGCGAGGCATGAGTTACAGAGACCTTATCAAGTCAGCGATGTATTCGATGCACGACGGAGAGTGTAGAGCATGATTTATATTACGCTAGAACTAGCTGTACTAACCGCGGAAGACCCGCCCTCCCGCCGTGCCGAGTAGCGCGCTTCTCGACTGCATTATACTTGAAGACCGAAAGATTCATGTAACCTCTTACACCAAGCCAATATGGAAGCTCGGCACATAACGAAACTGCTACCCAAACTAACAAAAACACAATGCACTCGCCGCCCCTTCACCACCCACATCCCCCGCCTCCTCGACTCCACATTCACACCCCCAGTCCCCCCCTCCACCCCCCCACCCTCCAAACCACCACCCTACTCCCCGCGTCCCAACCGCCGCAACGAACAAGCCTTCAAATTCGCCGCCTCCCTCGTCGACGACCAACACCGCCGCGAAGCCCTCACCCGCGTCGCCCAATACGACGCCAAACAGCGCGCCATCGCCGAACTGGAAAAGAGCGGGCGCGCGCGAGACCTCGAGCGCCAGCAGCTGCGGCGATGGAAGGCGGGGGACGTGTATGCGCCGCACGATCTGAGTCCGGTGGAGATGCGGAAGTGGAAGGTTAAGAGGCCGGCGGGGAGGGATGTTTTTGATATGTTGGGGATTAATCCGTTGATGGAGTATAAGGTGCGTTTCGATACGTTCATTCATGACCTGAGTTCTTTTTGGCAGGGAGAGGCTGATATTCGGGCAGAATTTCTCAATGATGTCGGAATACATGACCAGCTTGGGACGCATACGGCACAGGAAGGACACAGGCCTTCGGGCCGTCAATCAGCGGAAGATCGCCAAGGCGATTCGGAGGGCGGTGGGGATGGGACTGGTGCCGAGCGTGCATCGGCATCCGGAGATGTTGGAGGTGTTTGCTAAGGAGAGGAATATGCGGAGGTGGCTGAAGGAGTCGGGGCAGGCGGGGGGGAAGGCGGCTGTTTCGTGATTGTGATTGTGATATTATGATATATCAGCTTTACAATTTAGAATCTAGAATTACAGCGTACGAGAGGGTTTTGAAGCATTAGTGCGTGATGTAACATAAACCAGGACTTCCATGTCTTCCTCATACATCAAACAACGGTAGAGATCCGTGTCAGGTCTCGTAATGACGAGATTACACTAATTGATCTAGATTACGTTTGCACCCCCTCGAATCTCCAGCCGCTACTTTGCCAAGATAGCGAAAAGCTTTGGTTTTGATCTCTTATAGCTGGCGGACTTGGATATATTCCTAGCGGCTCATCAAGATCCCCAAAACCGGTCAATAACCGTTAGATGTGTTGGACTTTATGGAGTCGTTCCGTACGTTCACTCATCTTGATTCTGGTGAAACCCATTTGAAAGGGTGCATGCGATGAGCTTGCTGTATATGATGGCCGACACGGCTTCGGTAACTCCATCATCAGCATTGTTTTGGGATCATCTCGTTCAATTCTCATAGGTGATCTTCATACATCATTAGAACACTGACACAGCAGCATCATCTCATTCCACCCCCTCTACCTTCCAGCACTTAATCGCAGCGTCTCCACCCACGCTAACAACCCTCCCTTCTCCAGCCCACCTGACACCATTGACGCCCTCCTTATGCGCACTCCCCACACTGACCCTCTGCCCAGGCTTCTTCACGCTCCAGACGAAGATATTAGTATCTAACGATCCGCTCACGGCTTTCTCGCCACTCGGGTCCCAGTCGATACTCGTCACACGTCCTGTGTGCGAACTCCAGCGTGTGATTACTGGTTCTGGATTGTTGGGTTCGTAGACGATGATTTTTCCGGAGGCGAATCCGACGGCGAGGTAGTGGTTTGAGGATGGAGAGAAGGATAGGGCGGTGACTTGGGATGGGTGGGGTATCGTCTTTATTTCGTTGAGATTGGAGTCGTACATGTGTTGTGCGGAGTCGTCGCCACCGACAGCGATGTGGGACGCGTTTGCTGCGATGACTGTTGGAGAGTAGGAGGTTGGGAGGTGTTTGATTACGCTGTTATCGTTTTGAGAGAGGATAGAGAGGCCCTTATGTGTGGCAATTATAGTGGATGTGGAGTTCGTGGCTACGCCGCGAGGCTGGCCGTCTGTTTTTGTGGAGGTGCCGGTGAAAGTTCTGGCGGACGTGTCGATGGTGCGAAGCGTGTCATCCCAACCTACGCTGTAGATGCGCCCAGAGGATGAAGAGAGGCCGGAGATGTAGTTTTTGTGGGCTTCGCCTTCGATTGCTTCGCCATTCCCAGCACTGTCATAGGCACAGATCCGGCCACTTGTGTCACCAGTGATGAAAATTAGCCCAGACGCTTTCTCCCTACCAGATACGAAAGAGGTAATGTTCTTAAGAAGGCCTTCTCCCTTCATATCAGTGGCGATGTTTGTGATATTCTTCTGGTGTCCTTGAACGACCCTTAAGATTCCGGGCTTTCCTTCCTGAAGATATGTGAGGTCACCGGCAAGATTTAAGCTTATGATCAAGCCATCAGATCGACCGGCTGGCCAGACTACGCCAACTTGGTGGTCTTGTATACTGACTTTTCCTTCTTCACCCATCCGCCAGCTCTGCACTACCTTCCCAGATTCTGCGTCCCAGATCCTAACCGTCTGATCCGCACTCGAGGTCACAAATCTCTTGGAGTCCTTCGCCCATGAAACGGCGAAAATACTCCCCGTATGCTCGCCCTCCCCAATTTGCCGTTTTTCCTCACCAGTCTTTCCATCGTAAAGCCAGATCTTCTTGTCCGCACCTACACTAACTAGATGTGTTCCGTCCGGGCTGAACGCTACCCCATAGATATATTTCTGGTGTTTCCTCAGACTCGTATTGAACTTGAAAGGTGCTCCGTGGAAAAATGCTAGGCTAGTGTCATCACTGCCTGTTGCCGCTCGCAGCGGTCTTTGCTGCCGCACGCCCACGGTGTTGATCTGCGAGCTATGTCCGCTGATCTCACCCACTGTGTTGCCGCTGTCTGCTGTTATGCAATGCCCAAACTTTTCCTTTCCGTCGCCTACAGCAATGATACGTTGACTGTCTCCATCCCAGGCCAGATCGTTGATACGGCCGCTAATGATGGAATACTCGCCCTTCGTGGTACCTTCGCCGACACAGTCCCAGATGCGGATTGTGCCAGAGACATCGCCACTAGCCACATAGTAGCCGGAAGGGGAGAAGCGGGCGACTGTTGTGGTGGTAGTGTGGGACGTGTATTGGGTAGATTGGGAGGGATTGTCGATTGAGCGTAGAAAAATAGATTTGTTAGACTAGGCAATGATATCGTTAGTGAATTGGGAAGCAAATAGGTGTTATCTTATGCGAAGAAAACTTACTGCGTAAGCTATGCGCTCGCCTTTCGGATCGCAGGACAGCTGGGTTGGCTGACCGCGAGTAGTTGATGGGGAGGGTGCCCAGATAGCATCTTCCAGGTGTCAGTCTGGTCAATCAGAGCTGAAGACACAACGCCTACCAGCTTTGATCGACATTCTGTCGCCTGTCCCAACATGAAAGATGCTGCAATTACTTCACACTTGCCTGGAGCTATGCCAACAAAGTGCCTAAACGGGCCTAGGCGTAGAATATAGTTCGGCAGCCAAGCCTCGATAGACTGGCGACGCTAACCATGTCAGGCTACGCTATCCATGGCTTGGCATGCGAGGGCACGTTTGAGGATATTTGATGAAATAACAACATAGATCATTGGGCTGTGCATAGAAACCACCCTGATCATGCCAATGAGGATCAAACTCTCCCCATACCAACACGTAGGATATTCAGACACGTCATAACGTTGCCCTGCCGAAAGGGGCTGACTCAATGGTGTGGGGCAGTGACTCATTTAAGGTAGTGTTGTTGCAAGTAGGCTTGTAGGCAGATGACTGCGGGCGTTCCTTCCTTCCTTCTCATCACAGATGCTAAACGAAGTGTCCAATCACACTGGGACATCTTCCCAATTGAGACGCTATGACTCGAATTTCTTCAAGCCTCGCTGAAATGTAGCCTTGTTCTGCCCCTCTTGACACATGGTACTTTATCTTCACTGCAGGAAACTCAACGCGTCCAATCCAAATATCTCTAATATAAAGCATCTCTTGTTCCAAGAACCCCTCTCTTGTTTCTGGTATTGCAAGATGATGGATAAAATCCTCAGCAGCGTTATTCCGACAATGCTGCAATAGCAGCTCCTATAAAATCTTTTAGGCCCTCGAGCAACGCAATTCACATGACTTGCTGCCTTCAAAACGGTGACAGATACTAAAGACTTCATTGAAACAGCCATCTTGCAGCAACCCTTCGTATCCGACTGTCCTTTAAAGCAGATTATCTTCCAGTACGACCAAACTGGCCCAACATCAAAGCCAATAGCAAGACCGTCCATGGATTCAAGCACCACCAATATGGCCCTCCATCGACGGCTTCTTCAGGACCTAGCAGAGTTACAGGCGAATCCTTACCCGAACATTGTGCTACGCATTCAGGACGATGATCTCCAAACAGCATGTCTGATATTGACTCCGAATGGGAAGGTGCCCCTCCACCTTACGGTCGTCTTCAGCGGAGACTACCCTCTGAGAGCGCCTACGGTGACTATCGAGTCCAAAATCGAGCACCCAAACGTTTATGGCTCCTACATTTGTGCTTCAATCTTGAACACCACAGAAGGCTATACGCCTGCGTATACGCTCAAAGCTATTGCCATACAGCTTCTCAGTTTCTTCAGTAGCGAGCGCATTGAGCAAGAAGGGGGTGGATACTCGGTAGAATTATCCAATTATCAAAGGTATCCAGTATTGGCCAGTAATACTGAACGAAATCGAGATGGACGCGAGATGGACAGAGACTCGACATACTGCTGCTCCAAATGCGGGTTCGGAGGGTCCAAGGTCTCGGAAAAAGGCCCTGTGTTTATTGATAACGCAGCCCTGCCAGATCCTTCGGCGGGGGATGATGGCTCTTTGCCTGTGCTCAATACACGCAGAATTGCAGGCACCCGTCCAATCGTACTCGGTAAGAGAGACTACGACAGTATGGAAAATTACGAGAATCCCAAGCAGACGAAGCAACCGCAGCTACAATTGATCGATCGAATATTAGCCCTTCCGGACGAGATTCTCTTAGTCGTCTTGGACGGACTAGATACTGCAGACCTATTGGCAGTCGGCAAGGTCTGCAGCAAGATTGGAGATTTCTTGATGTCGTATGATACCATTCGCATGCGAGAAGTCCAATGTTTCTGTCTCAAGAAGAACTTCTTGAACGCAAAACTAGGTGTTGGTGTTCACGTCAATCACCGGGGCAGGTCTAGAAACATTGAGTCCGAATTCGACATCTTGTCTCAACAGGCCTTTGAGCAATTCAAGGTCCGCCAATCGATCCAAGGGCTTGACTTTGAATATTGGTTACCGCTTCCGGTTTCTCGCCGGCACTGGAGATCGGTCAAAGGAGACGCCGATGTCTCCTTGTCGCAGCTTGCTAAGGCAGCTGACATCTGGGACGGTAATGACACCGCAAAATCCAACAGTAATACCATCTATACCTTCATGAACAGCGTCGTTGTCAAGCTCAGCTCCAAGGCGGAGAGAACGTGGGGCTCCAGTCCGAAAAGCACACTGACACACGCTTCCGAGAAGGCTGTAGAGTCGTACTTTGGTCTTTTCCATTTGTTGCTCTGTCTGGCAACGGAGCAAGATCAAATGGTCCGCGATGCCAACCGCCGCTGCCTACGCTTCTTGGAAGGTTTCACGTCAAAGAACGACTGTCCGGATCTCGGCCAATTGCTGGTCGCCGCGCTAATAAGCGACGAAGGTCTGACACAGAAATTGACACTGGCAATCATCAAAGAAGCCGTTCTCCGAAATGTCGTCTGGATGCTCGAGCCTAAGCACGGACATATGCCCGACCTCAGCTACATAGAGCCCTCCGCCGTCTCGGACTATCGCTTACAGCGCACATTCGACAACAAAGCCTCCAAAGTCTCCTATCGCCTCCTCATGTTCCTCGCCTTGTTCTACAAAACCGCACGCGTACCGGGAAAATCTCTATCCGCCATCCGGGACGAAATGTTCGACGCACACGGCGCGCCGCCGAGGGGTACAGCCGAGAGGCTGGCAGCAGAGATAAGACAGATTCGCACGGTGAACAGCTTTCCGGATTTTTTCAGGGCGATGGGGCTTGCGGAGACGCCGAGTAAAGAGATGTTTTGTACCTTTCTAAAGAACACGATTGGCGAGAGTGTGAGGAAGGGATACTCAAAGGAGCCGATTACGCAGTGGGAGGCGTTGGCGCTCCGGAGATTGAGGGAGCCGGGGGTTGAGATTGTGAGCGGTGCTGTTGAGGTGGATCCACCGAGATGGGGTTTCAGCTTTTTCCCACCTAAGAGAGGTAGGCGTGGGCGGTGAGGGTTGTGTATTGATATCGGTTCATGATCGCATGGTAAAGAAACTATGTGCGTTTGAGCACGAGTGCTGATACTATTCGCCTCATTGTGAGCCTGCTTCATAGGTTGTTGGGAAGACTTTCCAATACTCCATCCTGTGCAGGTACATATTTGTAGTTTCGCACAAAACCTTATTTATTAGTGATTCAATGAAAACAAGTCCTTCAATATACTAATCCGAAATGCCCGTGAGTAGTTTGGCTGCGAGTTTCTTATCCATTGAACATTAGACAAGGATTTCACTTCGAAGGTTATGCCGTGTTTGTATATTGTCGCCGCATCGAGTGTGTTGTCATCTTGTTTGCAGACCGTCACGGTTCGAGAAGCAGGGTTTAGTCATCTCATACGCGGTTAACATCTCTAGGCTCGTGAATCGATTCATACATCCGTTCTTCAACGATATATTTCACTTCCCCTCTGTCACGTTATGCATCATGCTGTTGTAATGACTGCCACCGTACCAGCAACGTACTCGTCAATGAAGCTGCATGGCGTCCCACCCGCCATCGTCCGCATTTATCGTTTTCGGTGCTACCACTCGGAGAAATGCGAATTGAGCTGTCGAGTCAAGGATGGAGACGAAGGTTTCTTGAAAGGCGGCTGCTGGTAGTTTTTCGACTTGGAAGTTATGGTCGCTGTACTAGATGATTTGTTCCTTGTGACCTACAAGCACTTGATTTGCGTGATAGGGCCGTTTGGCGTGGTATGGATTTTTGGTACTAGAGGAATGCTATCGCACATGAGTCGCGGGAGCTGCTTATATATTTGCTGGTGTCGACCAATACGGTAGGCCAGAAGCCTCACAGGTGATGGTGGTACTTGATATTTGAGCCGATTGGAAGGCTTTTTGGGACGGGAACAGTGGATCAAGATACAATCTGCTACCAAGGCTAATCGATGTTGTGCATTAGTTTGGTTTTGGAAATTGAAATCTTGATTTTGTAGGAAGTATCCGATAGTCTTATTGTCCCACGAAACACATCAGAGCATCAAGCTTGAGTAAGTTCCTCTCCATGATCTTAGGTTGTAATTGATCAAAACGTTAAGCTCGGCGACGTTACACGAACACGTGACTAAAGCTGTTCACCCGATGGATGATCGAATTCAAAGAACCAGAATTTTTGGCAGATGTTGGCGATAAACCATAATCCCGACCATTCGCAGCAGTGCTCTGAATGGTCAGAATTGTGTCGAAGCACAGCAATTCGTCAATCCCATGGTTCTGATGGTGCCACGAAGGCATGTATTTTCCGGATTTCTATTACCTTACTGCAGAGGTTCACCGGCGTAACACCATCGTTGCTGAGGTCTTGACTCGAGATGTTCGCGTTCGGAACTTTACCGATTGGGTCGATCTGCATGACAGCCGGAGAGCCTTATGCACTGACAGCACGTTATGCATGCTAAGGGCCCAATCCACACCGTTACACATATCTCGGGCGTCACGGCGAGCAACGCAGTAGACGTTGATCATCCGCTTCGGCATGCCCCGCCTTGAAGCGTAGTGGGGCGCAAGGCTATTGTTGTTGATCATCCACTGCTGATGATCGTTGATTCAGTTGCTCGATTCTTCTACCACTATACTTTTGGTCGTCGTCCTAGGTGTTAATATCGTTCACCGACTTATTCAGTAATGGCGGGAGTATCACAACGAGACTGGCGGAATGTTGCATCAGGTATTGGGGGCGTGCATGAGGGGCGAAGCACACGGCAGCCTCATATGTACGAGATGTCCAAGGATGGAAGTGCCAGCAGCGCCGACTATCTGGCCACCCCTGACTCCTCGCCCGGAATCAGAACTTTTGATGGGCACCAGTCAAGGTAGGGCTCTGACACTCAATTCCCTATACTGTTGATCACTGAGTGAACGAGTTAGCGAACCGAGCTGGGTGGACACAGTCGAGTTTCAATATCCATCTCCAAAGTCCGCCGGTCCACACCCAACGCCGGAGGTTTGTGGGCGATGCAGATTTTGCGAAAGAAGCAAGGAAGAACTGCGAGGGTGTCAGCAAAAGCTGGAGGAGACCCAATACGAGCTGAAAGCAGCACAAGAGACGGCTATGACCCAAATCAGGCTACAGACAATCGAATTGTTCCACTGTCACAAAGATGCCAAAGAGTATGAAAAGGCAGAAACGTGCTATCGAGCGATCGTGACAGATACGAACCCCGAGAAGATCGAAGACTCGACTATCTTGGATCTTAAATATTCCTTTGCAGAGATGTTGATTGTCCAAAAGAAGAACGAAGAAGCCGAATTGATCTCTAAGGCAGTCTGGAAACAGAGGCAAGTTGCACCAGAATCAGAAGAGGCCAAGAAAAGCCATCGTCAGCTGTGCTCTATTTGGGGGACTCTGGAGAAATATCGCGATGCCGAAAACATGCATAGGAACATTTACCATAGAGAACCAAAAGACTCCTGGGCTCTAGAAAATGGAGATGCGGTTTGCCGGACCATTGCTGAGCAAGGAGATTATAATCAGGCCCAACTCATGCAGGACAGTGTGTGGCAGACGCGACAAAAACACGATGGACAGAGGCACGACCTTACCATCCGAAGTGGCCTGCAAAGGATTACCTTCCTGGAGATGCTCATCCATTCTATCAGTAGTGCAGGCATTAGCGGTACCGAGAAGAGACTCAGCAGCCTCCGCAAAAAGGGGTTTGAGTGTGAATTAGAAGTGATGCTTCGCAGTATATGGAACACAAGGTTACACCCAGAGCCCGTTCCGGGTATCCTTGATGCTGGCCATAGACTAGGCAATATTTTATTTCAACAGGCCAAATTCGCCGATGCGGAAGCCGTCTTTCTCGATGTCTGGGAGGGCAGAAAGTACTATTTCGGAGACGGGGACGTGAATGCTATGGCTACTGGCACTATGCTTGGCAAAGCTTTGTTGCGACAGCAAAAGCCAGAGGCTTCCAGCAAAGCTGTCACCATCTTCCAAGGCATACTGCATACAAGACAGAGGACGTTAGAAAAGGGCAATTGTGACACTCTATCGAGTGGTGATGACCTAGCTCAAGCATATCTCTCGTTGGAGGATTGGCTACAGGCAGAAGCCGCCTGTAGATGGGTAGTCGAACAAAAGGCACGCGAATATGGGCCGACAGCCCGAGAGACTACCGAGGCTCGCTGGACCCTAGGCCAATCACTTTTCAAGCAAGGAGGCGATAAAGTTCGAGAGGCTGAGATTGTATTGGACGAGGTCTATCGTCAATGGAATGACAGCTTTCCTAACGCTAAGGCAACCCTGGAGTGTGGACACATGTTGGCCGAGTTGCTGCTTTCGCAGGAGGCGAAGCCCAACGATGCTTTGCAAGTGAGCAGAGTTGTGTTCGCCAGAAGAGAGGCCTCAATGGAAAGAGACGTGGATTATCTCGACAGCGGCCGTCAATATGGCTGCTTGCTTCTGAAAGGCGGAAAACTTCTAGAGGCCGAAAAGGTCCTCAAGGCTCTCTGGGAGCACCCAGCAAAGGGCTCGGAGCAAGAGACGTTGCGCCTGAAATGCGGTCACCTCTACGGTCAGAGCCTGTCGAAACAACAAAAGTGCTCCGAGGCAAAGGAAATCTTGGAGATGGTAGCAAAAAAGCAAGTTTCCATATTCCCAGCTGGAGGCGCAGAGATTGAAGATACTTCGCAGCTCTTTAGGGAGGTGAGTGATCGATGCAAAGAGATGGAGAAGGAAAGAGGGAAGAGAGAGAAGCGTCGCCGAGTGTGGAGGTGAGTGAACGACTACTCATCCCCAGAAGATAGGAGATAATTTCCAATATTTTACGCCCCACGAGGGATTTCAGTTTTGAAAATTTAAGATAGGATCAGCAGCGGTCAGTATTTCCCCATTTATCTTTCAGTCCCGACGCTAATCATCAGGGACAGTCATCCGCTCGCTGGCGAGTGGAAGGAGGCTCATCTCTCGCTACCTTTCGGTTGTGTTATTTTCAAATATGTAGACAGCGTTTTCAATTTATTTGACAGATATTCTTCGAAACATCCTTATACGATCAGGTGCTTTCTGAGGATGACTTTTGCTCTCGATGAGGACCCCCGTGCAAACGTTATAAGGCTGATCTAATGATTCGTGAGGTCTGTGTATTTGTTGCTTTGAATGATAGGTTGGCATATGATGACTTGTTGGCCTGCTGGCCAGCACTTCAATGTTTGAGCTGCTAGACTGTAGTCCTTGGCTTTTGATGTAGTTGATGTGTTACGAGTGAGTACTTTACAAAATGAAATCTTCAAGAACGGCGCGGCTACGCGCTAATCCAATGGCGCTTCAGCCGACCACTTCTACGGCAACGCATTCGTACAACTCAAGCCCTAGAATATGTCGTAGCGGCTTGCAAGCCCAACAGCTACATACACCTCATCTCACAGACATGGTGTAAGTCCTCAATTATCCTCTCCTGTCTTCCAAAACCTCACTAACCCATCCAGGCGCAAATTGAAACATCGTACGTCCTCCTTGGCTCCAATCCCAAACCCATGAGTCTAGCTAACCCCAGCACCCACACCCAGACGAGCAAAAGCTCCTCCGTAAAGTAGCTCCTCACAACAACCCTACCTAACCGCGCCCCCCGTCTAACCTCCCCCCTCCCTCCAACAGGTCGACTTCATAACCTACAAAAGCGACGCCAACCACCACGCCGCCTCCATCTGCCGCCGCTACACCATAACCAACACATCCGACTACGCCAAATACAACAAGATCTGCGGTTCCCTACGCCAGCTCGCGCACGCCCTCGCGGCCCTCGACCCCACAGACCCGGTGCGCATCCGGCATGAGAAATTGATGCTGGAGAAGCTTTATGATATGGGGATTTTGTCGAGTGTGATTAAGTTGAGCGAGGTGGAGAGGAAGGTGGGGGTTAGTCGGATGGCGAGGAGGAGGGTGGGGGTTGTGATGACGAGGTTGGGGATGGCGGATACGGTTACGGCGGCGGTGAAGTTTGTGGAGCAGGGCCACGTGAGGGTGAGGAGTCTCGATGTTTCTTCTCTCATTGCGGCTATGGATTCGAAGTCCTGGACAATCGCGCCATACTCAGATCACCCATCCGCATCATCGTAAGAGCTATACTAACCACCCAATCTACTCTTATAGGTAGGCACAGAAGTCGTCACCGATAGCGCTTTCCTCGTCGTAAGTCCTCCTTTACACTATCGAGCCTCGATGTGGACTTTACCCTAATCAGAGAAACAGACACGCAACATGGAAGATTTCGTCACATGGGTCGATAGCAGTAAGGTGAAGAGGAATATCCTCAAATACAGGGACAAACTGGACGATTTCGATCTGTTGTGAACGTCGTCGGAATACGGGGAATACGACTGGCTGGCATCCGGGCTAGAGCTTTACCTTACATATTGGCGAGACGACGAGGCGATCTCCAGCGACAATCATCCGAGTGTGATACTCTGAGTACCGACCCACAGCTCTGCCTACCTTGAGTCGAGCAACGTCTCGATACCTACGTACGCCTCTCGAGCATCGAAAATCGCCAAGGCACCCTTGCGAGCGGAATCCTCCCGTATGTATGCTATTCAGAGAAGCCACCTTCTACGCCCCTCTATTCTACAAGCAAGAAAGTTCGGAGATCGGAGCAAATCACATTGCAATCCCCCGCCAACTTGATTTCGGCGTACATAAGCAAAGGCCTGCCCTTATACCAGCTACAACAACGTCTTCTGACGACAGGATATTGATGTTATCATGTCCTTTGACGAAGGGCATGACCTACCGAGGTGTTGGGTGGGGAAGATGATACGCTGATACGGAGGACGTACCTTGTGTAGATACTTTACCAAAGCCTAAGGTATCTTACAGCTCATGCATCAAGCTTACTTTAAGGTACATAAACTGAAACAGAGATAAAGTCTATTAGCACGAGTATCGAGTCTTCTCAATCCTCATGTTTCGTTGTTTGTTTGTACAGTCTGTAACACTGTACAGTAGAATATACATAGGTGCGGCATATTTACATTCATTCCTCTTCATGTTCAAGCGGTGACTTCTCAACAGCCCCTCAGTCCTTTATACATCGTATCGCATCGCCTTACACCTACCTTATCTTCTGGACCTGATTTCACAGGTGGAGCTGACGTACGTACTACTCCTACCTCCGTCTCTTTCTGTCTGCTAGGCTTGCACTTTTCGCTTCCGTGGCTACTTCGTCCATGGTCGTATCTGCAATGCAATGCTTCGCGCTCGGATATGCGATGGTGATGGGTGGACGGCCGATGAGCAGGCAAATTAGCCCCAACCCGGGTTTGGTTGTAGAGCGTGGAATGCTACTTCCGATGTATGGAGTCATGGACGGCCGGCTTTGGGGGCGTCGACCCCCTTTCTGTGAATGGCCGGATGTTCCAGGGATGCGGTCTTCAATCTGATACTCGTGGCCGCTGTCGCGAGTCCAACGGTGGGCGAGTACCGGAGCCCGCTTTTCCTCGCCTTTTCAAGCTCGGCAGAGCCTACGGACGGGCGTCGGTATCTGCCTCACACGACAACCGTAGAGTCCTCATCCTTCTCAACCTCACGCTTCCACGTCTCGACCAAGAGCGCCGATGTCGAAATACGACTCCTTCAGTCCAAACTGTTTCTCCTCGCCATCTTCATCCACCTCTACCCTTGTGACCGTGCCACATTTCAGGAGATCCTCATAGGCCGCCGGATACGCCTTCCAAGCCCATTGTTTCACCCTCACTCTTTCACGAGTGCCGCGGGTGGCATTGAAGAAAGTGCCCAACAGCAAAGCGTCAGGCTTGTGTTTCAGATCTTTTTCGGCATTATCGATCAGCTCGACGCATTCTTCAAAGAGATCCTGTCCAGCCAAAGCACCCACGTATGCCGCATATATCTCCCTCGTGACCACGATCTCGAATTTGCGCAGTTTGGCCCATATGTCGCGCGCGATTTCCTTCCCGTCGTAAGCTCGTTCGCACGCCCTGAGTGCGATCTGTATGCTGGCATAGCTGGGACCTTCTCGCGAATGGAGAATGTCCTCCCAGAATTTCAAGGCAGTTTGCGAGTCACCGCAACCGCTGTAGCCAAGCATGAGCGCGTTGTATAGCCGAGTGTCAGGCTCGATCTCGCTGTCTAGCTTGATCATGTTGTGGACTGTGCCCAGAGATTCCTGATCGCCCGCACGCGAGATGCCAGACAAGCATTGCGCGTAGGTAGCGATTGTGGGACGGAGCGATTTAATTTGTTGCTGACGCATGTGTCCAAACACATGGGTGGCCATATCAGGACGGCTGCGGCTGAAGAAGTTATTCATGAGCGTAGTTCTGCTGGGGATGTCAATCTCGGCGAATGTTTGCCGAAGGATATTGTAGATTTCCCAGGCGCGAGAAGTGGGTGTTGAGGGTTTCAGACCGTGTTTCAACAGAACGTTGCTGATAAGAGCGCGTTGATCCAGGCCGTAGTGGAAAGCGTGGGTGTTGAGAAGGTCAACAAGGTCATCCATTTCACCGCGCCGGAGGTGGATGGAGGAGAGAGCGGCAACTGTTGCTGGCTCAAAGCGGGCTTTACGCTCACTCATGTCTTCGACAAGGCCCATGATCGCGTCGATGTTCTGCACTTTCTCAGCGGAGAGGGCAACAATAAGCTTATTGATCAAGGGCAGGTCCTCATCGTCCGTAATTTCCTCGCCTTGAAGACGAGCGTACGCAGTCCTAGCACCACCCAGGTCGCCAACCTTGATTCGGTAGTCAAGCTGAAGAAGATACGTATGTGCATCGGGTTGGAAACCCAATCTCTGACCTAGAGCTACATAGCGTTCCGCTGTGTAGGGATCATCTCTCGCATTGGCGAGCTCTATAAGGCCATTGATGGTCTCCATATCAGGCCGCAAGGGCACTTCCTCATTCTCGTTCCTCCGGACCATAACCTGCATCATTCTCTCGATTTCATCGACGCTTTTCCCCTGGGCTGCTGACCACTGAAAGATGATGTTCCATACTGCCTTGTCGCCAGTGTGCCTCTCTAGTAAGGATTTGAAGATAGCGTCACCCCATTCTATTTCGTTCTTTTGTATGCATAGCTTCAGAACAAGACTGTCTGCCCGTGGAGTCGGAGGTGTATTATCTGCGATAGGATGGTTGTACCACTTCTTCGTCATTTCCATATCTTGATTCCGACCAGCGAAGTATGTGATAATAGTCTGGTGTACCTTGTAATCAAAAGGAACTCCAAGTCTCTGCATGATCTCCACTGTCTCCTCTACCTGCTCAGGCTTGCCTTCTACTATTAACCCCCGCAAGACTGTGGGCCAAGGTGACGTAGGTACACTCTTCAGGCAGTCGTCCCAGTATGATTCAATGAGCTGACGGGCATAAAGAGCATCACCTGACAGTGACATGATTCGTATGAAAGGAACAAGATCCTGTTCTTGTCCTACCTGCGGCTCCAAATCATCGACTCGATTGGCCCGTCTGTTCTGTAGTTCCGTGAACATTGCTCTTGCCAGCTTGTTGTGAGCGGTAGAGCTCCAGCCTGTAGAGGGTGACTTTAGCACATTGAGTGCCATTCTCAATTCTTCGCTCCCAAGAAACGCCCTGCCTTTTTCCCCAGCATCCGTCTTTTGAAGATGCTCAAATGTTGTGAGGGCATGTTGCGCTTGTATATCATCTACTGGTGAAGCATCTTTTCTCTTTTGCCTTGACTTGAAGAACATGACGAAGGCCTGAGCAAGCTCCTCCGGCGGTTGGGTCCTTACGTTCGCTCTTAGCCTGTTGCTCAACTCTAGCATTGGCTCGTGTCCAGCGGCATAATCCACAGGTTTCGCTTGTCGTTTGGGCTTGCGAGAAAAGCCAAAGAAGAACCGTTTGGGGGCCACCCTCGAGCTCGTGGCGCAGGGTGTCCGTAGGCATTGCCGTGATGCAGGTAGATACCAGGATCTCGTCCCCGATAGTATTTCATTGTACGTTATGTGACGGAAGACTGCCCGCGTGAGTTGGGAGCGCATGGCTACTCAATTGACCCCGGTCTGGGGGTGAGAGAGCATTTACTAAACCTCCATTAGTGGTAGAATAGACGATCGCTTTGGTAAATTGCTTGTAGCATACATGGCGTCATGAAGATTATGGCAGACTCGGGAGGACATTCGTACAACGCAAATTTGGCAAGTATGGCACATGGGCTGGGATGATATCGCACTGACGGAGTTCTGCTTTTTGGATCATAGCAGGTGATGGTACTGTGGTCAACCGTATTATACAGCTAGCCTTGAACTAGCGCGCAATATCTACCTTACCTTGCGACTGCATTGAATAAAGTAAGTACCTAAGTACAGGGTCCAATTTGCAAAGAACTCGGCTGTTGGGCGGCGTGTACAGTCTTTCAGCAGAACCAGCAACTACTCATCGGACGCTTGTCAAAAGACAGTCCAATTCCGGCGTTCTGGGGAAACTGGCTACTTCTGTACGAAGATATTCTACTTGCTCTTCAGATTCTGTCGGTACACAACTTTCGCGTTGCCATAGCTATCAGAGTCGAACTTCGTGCAATACATGTTCATCGTCGAAGCGTGACTCTTGCGCTGAACAGTACGCCTGAAGATAAGGACATGCGTCCATCGAGGCACCACCCACCCATGCCATCTTTTGCTCTGTGTGTTAGAAAACTGTTCTCCCAATGAGCGTAACACTCTAATTAGACAGGCCAAAGTCACGGCAATTGGAGGAGTGGTATCTGAAACTATGATGAACAACTTCGAGCAGGTGTCTTATAATGAGTTAGGCATATTGGCGGTAGACCGACGAGATTGACCGCGAAGTCAGCGATGGAGAGATCAATGTCTCTCAATGGACTCCACTCTCGGTCTCGGCATTTGTTGATGATCATGCGACATGGTCACGTTGGAGAGGGAAGAGATACTCAATTGGAGCGTACGGAACAGAGTACAGCATCTAACGATATTGATCCAGATGTGTGGAGAAACATGGAAGATGCGCTAGGACGACCGGGTGATAGACTTCCCGCTTCCGCACCTACTACTTCCATATAGTACTAGCTCTATGCTTAGTCATGTTTGCATGCGTGAAGGTATGAAGTATGAACCGAAGTCACGAGTCGCGACTGCCTGTCACGATAACAGCTAGGCCTGAATGGGTCAAGCGGCCGTCTCCCACTTTGTTTACTCCAACGCGTGGTCGAGTCAATGACATGGCCACATTATCTACCTACGTAATTTTCTTTTTTCTTTTGGCGCCTACGACATCACACCTACAGCTAACGAACAGCTTACACCACCAAAGTGCTCCGTGTCTCAGCCATCCTCAGCGCTGACACCATCGAGGGGAAGACATTATCTGTTCCGAAGAGGACCGTCGCCACTGCGTCGTAGCTCCACAACAGTGCTGGACGTCCTAACTACATCAGTACATGACACAACGTGAAAGCAAGCCTCCGCGCTCACAGTGGTGGATGGGGTGATAGACTAAGGGAATCTGCGCGGGGTGGAGGAGTTGAGACAATCACACATTCCAGTTAGGAGCATTCCAGCCTGCGACAAGTCTCACCACGTACACCAAAAGAGCTCGTTTGTGTACAAAATAAGGTCACGAATCTTCACCATATTTGGGTGGGTGTGCCCGAGGTCCATAAAGCCAATGACCCACACGACGACTGGTGCAACGTCAACAAAATCTTTGCAGCTATTTCGCGCAATCACTACATACAACCTACTCCGCTCATCTAATCAGACTTTTGGCAAAGCATCAACATGGTTGCGTCGTTCTCTCCATCTGGGGATGTAGGCGGAACCCTCCATTTACCATCACCTACACACATGCACCATGTGGATCCAGCATCAGCTTTCAGGCAGCTACGAAATTCACTATCAAGGTCACCATCCAAAGGCTTGACCAGATCGCCATCCAAGTTTCGCCTTGTGACCTCCAAATCAACGTCACCTTCGCCCAGTTCTCCGCTGTCGCCGTCCAGAGAGCCCCCACCGAACCGATCGCTCTCGGCAAGCATTATACCTCAAGCACATGCACCCATCCCCTCTCCGTTAGCTGCGCCTTATCCACACAGCGCGCGAAAAATTCGCCCAGCTACACGGAAACTGAGTCCGATGCGCAATCCTCCACGACCCACTAGTAATCAGCGAAGCCCAAGGAAGAGGACATTGAGCGAGTCGACAAACCACGGCAATGCGACGCCTCGATCATCGGCGAGCTTGAGCGATGATCAAGAGAATCGAGTGGAGCGTAGCGTCAGCCCGATAGGGGATTCAATACCGGATATCGTATTCAAGCCCTGCGTGCCAGTGGAAGAGGCTAGCCCTTTTGCGCCAGCTGGTGCAACTGCCAGATTCGAGAAAGGGAATAGCTGGGGAGCAAAGTCTAGCCCTTTGAAGCGAAGCGATGGGATCATGAATCTCGATCCGGCGAACCTGGGAAGCCCATCAAGGAAGAGAAGGAGTCTACATGCGGGAATGTTCAACTCTGACTTCAACATCTTCGATCATGAAGCGGCCTTCAGTGGACGTGGTGATACATCTGCAATGGACTTGGTTATGGACTTGGATATGCAGAGTCGCGCTGAGCACTTGTCGGCGCTTCCTAAACGAACATCATCGTTGCGGAAGACGACCTTGCAGCAGAGACATGACAAGCCCTTGTTCGCCAGATCAAAGCCAAATCCCGATCTCGCGCTCGATTTTGCCACTCCTGGACAGGCGGTCCACAAGAGCCGATTCCGAATGTCTCTCGACAGCGTCTTGCCCCCTTCGGTGTCTCATGACAGCCCGTTTTCTTCTCAAGGCAGCCTTCCGAACGCGTCTGCTCACCTTTTATCCCAGCCAAGCGCAAAGCAGAACAGCTCAAACAATACGTCGCAGCCTCAGCGGCACCCTTTATCGCGGACGATCAGCCAGTCTACTTCGAATTCGAGCATGGCAGAAGATTCGCCCACCCACATTCCCATTCGGCAGCCTGAGAAGCGGCGAATCTTGGTCGACTTCTCAAAGTCGCTTCCTGTGGGCACTCCGCGGCCGGATTCTCGCGACGGCGAGTCATCTACCCAGGTCTCTTCAGGAACCTCTTTCGCAACACCTGAAAACTACAGATTGGTTAAACCCCTGCCTGCGGCGTTCATGTCGACTGGTCTGATCTCGAAACGTCATAAGAACATGGATGAGCCCCAGAACAATTTCAGCGCCAATAAGACTTCGATGCCAGATACACCATGCAAACGCCACAGCCTCGCAGAGATATCGTCTCCTACGGTCCCACGTGAGGACAGCTTCGTCAAAGCTCATCAAGCTAGGCATTCTTTCGGTACCCCGTCAACGCCATTTAGCACCCACCCCTCCCGTGCTGCATCGCGAACGTTCGGTATGGGTGTCAGCATTTTTGGCAGCAGCTTTGGCCACGGCGGCAACTCTCGACGTGTTAGCTTCCTCGGCGCCGATGGGGACGACAACTTTCAGTCACCACCACGACAAGGAGACAGCCAGTCCAGCGCCGAATCCGAATTCCCTCCAACCCCAACCAAACAGGTTCTCGGATTAGGCAACGTGCAACATAATTCAGTCACAGCAAGTGCTTCGCGAAAGGATGTTCTCAGTCCTGGTTTATGTTCGACTATTGGCGCCAAGACTGATTCGTACCAAGACGAGGAACATTGTAAGTCCATTTCAATTGGGGCACCATCGGGATGTGTGACTGGAGACTGCGGTGGCTTGATGGACGAATCTCCATTGGCTGCTCTAGGATTCAGGAGCTTTTCTACGATGACCCGTTCTTTCACCCATTCTCGTTTGTTACGGAATTCCAAATCTCCAACGCCTCTCAGCAAGATTTCTTTCTCTGCTCCAGCCTTGTTGTCACACAGAACGAAAGCTAAACTAAGTCCCCTCTCTCCAGCAAGTCCTATGAATAATAGATATCAGCTTCTATCTCCTCACACGCCACGGGAGAGCATGATACCTCCAGATCCCAGTGGCCTATCCATTTCCGCACATGCTGAGGAACATGTGCGTCCAAAGACTGCCTCGACGAGTAATGCACCAATGTGTCCTCCCGCAACGCCAACCACTCACAAGGACTCGTCGTTCCTGTTCAAACTGTCGACGGCCAGTATGACACCGTCTCATGCAACGACAGCAGTCGAAGTTGATCCGGTCCTGACTTCGAAATTTGACAAGGTCGACTTGATCGGCAGTGGAGAATTCTCCCAGGTCTACAAGGTCACGCAAAAGCAGGAGCTGAAGAATAGTCGCAGCTACTTTTCGAATCCGCTGAGCCGTACTCCGCCTAGGACGCCTTTGCCAGATCGAGTCTGGGCTGTCAAGAAATCTCGAAACGCGTACATTGGCCCCAAAGATCGCCAACGCAAGCTTCAAGAAGTCAATACACTCAAAGCACTTGGGCAATCAGATCACACGGTACAGCTTTTCGACAGTTGGGAGGCTAAGAATCACCTGTATATTCAGACCGAATTCTGCGAAGAGGCAAGTTTGGACATGTTCCTCGATCAGGTAGGGCGCAAAGCTCGGCTCGATGACTTCAGGATCTGGAAGATTATGCTTGAGCTTTCTCTTGTGAGTTTGCAGTCATACTACAACTTGCAGTATACTGACGCATCAACAGGGACTTAAGCACATACATGATTCTGGATTCATTCATCTAGACCTAAAGCCAGCTAACGTTTTGATCACGTTCGAGGGGGTGTTGAAGATCGCCGACTTTGGCATGGCAACTCGCTGGCCCGCTCAGCCAGGCATAGACGGAGAAGGCGACCGAGAGTACATTGGACCGGAGATACTCATGGGTCATTTTGACAAGCCAGCAGATGTTTTTGCGCTTGGACTGATCATGCTGGAAATTGCGGGTAATGTCATGCTCCCAGACAATGGAGCTTCGTGGCAACGATTGCGAAGTGGTGACATGAGCGATGTTCCAAGCCTGACCTTCAGCTCCGAGACCAGCAATATTCTTCGAGACTCTGCGGGCAAGCCACTGCCCCAAGATGAATCGATCGAGGACTTCTACGGCTCGGATTCTGGTGATGAGGACTTTGGCTCGCCCAATGTCCTTCGCCGCAAGCGTGACCTCGACATGAAGAACGGTCCGTTTGCCCTCCACCGTTCCGGGGAACTTGCTCAGCCGCCTGCCTTCATGGTCGATCCAAACAACCCCGAGGCGCTTGATAATGTTGTGCGATGGATGATTACTCCTCAAGCAGCCAATCGACCAGTGGTACAGCAAATCCTCTCGACAACAGGAGTCCATTGGGCCGAGACCCGGAGGCGAGCAGGCGCTACAATATTCGAAGGCAACTGGGGACCAGCGGACGAGATCCTTGCGGATGACGCCGAGATGATTGACGTTTAGAAAGATGCATTTAGGTTCCGATTTGATGGCTGCCCTGATATTCCCCTGGATTAGGGATACACCGAGGCGATTTGGCGTTCAATGGATAGGTAAAGGCATTCGCCGCTTGGCTAAGCAGGCCCAGGACGGAAGGGACAGTTAATTGGCAGGGATAGCTTTGGCATTGGCACACGACAGGACCTTCCTATCGACGACGACGATTACGAATTTTCACACCATTATTCCCCTAGCTCTGGCGCTTGCATTGACGGGCGTCATCATATCTGGCGCCTCGTTCTTTTCGACCATTCGATTCTTGCATCTGCACTTCTTACGGACTCAGCTTTCTCATATTACGACATACACCTTTTATTCACCATTCAGTCGGCTAGAAAGAACTTCAGACATATTACGACCGATCGGGCAATGGCGGTCTCTAGTCTGACAAAAAGTACTTGCATATGCGACCAACACTTCTTTTTTCACCACAACATCAATGGCTTTAGGCTGAGTTGGACTTCTTGCAGAAATTTGGCTGCATGGGATATTTGCTCCATAGCATGGCTGCTTCGGCACGCCCTTGTGATATAGATAGCATCAAATCAAATCAAAGAAATTGACATCAGTGAATTGTTCCCTTTACCGACGTTTGCAAATAGCGACCAACAAACAGGTATGATAGAGAAACAGGAATGCCAAAGGGTAAAAGTCCGAGTCTTTACCCGACGTATATAACAAGACATGTAAAACTTAAATAATATCATACCCTAGCTAAGAAAATCATATCCTATCCCACCTTTATCGATTATTATAACTAACCTGTTAGTATAAATAAATACTCGTCTTATAACTAATACTCGATAATCCATTTTATAACTACTTAAGTACGAAGGGTGTCTTGTATATAAGAAGGGGAAGGGTAGTAGTAGGATAGGGAGAAGAAGGGGATAGTAGGTAAGTAGGTAAATGTAGTTAGAAGGGGTAGATAGGGGAAAGAGGGGGTACTAGAAGCCGAGGGAGGGTATAAGGTAAATCGAGTAAGTACGTAATTACTAAAGGGTTCTCGATTCTAGAGGGGGAAAATTAGCGAAATTAGCGAATACAGTCGTTTGCGAAGGCATTGGCCAGACGCTAGTAGCCCGCAAATCGTCGAAGCTCCCCCACTCAAAATAGGTGGCAAGGCCTTAGCGACTCGCAGTGGTAGATATAGCCTATAATTGATGGTAGACGTCTTATTATAGCCCCCGTTAACGTCTTATAAGCTATGCTGTCGTCTTATAACCCCCGCAGACGTCCTGTTATAAGCTATACTATCGTCTTATAACCTCCGCAGACGTCCTATTATAGGCTATACTATCGTCTTATAGCCCCCGTAGACGTCCTGTCCTAACCACTACTATTATCTTATTAATAAGACGTCTACGGCGGCTACAAGCTATAATAAGACGATAGTATAGCCTATAACAGGATGTCTACAGGGGTTATAAGATAATAGTATAGCTTATAATAGGACGTTTATAAGGGCTATAATATAATAGTAGTAGCGGTTATAAGGCCTATAGTATAATAATAGTAGGGCCTATAGTATAATAGTAGTAGCGGTTATAAGGCTTATAATATAATAATAGCAGGGACTATAATATAATAGTAGTAGTAGTTATAAGGCTTATAATATAGTAATAGTAGGGACTATAATATAATAATAGTAGGGCTTATAATATAATAGTAGTAGTAGTTACAAGGCTTATAGTATAATAATAGTAGGGACTATAATATAATAATAGTAGGGCTTATAATATAATAATAGTAGGGCCTATAATATAATAGTAGTAGCGGTTACAGGGCCTATAGTATAGTAATAGTAGGGCTTATAATATAATAGTAGTAGCGGCTACAGGGCCTATAGTATAGTAATAGCAGGGCCTATAATATAATAATAGTAGGGCCTATAGTATAATAGTAGTAGCGGCTACAGGGTCTATAGTATAATAATAGCAGGGACTATAATATAATAATAGTAGGGCCTATAATATAATAGTAGTAGCGGTTATAAAGTCTATAATATAATAATAGCAGGGCCTATAATATAATAGTAGTAGCGGCTACAGGGTCTATAGCATAACAACAGCAGGGACTATAACATAATAGCAGCGGCGGTTATAGGGGCGACTATAGGGGCGGCCAGGGGCTAAAACACCATAGATTATATATACGGGCGATTCACGGCTTTATTCTAACGTTTATTTAGTATCTAAAGGCTACAATTAAGACCGCACGTCGTTAAGGCCTTCCCACCCATTTTAGGTGGGGGAGCTTCGACGATTTGCGGCCCACTAGCGTCTGGCCAATGCCTTCGCAAACGACTATAGTAAAGGTGGAAAAGGAGAGGGTATAAATTAAAAACCGTAGATACTCGAGGAAATTATTGATATAAGGATATCTATAAATACAACATACTTATTTGATAATATTAGCGCTGTCTTTACTTCATACACCTAGAATTCTTAGGCCATAGAGAAGGGGATGGGGATGTGGATGTGGATGCGCTAAGATAGATGGATGTTGTCAAGGTATACAATACTTTCTGATGATGGGATGGGAATGGTGTAAGGATGTGAGGATGTGAGGATAGGGGAATTGGGGAATTGGGGTTTGATGATTGTAGATGGTGTCGTGTTGTGGTGAATTGTGGTGGGTTGTGTTATAACACTCGCTAATAAATAGTAAGATTTAGGTGGAGTATCGTTGTGTATGGTGCATGGTTTATGGCTGGGAGGAGGAGGAGTGTGGCCGCTCGGATGCGATGGCTGTGACAACTATTCATGTCTTTGGGGAAGTGTAGTTGGTTATACGTCTAGAGGGTTCTTGTGACTTATAATGTTGATGAATACTAAGATATTTACGGGATGCTTTTTTAGGGGGAGGGGGGGGGGGGGGGGGGGGGGGTGGGGGGTTGGGTTTGGGTTTGCATTTGACGGGGGTAGATTGGTGGGTTTGGATTATGGTAGTTGAGGGAGTATTTATGGATATAGGAGCAGAGCAGGCTGTATACGCCTGTAGCGTTTTGCCTCCCATTGATGGAGGATTAATGGATTAACATCCATGACGTCCAGTGGTATACAACCCCGAAATGCACCTGCGGGTGACCGCTCGCTACTACCTCTGTGTGATGCAATGTCGCTAATATGTGGACTTTGGTAAAACACATTTAGATTAAAAACCAAATCATAAAGTCGTCGTATCGTATCAGCCTGCCGATTCCTCGAGCAGGACGTTACTGCCGGGCTCGAACGGCCATGTCGGCTGCGACAGCTTCATGTTGCCGGCCTCGTCGGCACCTTCGCTCGGGTGGACGACGACGCGGCCGGCGATGGAGGCCGAGTGCAGGGTCGAGCTTACGGGGAGGGAATACCGTATCACGCCTCGGACGAGCAGTTCGAAGTCGTGCTGGATGACGTGCTCCCAGCGCTGGCTGCCGCCGTCTTCGGTCCTGTTGCCCGGTTTGGCCAGGCGGACTTCGCCGAAGCTGCCGAGGGAGTGGTGGCGAAGAGGGGAGGGCTCGAAGATCAGGGGGGTGTCGAACTCAAGGATTTGGCCGAGGAGCATGGTCTGGGAGTCTGCGGCTGGGTCGTCGATCGGGTCCGTACCTTCGTCTATGCCGTCGAGTTGGTTGATGATGTCGGCGGGGTCGTGGATGAATGGCGAGGTGGAGCTTGAGCTGATGCGAACTTTGCCTGGCTTTGGCGGAGGATTTGGGGTTTCGTCATGTGGCTGGTGGGATCGCCAGAGTTCGTTGGTGCCAACGTGCTTGCTCTTCGCGAAGATGTTGATGTCGATTTCGCTGACTTGGATGGCTATGAGATTGGGGTTGATGGCGTGGACGTGGAGGTCTAGCATGATCTCTTGCTCCGAGGCGAGGACATTACGGATGTCCTTGACGTGAATATCGGTCAGAGGTTTGGAGCAGAGAATGACAACAGCCACTATCGCGGCTACGATGAGGGTGAGAACGACGCCTAGTGTTGTCCATGCTGTGACACGTCCACACACCCCATGGCCTCTCTCCTCCGAGTACATCTGCCGAACACTCCCCGGCAGAGCTCTGCGACGGTTCCGCGCGGTGCGATTGAAGCCTATCAGAGGTGTTCGCTCATCATCCGCACCTTCACCCTCAAGATCGTACGACAGAATGTCTTCCGCCTTGCGCGAACTTTTGGTGACATGTACAACATGGGGGCTTCGTGCGTTGGAATGTCGAGGGGAATATTGGCCGCCGTGATTTGCTGTTGACTGGGTTGACTTGGTGGCATTGGGAAATGGGGAGTCGCTATCGAACAATGACGCATGGCCGCCACGTCCATAACGCCCGATGTGATGGTGATGCGATGTGGTATTGCTTGGGTTTCTTGAGTTTTGGCTCGGTCCTCGGACTGTACCTTCATCATTGGCGTAGCCGATGGAGTTGTAATTATTCGCGAATTTCATACTCTTCTTGCCCACAACGCTATGCTGTCCATCTTGTCTAGTCTTGGTGCCGTAATTGTCGTAGTGACTCACGGTAGAGGTTGCGCTTGGGGTGCGGGAGTGGAAACGATGCGACCTCGCCGAGTGCGGTTCCGGAGGGTTGGATTCGTAGACAAAGGTCTCCTCGGAATCCGTTGAGTTCGCTTCGTCGACGGCGGTCGCGATTTTGGCTTCAAATATATCTGCTTTGGTGGAGGCTGTACGCCCTCGGAACGGGATTAGCACTGTACTTGAACGTCTCCTAGGGGCTCCGCGGGGGTTTTCACGGGGGGTTTCAATGGGCCTTTCCTTGCAGTTGGCGGGAACCAATGCAGCCCCTATCTTGTCTTGCTTGAAGTTGCAATCACTGATGAGAGGGGGAGAAACGAGTAAAGAAACAAGGGAGTCAGAGGAAGGGAGACGGGAGAAAAGATGGTGATGATGATGACGTCCAAACATAGACCCACCATTGCCAGCATTCAGCGACGGTGCCTTTCGCACTACCTTTTTCTTTTCCTTCTTGGGTCGTATCGTCTCGTTGCTGGGTTTGAGGCGAAGGCTTCCCGATGTCTCCGTTCTTCCAAGCAAGTGACGTTCGGGCATGACACCACCCAGAGCAACCTGCGGTATTGAGCTGACGGTTTCCGTCTCGACGGTCATGGACTTGACGGATCCTTCGGCGTTGGCTTTTGGAGCCTTGATGAAAGGGAGCTGTGTGAAAGACCTCTTGCTTTGCACAACGGGGGGCTTGGCAGAATTGGCAGCGGTCGCCGGCTTTCGCTTTTCCTTGACCTCCTCTGTGCTCTTCCCTCCTGTACTTTTCTTACCCGCACTTTCATTTCCGCTCTCAGCTTTCGACTTTGCCTCGTTGGCCAACGCATTTTCCATAGGATTCTCTTCGATCCTCTCCGGCCGGTCATTACTGGTAGACGTCCGGCCCGCTTGAGCGGTTCGCCCTATACCTATCGCTGGCGTGGACGGTAGGCTGCTCTCTTGTACAGTCTCCAGCGCAGGACCATTTCCACTAGCTCCTCGCACAGGTGTCCTCATTCCTGACTTCTGTGACTTCTCTTCTTCTCCAGCATCTGAGTCGCTCGTCGACGTTGAACTTCGAGCGGGGCGGTCAACCACAATGCTGGGTGTTGATTGTGTCGTTTGAGACTGATCGATCTTCCGAGCTGGAGACAGAAGAGACTTGTTGGATCCCGACGACGCAGCTGGTGGAGGAGAGCTCAGACGAGGTATTTTCAGACCAGAGGTACCGGTTGGTATCTTACTAGCCTTCTGGGGTTGTGGTGCATCAACCGAAAAGTCCTGCTTCGCAGGCGAGGGTAGGTGAGAAGTGCCAGCTGCTGATAGAGCTCTTTGTATTGCCGCCGCGGAGGGAACCGTGGGTATGCTTGAGCCGGATGCACCTGGGCCTCTTATGGGACTAATATCTTGACTGTTCTTCCGTGACCTTGTTGCGCGAGGTCCTGTCGTCACATTTGATTTGAGCTGCGGACGTGTGGGCGAGCCATCGCGGGAGAGCTGCGGAGACGTTGTGGCCGAGGCAGAGGTGGAAAATTGTTGTATGGTGGGTGTAGTTGGTGTAGTGGAAGCTCGTTTGAGTGTTGGAGAAGAGGGGGGAGGACTCAGGTCGGTAGTACCTGGATCAGCGCCATGGTTGTCGTTGACATCTCCAACTTTGCCGACGTCCTTGTTGGGCCCCTGTGCAGAGGAAGCCATGGATGGAGGATGGGATTGGGTTGAGAAGAAGGATCACACGTCATTCAACTCGACTAGCAGTAGAGTGTTCCTGGTAATCTAGCCCATCCGAGCTGCCGCTCGGGCCATTACAGGACACGCGAAGACAAGGCTGCGGAGGGGTAGAGAGGAAAGGCAGTGCTGAGGATGAGATGGATGGATGAAGCGCACGTAGTAAACAGGCCATACAAATGACATGTGGCTGAAATGTGGAAGGCAGCGTGTGTCGTGGCGCGCTGTGTGAGGACGAGCTGGGGGTTCAGAGGCTTGCACGGCTAGTGAAGGTGGTGTTGGAGAGATGGCCAATCAGATATTCCATATCTCGTGGTTAGTCAGCAAACTAGTACTTGATAGGTAGATATACTAGTGCTAGCAAAATCCCGCATCAACGGCTCTGCCGGTCTGACGGAGGCTTACTCCGCCACCTTCCGGGTGGAATATTCCATGCGATTACCTTATACATGGATTCTGTCCACAACTACAATATTCGTATATCCTTACCGATCGCAGTCGTGGAGCTGTGCAGAGATATTCCATACGTCAGATTATCATTCCGTCAATAGCAGGCACAGAGCGGCCTACAAAACTCACTCTCATTTGGGAGAAGTCACTATGTAAGGTAAGTCCGACAAGAATGGCAATGCGTTAGTGACGTGATTTCCCTCTGCAGCAGCTTGCGTTACAGCACATGCTTTCAATTGGTTATCTCATTGAAATTGAATATTGGATTGGAATGGAATTTGATCCCTATTCCTGTGAGCAATTTCCCAAAATAATGGGGGGTTCTTATTAGCCATTCCTTCCGCACGCCTGCCTGTCGAGATGTTCTTTGAGAGCACTATATTGCGGTGCCTGCTCCTCCGCCACTTGGATTGCACTTGCGATTGTGTAACCAGCGAACGGGTCATGTGAGCTAGGCTCAAGTGAATTCGTCTCGTTGTCGTGGCGGTGTGAGGAATTCTATGCTGGCGGCTTTAAGGATAGAAGATTGCAAGGCTGGTGACAGTTGGAAAATAAGAATTGGTTGAAGTTTGAGTCTTGGAAAAAGAAAATGTCGCTCTTCTCGTCATGATCCTCCTCTCTTTTCTTTAACAACGCAATCTTCAACCAAGTACATGGCGATGAATCGAATATCCGATAGCATCATATTAACCCTGACACATATCTCCTCTGCGCATATGCCACATGCAGCGAATGAAGTCCCGCATTGACCACGTACGAAAGCGCTGATAAGCCACCGGGTGCGCAATCTTAAGAGTCAATGAGGAAGCAGATCACTGTCCGGATAGTAAGATCGTAGATTGTTATTACTTACCTGCATTCTATGATAGCGGTAAGCTGAACGTATTCTCAGGGCGAGATCGGGTCATCTAGTACTCTTCAACTGTATCAGTGGGCAACGGCGAAAAAACGCACATACCATTATCCAAGGTTGGTGCTTTGAACTATATACCTTCATCGGATCCAAAACTATTCCCACCACCTCGAAGTCCTGGCTCGGTTGGTGGCATCTGAAAGAACTCCACTACTATGAAGGAGGTGTTTATGCTTTCGATTGAGCCGTCGGAATCCAGCTATTCGACAATCCAGCTTTGAGGTTCCGTTGGGTTTTCATGTCTACTCAAACGGATCACTTCGAGACGCGGATGATTGATGGCAGCCGTTCAAACATCAGCTAGGGCTCCTGGCCAAGTTCGAGAGATAAAAACAGGAAAGACGTTGCATAGAGGTTTGTATGGTGTAGATATGCTTGTAGGCCTTGAGCTTTCGGCCATCGAGGTCAAGTGGACTTCGGTTGAAGAAGCTTGACTTTGCTTGAGCTTTGTCTGCTTAAACCTCCTTGTAGTGACAGACATGCACAACAACATAACACGATGACAGACCCTCTTGCAAATCCATATGACCAAAGTCTTGGCTGGTTGATATTGGAGCTTGGGGAATAGCCCAAGAGAACCGAGATATATCAGCTATTATGCTTGATTCATGCGCGTGTCCCACGACGTCTTCCTCATCCATAGCCCAGATTGCAAGGCTTGAACTCTGAAGAATTATGAGAAGACCAACTTGAAAAGGTTGATCAGCATTGGACGATTTATGTCTAGCTTCCAGTTCGATGTGCCTTGAGTGCCAAGTCATATATGAATGACTCCAGATGTGATAGATGTAGGACACCATCTGGAGCTAGTGACCGAAAGGTAATGGCGTGAGCCCCACTCCCTCTCTGCAGTGAAAACACATCAGGCCGCAGCACGCCTGACTTTCACTACCACATCTCTTCTCCAGTCTTTCCATCTTGACGAGGTTACAAAGCTGTCAATATCTGCGTTTCGACAGTAATGACCGTTGACTGTGGCCGCTACTGACAGCGAATTGCTGACGTTGCGGGGTCCAGCCCGATAAGCGCATGATCTCCAGCCTCGTCTTTTCCACACCACTGAATCTGGTTGCCTTTATTACCACTCGCTCATTTCATCGACGACATCAGGGCGATACCTCATCTCATCATGTCTGTCCGCGGTGATCGAGTACTATACCGGGATCGTGAGGTAGAATATGATGCCAGATCAAGTGCTGGGAGCCATCTTCGACCAGAACCTCGTGAGGCTCCATATACCACTCGCAAACAATATATCATACCCCGTGATCAAGAAGCCGAGAGGGAGGAGAGGATCACCGTCGTAGGGGGTGGAAGTGATCGTCGCTCTGAGCGAGGTGGTGACCGAGCTGCCTATTCGGAGAATCGAGTCGTTATTCGCCGTGAGCGAACTCCAGAGCCTGAACCGGTTCCAGAACGACGAGAGATCAGAGTCATCGAGAGGGAACGAGAGCGAGAACCTGAACCAGTACCAGAGCGCCGAGAGATCAGAATCATCGAGAGAGAACGAGAACCTGAACCTGTCCCACAGCGTCGAGAGATCAGAGTTCTCGAGCGAGAAAGAGAGCCGGAGGCTCGCCGCTACGAAAGACCACCAGAGCGTGAAATACGGTACGAGCGGGACTTTGACCGTCGCGATGACCTCGAACGATACACACGAACGGTAGATTACTATCCTCGCCCGGAACCACCTCCGCCCATCATCATCCGGCAAGAGCCTCAGCAAATCATCATTCAAGAAGCTCCTCGAGCGCCTCTGGTTGTCCCCGCTCCACCAAAGGAAGAAGAATTTCAGCTCATCCAGCGTTCTGAAGTTCGACAATCTGAGCGCTCTGAAGTTGGATCTCGTCACGAGTCTCGCCACGAGGATGATCGCCAGATTGCACGGCGACCCAAACCAAGAGAAGAGGAAGAAGAAGATTACTACTACGAGCGGAGGGTTCGTGAGGTGTCCCGCGACGACCGTTCTCATCACGAGGAAGATCGTTATTCTCGTCGCGATCGAGAAGTTAGCCCTGGCGATTCGATATCGCAATATGGTCGTGACCGCGGCCGAGGCTACGAAAGTGATGATAGCTACGAATACATTAGGAAGGAGACTCGAGAGGAATATAGCGATGGGGGAAGCCCCATCCATCGACGACATCTTGCTGAGGGTGCCATTGCCGGGCTCGGAGCAGCAGAGCTCCTCCGTCATCACAGTAAGAAGCAAGGTGGCGAAGAAGGTAGCCGTCGCAGTCGTGTAGGCAAGGATGTCGGCGCGGCAGCTTTGGGTGCCATCGGTGCTGAAGCTGTGACCCGAGCGAGGAGTCATTACCGCGAAAAGAGCAAAAGCCGTCGCGGGTCGCGTGATAGATCTCGAGATAGATCTCGCGACCGCGAAGGACGTCGCAAGCACCGTCGCGATAGGGACAGAAGTCGAAGCCGGAGTCAGTCCAAATCCCGAGTCAAGCAGCTTGCCGGACTAGGTCTTGGAGCAGCCGCTGTTGCTGCTGCCGTAGGCTACGCCAATCGTCAAAGCAAGAAGAATCAGGTCGAGGATCGTCGTAGCCGTTCAAGGACTCGACGAAATTCCATGGGCGCATCTGATGATGCGGTGGATGACGCTCGTGACCCGGGCCATCGCAACAAGAAGATTGCCCAAGCTGGCTTGGCCGGTGCTGCTGTCGCTGGGCTGGTTGAACGCGCTCGAAGTAAGTCTCGAGGCGGTGGTAAATCTCGCTCCAAGAGTAGAGTTCGTCAAGGTCTTCCCATTGCCGCTGCTGGGTTGGGCTCCGCTGCGATCGCCGGTCTCTATGAGCGCAACCAAGCTGGCAAGAAAGAAAAGGAAGCTAAGGAATCCCGCCGTGAAGAGCGTCATGCCCGCCGAGAACGTCGATCACGATCCAGGTCTCAGTCTGCTCCGGCTTATGAAGGTTCACGAGATGCTCCAAGGGGCGATCCGGGCCTCATTGAGTATGGCGAACAACCTGTACAATACAACGGTGCTCCTCAAGATTATTACAACCGTCCAGCAAGCCAACAAGGGTTCTACAATAATCCTCAAGATGCCATGGTCCCGGCTGCTGTTGCTGGAGCTGCTTACGGACAACAACGGGAGAGAGAGAGAAACCGAAGCGCCAGCGATTCAGGATCAGATGGGGGAAGAAGGCGTAGACGACATCGCCGCCGAAAGAGTGAAAGTCGCAGCCGAAGCCGTAGTAGAGGCCTCGCAGTAGGAGCCGCCGCCGCCGGAGCAGCTGCGTTGGCCGCTTCTGAGCATGAGAAAAGAAAGCAACGTCGAAGAGAGGAAAAGAGAGAGCGTAAACGTGAGTTAAGTTGATGGGATCAGGTATCAGCGACACTAACCGTGGTCAGGTCAACAAGAAGCCGAGCAAGCGTCTTACGGCCAAGATCCATACGCGCAGCCGCCCTATTCCCCAAGCAGCCAGCCCCAAGCTGGCTATGTCGAAGGTGGACAACAGCAGCCATTCTTCCCTGGCCCACCTGGGCAGCCTTTTCAACCACCTGGCGCCAATTACGGTCCTGAATACCAAGGCCAGGGTGTGCCACAGACTGCCCAAGTCCATCCGGATTACGGCTACCCACCCCAAGGTGGCTTCCAACCGCCTGTCCCTGACGCCTACACCCCTCCACCAGGAACTGCCGGCTACCCAACGCAGCAGCCCAGGGAACCCAGGAGGGCTGATGAGAATGTGAGTGCCGAAGTATTTCACCATACTCCCAACATTCCCAACAACAACGTTCCTCTATATGATTCGAATGCTGCACCGTTTTACCACGAGCCCAGCAATCCGTCAGGGGAGGGTGGGTACCCTATATGACACATCTTGTACATCTTCTCCAAGTCTAGTTCGCTGACTTTCTTTTGGCTCAGGTGTAAACACGCTGCGCGCCCCGTCTCCGCATCGCCCGCCTCTAAGACGAAGGGCGTCCTCTCAACCACCGCCACCCAAATCCGTCAAATTCAATCTCTCTTCTCCATCATCTCGTCCCAGCTCTCCAACACAAATACGGAACCGTCGCCAACGTGCCAACTCATCCAAAGACTCCGATCATGATACCGCATACGACAGCGAAGACTCCTCTCGACACGACAAACATTCTCAACGCGATCGTGATCGTGATCGCGACAGTGATGGCAATCATCCCCATAACCGCCATTCTAAAAAAGCACGAGATCACTCGCCCACATCTTCAGATTCCACCATCGACTTACCCCAGCGTTTCGACGAGCATGGCAAGCCTGTAGCTGAACAGGGAGTGGATCACATAGCGGAGAAAATCCAAGATTTATTCAGTGGTAACGGTACGGTCGGAAAGTTTCTGCAGTCTCTAGGTGGTGGGAGCGAGGAAGATGAGGATGGAGATCGAGATAGGCGCAGGAGGAGACGGAGGCGATGATTTTTTTTGTTGTCTTTTCATATGTAGTGATGATTATGCACGATCTTTTCTTTGGATGAGACGAAATGAGATGAGATGAGGTATGCATTAATGGTGCTGCGGTGGTTAGAATATCCTGCAACTTTCCCCTTTTTTGTCATTCCATAGACGAAAATGCAATTAACGAGTATGAAAATATTTCATGCGATTCATGTGACGTGCGGCTGCGCTGTCATGACGGACGTATGGTCTTGTCCTATGTTACTTCTCTCAGCACTGATGTGAGTCCTGCATGCGCTTTGTTTTGGTTTTCTATGGGACATGGTTGGGGTGGGATTTTCTGGGTACGTTTAGGATTCTGGGTTGGATTGGATTGGATTGGATTGGATTGGATTGAAATGGACTTCTGCATTTTAGGTTGGTCTTTAATCGATGCAGTGAACAGGTTGGGCGTAGATATGGCTTTGGATTTGGGTTCGGGTTGGCGATAAGCACGGACTGATATAGTAGAGGGGAAGGGAAAGCGATATTATGTAGAGCGAATCTGTGAGGTGGAATAGACGTAGGATTTGACGTATACAGATGTATGGGTATGTGGAGATGGGGAAGTGTGGGGAAGTGTGGGGATGTGGAGATGTATTGGAGATGGAGATGAGGGGAATTTTGAGGGGAGACATAGAGGGGGTTTTGAGGGATTGGGGTGTGGAGATGTGGTGTGGTTTATACTATACTACTTGCAAGGAGGAAGGGGGAAGGGGGAAGGGGCGTGGATGTGCAATTCGTGATGTTGGTGATGAGGGTCGGTGGTGCGTTGGGAATGGTTTGATGCTTGATGTGATGTGATGTGATGGGGGATGTATGTATGAGACCGTATGTTGCGTGGGAATATGAACAAGAGAATGGTGAGGCACTTTTTGGATCGTATTGCTCATAGGTTGAGTCTAGGATGAAACGCTTCCTGTATTGGCAGAAATCATTGCAACTTTAGTGTTTCTTCGTCGAGGACGCCGAATAGCTGCTCGAGCTCCTTACCCACCTCGGTGATTTCTTTGGAGAGCTGGCCGGTGACGAGCGCTACGTTGAGATTAGTACATGAGCTAGGCCTTCGGTAGGTATTCATGAGAGAGCACATACCGTAAGCGTATAGTAGTTCAAAGTCCTCGTCGCCGCAACCAGCATCCTGCATTTCTTCCTTGCGATAATGGAATATCTTGGCGAGTAGTTTATCTCTGGCGTTGTCGGTGTTGGGTAATGCCTCGTTCAGTGGATACTCGAGTTTCATTGATGATGCAAGTACTTCGAAGATATCAGCAATGACTCATCAGCATCTGAAGTCCTTACCTTGAAATAGATGACTTATCCTCGTCGACAGCTGAGCTCTCTCCTTGATCGTGTATCGCAACATCTCCGCTTCCCCGTTTGTCGCTCGAGGATTCTTCATTATTATGACATTCATAGCGTGGAATGCATCGAGCATGGCTCCGGTGCTCTTTAGAATTCGTGCGTAAGCGCCATCAGGGAAGGGGCCCCTGAGGTCGTATTCAGACGCTGCAGAGATGCGCAGATCCTCGAGTCCTGACAAATAGCGATGTAGGTCAGACTCTTCTCGAAGGTCCATGTAGGCGTTCCTGTCGTCTCTCTCGATAAGCATGGCAAGCGGATCACGCTTCCAGATGAGTCCCATGCGTAGCCATATGATGCTGAGACCATCCTTAACTTTCTCTCGGGCGCTGATGGGCCAGACAATCCGGGTGACAATAAGACCCCATAAGCAACTAAAAATATCATCAACAATGACCGTTCATTTCATCTCGCTTGACTCACCCAGATAAGACTGCCACTACGCGATGAAGAGCGATATCTGTGATGACTGGATTGACACCCCCTTCATCGTCATCGTTGTCAAGATCTTTGACCGACAAAGAGTAGGCATAGAGAGCCGAGAGATTATATGTCAACATGATAAAGCGTCCCATGGGACCTTTTCCCTTGGCCACGATAATGAAGGCTGTACAAAGCGACATGATCCAACCGAAGAACGCTAAGAGGTATGCATTACCTCCTGAGACCGTCCATGACGCGATCGCACATAGCGCTCCTATACATGTGCCGAGGAAACGTGACCAGCCAGTGGTGTTTGAAGCCCCAATCGTCATTGCGCAGACCAGCATGTATGAGAGAAGGCCCCATTCCCCTCGCCAATGTTGATAGAAGGGCCGGGTCGTGGCTAGGAAGGATGGTAATGCGTACAGAGCAGCCCCAATGCCGACTTTGATGGCATACTTTACGTCTTCTCGTCTAAAGAGTCTCAATGCCATCCATAGCCGGTAACGGGGCGACCAAGTGCTATGAGGCGCGCCCACAGAATGCGATGCAGTTTTCCTTTCCCTCGAGCTGGAGATATGGCTTCGTATCTCAGTCTCCTCACTTCCCATGACGAGGCTTTCATGTTCTGTAAAGACATTGATTAGCTAAATCGGTGTCTGAAATAGTGATCCCTCAACTTCTGGCATGATCGCCCAAAAAGCGAGAAGGTTGAGGACTTCAGATTGAGAGAAGTTCTTTTATAGACTTGCGGCTGTAGGGTACAAAATATCATACCTGGATCGTTGTTGTCCGAATTCGGCCTTGTGCGTTGGTATTTACGCCAGAATTTGAGCCAATTCCAAGTCCTGCCACAAGGTCTCTCCTCGACCTCAAGCTTCAAATCATCTAGAATCTCAAGATAGACTCTCATCTCGTTAGCAAAATCCAGCAGTGAAAAGCTGAAGTAGCCACAGCTAGCTGCGACTTCCTCGAAGTCTGCTTCCAATTCCACCGATCGATTCTTGGTGAGCTCTTGGCTCTTGTAAAGCAGACCAAGAGCCTCTTCTCGTGAACTGATGTATAAGTCGACGGCATCCTCCAGGCTGTTCCTGAAATGCGCGTCAACCGCAATGTGGCCATCGGGGCTGAATGGAAGTTCTTCCAGGAGCTGCTGCAAAGTTACAGCCAATGACTTCTGGGAGACTCTGTATTAGCGAGGCCAGGGCTCAATTGTGATGGGAAGGGTATTCACCATTGATGGGCCTAATAGCATGATGAATCTGGAGAATATGTCAGATGGTGATTTGATGGTCGGCGCGAGACTGGTAGTATCCGAAGGCGGTTGGGCGAGTGGGCTAGCTTCGTGAAACCCATCCTCCGATGTCTCGTCAATCGCAGCTAGTACACCATACTCCTCCGAAGAGGAGACTGAGGTATTTAACAACAGTGGGAAGGACGAGAAGGCCGGTAAAGGTGTATTGGACTGAGTACTTGACGGAGTTGGGGGAATCGAAACACCAGTCTGTGCAAGAAGCACAAATTGGGTAGTAGCAGCGCTTCGAAGGCCGCCAATGTTCTGAGCTAGCCGCTGTACGCAGTCGACAAGTTTAGATTCACTGTGGTATTCTTTCTCCGTGCCTACAAAGTAGTGCTCGTACTTGGCCTCCTTGAGATTTTTACTCAAGGAATTGAATACCTTCTTGTATTTGTCAGATGTATCTAGAAACCGCTGTTGCTGGAGCTCCTCTTCTGAACCGGAGAGAAATCCCCGTGTGATCATGGTAAGCAATTCACTGAAACAATCTGTGACTAGAACGAGATCCTTCTTTAGGTCTTCTTTTGCGGAAACAGGCCAGATGAGAAGCGAAACGGCGGTCGTTGCAATAACACCCATAATGATCATCTTCATCACTTGTACCACTTTATCGTCAGAGAAGTGCGCAGCCTGAACTGCTCCCTCTTTGGTTACGACAGTGATGATAGCGAGTGAGGTCAAGGAGCAAGAGATGTTGACAAGTGGATGTCCAAGCCGTTGTTTGGTCCAGCCTACAAACCCTAGTCCGCCTCCGCAAAAGACAATCAAAACAATAACGTGGCCCAAAACAGTGAGATCTAGCGTCCTGCCGAAGAAGATGGAGACGCCCATACTCGAGAAACATATGAACGCCGCGTATATAAAAGCCACCACTGCACAAGCAATGGCTTCTACCATGCTGCCTCTTGACCGGGCAGGGTGGAAGTAGACTGTGATCGTTGCAACCATATGCTTGCCATCTTGCTGGCCTAGAAATGCGGCGATGAACGGTACAAAGGTCGCTAGACTACCAAGGAAATATGCGACGCTACATTTGAAGACACCTCGACCCGTTTTGGAAGTCGCAAAAGCCCAAACATACGGTGCATATTCCTTAACGGTGTTTATGAGCAGAGTAGCATTGCTTGGGCGGCGGGTCTGTCTTTTACTCCCCACTAAGGAAGAGCGATCTGATGTCCCAGCATCATGCGCACTGTCGATAGCTGGTGGAGGTCCAAAGGTCACGTTTCTCTTGACGCGCCGACCAGTCTTAGGAAGTATGAGGGTTGCTTGACGCAGCTATTGACCCGGCTCTGTCAGCAAGATACCCTCTCAGTTTTCATCCATTGGCTGTGTCGTACACACCTGCGGACGCCGCGTTACCGGAGGAAAAAGTTCTCCATTGCTAGCAGTCATCCTGGCCAGCGCATTTGCAGCGACTTCCAACGGTCCCTCGGTGTAGTCATGCTGTCTCTGTAGCGACTATCAGAGTCCATGGCACGGTGAGATCCCGAGGCCGGCTGGGCATTGCTTCCGACCTTGCGAATGGGAAGCTGTTGACGCGCGCCTGCAGAGCTTCCACACAAGCGCGCCGTATCGGCGCAAAGTACTTTACTTTATCAAACTACAGCGAGTCAGGTCATGGCTTTGTATTACTTCACCTAATCGGAGGTATATAGTTCGACTATCCTCTAAGGGGCTCTATTCACTAGGATGGCGTCCAAACTTGTACCCAGACTGTCCCGATGTCTTGCCCAAGCTTCGCGTCCCTCTCAACGCAGAAGTCTATCCGTCACACCCCGCGTCTCAAGCGAAGCTCTCCAAGTCGTATGTTCGCTCCTTGCACTGAGCGATGAGGTTACGAGCGGCCTTATCTAAACATGCCGACAGCATCGGGACACACCGGAAAACAATCCCAAGATCCCTTTCAAATTCAATGCTATCAACCAAAAGCTCATCGCTGAGATTCTAAAACGCTACCCACCCCAATACAAAAAAGCAGCCCTTATGCCCCTGCTCGACCTTGGCCAACGACAGCATGGCTTCACGAGCATAAGTGTAATGAACGAGGTAGCCAGGCTACTTGAGATGCCGCCGATGCGTGTGTATGAGGTGGCGACGTTCTACACGATGTATAATCGGGATCCTGTGGGGAGGTTTCATGTGCAGGCCTGTACTACTGTAGGTTTCCCTAAAATGCTTTTGACACATCCATGCTCCTGCGATTGCAGGAGCTGCGTACGTGGCTGACACAGGCATTGCAGACACCCTGCCAATTAGGTGGCTGCGGCTCCGACAAGATCATGGAAGCCATCGAATCCCACCTCGGCATACATCCCGGTCAAACCACTGGGGATCGCCTCTTTACCTTCTCTGAAGTCGAGTGCTTAGGCGCCTGCGTGAATGCTCCTATGATACAGATTAATGACGACTACTACGAAGATCTCACGCCCGAATCTACCATCACATTGCTGAAAGCATTGCAAGCGTCGGCAGAAGTCACTGGCGCTGCTGGAGGTACTGCTGGTATATCTGGAGAAAGCGAAGCCGGGATGGGAAATAGAGTGGGAGAGGCCAGGGGGCAAAGTGGCCAGAGTGACAATGTGGAAGGCCAGACGGCTAGAGGCTATGCTGCTAAGGGGGTCAAGTTACCGAGTCCGGGGCCTATGAGTGGGAGAAGGACCTGTGAGCCATTTGCAGGATTGACCTCGCTGACAGAAGAGCCGTGGGGCAACGAGAAGTTGAGAACGGATGGGGCACTCTAGATCCGCTATCATTGATTGTATATACCCTTATCCTTCGTATCATGCTATGGAAAGCTTGGGTTTCGTCTTGATCAGAGCCAGAATTGCACGTTCAGAATCTCCTCCAATTGCCCATCACCTCCCAATGTTCACCCACATAATGGATTAGCTGTTTACTTGGGTTACTTTTTTGGATTCGTCCATTGGGATTCCTGGTAATTTGCAACTTTGCAATCCAGATAACCTACCAAGGGTCAAATGCTACAATGACTCGACCAAAAAGACACGGAATTTCGAGAACAAGGGAAACTTTTGAGACAACAAGTTAGCCGGGCCCGCCACCGATACGGCTTTCAGACGATGCGAAACCTAGTTCATTATGTTGTATCGCTTGAGCGAAGTCTATCAGGCAACGTCAGGTCCAATTTGCGGCGATATGACTCGTAGTGTAGGTACGACGAGCTCATGCTCTGACTCGTCCGCGTGACCTGAGCCTACATCGTAGTTCTTCCCTGCCAAGAATTTCCATGATTGAGGAGGGAGGCGATCATGAATTAGCTGCGAACGAGTTGCCTCTCTGTAAAGATACCTTTATATGCACGAAACCGAGCTTCGACAGGCTCGGAGTCTCATCCAAGATAATAAGCGACCGCTGTGCGGTGGGTATAGATACAGGCCCCTATCTAGTCATGTTAAGTGCGTGAGTAGCAAGAGATGAGAGGAGTAAAGTGAGGCAGACTCGGTAAATTAAGTGAAGCTAACTAGATTTGGAAGCATGCAAGCAAGCCATTCGCGCCCCGCGGCGACAGCCGAGCGCTTCTTTTGATAGCCGACCAGATTCACCTGCACCACCCCGACCCGCAACTGCAATTGGCGATCGCAGAGAGGAGAAATTCCACAGTTTCTTTGGTGTCTTTTGGCAATATCCTAGGAGTTTGGAGAAGATACCTGGGCTCCTCCGCACCTCAATGGGGCGTCGGCGCCCTTGGTAGTACGAGGCGCATCTCACGGGGTCACCCCAGCCTTCGCCATGCCTGACATCGACCCGGCTGCCCTGAGCCGCTCAGATTCCATAGTTACAGCCCACCCTTCCTCTCTCTCCCTCAAGCAAGTCAATAGTGTTACAGCGCCACCCTCCCAGAAGGCTTCAAAAACAGTCAGCACAGCCCAACGCATCGACTTGGAACCATTATACACTAGCTTGAAAGCAGCCATTGGGAATAATTGGGGGAAGTATAAGGAAGCTATAAGCCTGTTCGTGCTCGGTATGTTGGGGAACTATCGTCCCGCCCTCATAAGGAGTCTAGCAACTCAGATGTGCTAACAATTGTCCGTTTCCCCAGGCCACCTCAACCAAAACGAGCTCTCCTTACAAATAGACTACTACGTAACTGCAGATCCGAATACCGAACACCTCCACAATCAACTGATAGCGGGAATATATGGCAATGTCAATCGTGATTGTCCGGAACCTGGTGTCGCACCATGGGTTTCCGCAAACGACAAGCCTACGGTCCTCTCCAAACCAGTGTCTGGAGATGCAGCGGAACAGAGGTTGAAGATGGAGGTCATGCAGTTACAGGCGAGGGAAAGAAGGAGGGTGAAAGAGGTACCTGATGTGAGAAGACCCGCGTGCGATCCCTCTAGAGGCCTTTCAGAAACGATTCGCCTCACACTATTTTCATGATCAACAACCCTAGCTAATCAATCTATCTGTTCAGGGCGATCTCTTTGACAGTGTCTCGCACTCGGTCGCTAATTCAATGAATGGATATCATGGTGCGAAGATGATCAAATTGCCAGATAGCGTGCCCATCAGCGCTGGTGGCTTGAACAAGACAAGTAAGTGTACCCTCTTCTACCAAAACTCACTTTGGCGGCCAAAATTTGTGGCTGATTATCTCCGCAACTAGACTGGGATCTCGAGATACGCAAACGCTATTCGCAACCTCTCGCCAGCGAAACTGGCGAATTCCCGGACGCAGACACAATACACAACCGCATGGTACCAATCTGCTACGAACAATCTCTCCCCAACGGCGCTTCCGCCGCATGTGCCGAGTTCATGGCCACTGCTACCGAACAATACATCAAAACCGTCGTTGGCTCCGTTCTTGCACAGACAAGATCCAATCTCTCAGGCGCAGCTGGCGCTCACTCCATAAGCACACGACGCTACCGCCAGCAGCTTGACCGAGAGGAGAAGATGCTATCGAAGGGCGAAGTAGCAAGGGGTATCGTCAGCAATCTACTTCCGGTGGAGACGAAGGAGGCGAGTTCGCGGAGACCGCTTGGTATTGGTGATTTCAGGATCGCGATGGAGGTGGGTGGTAGCTCGGCGATGGGCCAGATGCCGACGATTGTCGAGAATATCATGGGCGGTTGGCCTGAAGGTGTGCTCGAGGGCTGGGGCAGACACCCTGATAAGATCGTCGAGGAAGAAGAGGAGATGGAGCGGAGTGGGCCGAGGGCGAATGGCGTATTGACGAACGGCGTGCATGTGAATGGAGCGTATGCCGGTAACGACAATGAGAGCTGGGGGTGGGAAGGTGGCGCGGCCAAGGATCGAGAAAAGTTGTTTTCGCTGCTGGATGAGTGTTTGGCTGTGGGGCAATGATGGGTGTGGTTGGCGTTGAACGTTGTGCATTTTTGGGAGTTTGGAAGATACATACCGCGATCTAGATGGCATGAGGGAGGGGAGCGACTGGAGTTTTCCTGATGGGCGGCATTTATGCTTGGATGGCTGGATGGAAAGATACCCACTTTTGCTGCATTAATGGATGGAGTCGTCGTTCTTGGATCGCATTCGGCGTTTAGTGGAGGGAGGGATTTAGGCGCGGTGGATTTGATGTTTATTTGTACAAAGGGTTGATGATGAGATGTTATTGGGTTTTATATCGAAGGATCATTGCGACGTCAATCTTGAACGCCGTACAACGCTATGCGAATGCTACCATAGTTTTCATACCATCTCAACGCCTCGCTAAGCCGACATTCCCTTCACACATAGTGTCTTTGCTAGCAACAACTCAACTCAACATAACATCAACATCAACTGAAATGTATCCCCTCTTCATTGAACCCCCACAAAAGCCTGAGAAAATCACCCTCATCGCACATCCTCGCCCGCTTATCGCCCAACGCCGTCTCATCCAGCACCCTATTAACCTTCTCTTTGATCAACATGGCCACTTTTCCCTTTCGATTCCTCTTGGAACCTGGTTTTGCGTTGAGGTTTCTGGCGTTGGTGTTTTGATCTTCGTCTTGGAAGAAGGGGGGGAGGGTGTCGTTGTCGTCGATTTCCATTGTTTCGGTTGGTTGGTGTTGTTCGTCGTCTTCTTCGTCGTCGATGGATTGGGAGAGGGTGTCGAAACCGTTCCATTCTGTTTCTGAGTCTGCGGATGGGGTTGGGTGGGTTTCGGCCATGATGGTATCTTGAGATAGTGCTGTGTGTGTGTCGTGTGATGTAGCCACGCTGGGTGTTTCTTGATGCTCCTCCGCGATGTCGTCTGCAACTTCTTTCGTCTGTGCTTCCTTCCCTGTGACCGCGTTCTGCTCTGCCGGCCCGTCCTCGATGGGTACGTCGTTTTGCGCACAATACGTTTTGTAATTCGCCTCTAGCATTTCCATAACTGTACTTGTGCCCAAAAACCCTGCTCTCAATGTTTTGTTCTTCCTCACGAAACAAACCCTTAGCAAGCCATCCCACTCCACCCAGCTGATCTGCGGTCGTGGTCTTTTTGGTACCAAGCGGACGACGCTCGACTCGACTGCTGGTGGAGGGCGGAAATTATTCTTCCCGATTTTCATGATGTGTGTGACTGTGGCCCACATTTGTGTATTCACAGAGAGGCGGGAGTAGAGTGCAGACCCAGGACGGGCGAATAGCCGTTGGGCGAACTCGAGTTGGAAGGTGAGGATGCAGGTTCGTGGGGAGGGATCGAGGTTCAAGAGTTTGAAGGTCAAGGGTGATGAGATCTAGATATTCCTTTGAGCGTACTGGCAGTGGCTCTTGGGTTGGGATTACCATACTTGGTACGGCGTGTTCGATATGCATACATCGAAGCGCGGGAGATCCATGCGAACCACGTCCCCGAGGAGTACTTCGAGACAATTCGCACTTGGGGTGCCCTGGACCCGTTTCGTAACCTCAGCAGCCATTCGAGGATCCAATTCGACCGCGATGACTTTCTTTGCCTTTTCGAGGATTTTGACAGTCAGATTGCCAGTCCCAGGACCGACTTCAAGCACGACCTAGAAGCTCTTAGTTTCAAGTCGCCACGAGTGAGGTTTCCGCATACATCGCTCTGCTTCAAGTCGGCCTTGGCTATAATTGCGTCGGCCACTGATCTAGATCAGCAAAGGAGGCTGACAAAAGCAATCAGTATCGACTTGCCACCCGGATTCTTGAGCACGTGCTGTCCAAGTGTAGTATTCATCTATGAAATATTTCAGGGGCCAGAAGATGCACGCTTTGGCTGGCTGTTACGTACTTTGAAGATATGGTTGGCAGCTGATGTCTTTCCAGCGGTGCCGTATGGCGAAGTGTGAGATGCGCCATTGCGCTTCTTGGCTGTCGCTTTGGGCATGATGACAGACGAGAGACCCAAGAGCGACCTATAACACTACATACATCTTAGTCGCGTAGAGACATCTGAAATGAACATGTAAAGACATACAATTTTTGTGTGGCTCAAGATGCTTATCGATAAGAGATGATAGGTCACCACTAGCGTGAAAAGTCTGAAGCTAGCGCTCCTAGTCCTACAACAGTAGTTCCTGTCGATCAGAACGCCAAGTTGAGCCTCATTATTTTGCGATTCACTCGGAGCATTGTAATGCTTATTCTCTCCCCTAGTCCAAGCGACTGAGAAGCACTTTCCCTATTGCAATTACGGACTCAATCCTCCCCATTCTCGACCATGTCAGGTCGGAAAGACTTTCTAAGCCAGGCAGCTCCTGAAAATTATGTTGCAGGTCTTGGTCGTGGAGGTAGGTTTCGCGAACCCACGGTTGCCCAAGTGAGCGCGACTGATAGATATACAGCTACTGGCTTTACAACTCGATCGGACCTGGGTCCTGCACGAGAAGGTCCCAGCGAGGATCAGATCAAGGAAGCTCTAGCCAAACGAGCTGCACAGCTTGGTGCAGCACCGCCTACAGCTTACGGAGCAACAGAGAAGAAGGAAGAGCCAGAAGAGGATGAGGACCGTTTTCAAGATCCAGAGAATGAGACGGGACTTTTCTCAGGTGGTAACTTTGATGCCGAAGACGACGCAGCGGATCGGATCTACCAGGACGTTGATGAGAAAATGGAGAAAAGGCGGAAGTCGCGAAGGTGAGCTCCCCAGATTCCTCACCTCTACACCGACTCCTGGCCCTATTTCGAGCACTTTGTTTATCCAAAACTCTCTTGTTTGAACAGATTACCGACATGAACCCATCCCCCAATTCTAGGGAAGCACGTGAAGCACAAGAACGAGCAGACTACGAGGCCAACAACCCTAAGATTCAGCAGCAATTTGCAGACTTGAAGCGAGGACTTGCAAGTGTGACGGAAGAAGACTGGGCGAACATTCCCGAAGCAGGAGACCTGACCAGGAAGAACAAGCGGACAAAAACGAACGCCCACAACAGATTCTACGCTGTGCCGGACAGTGTTATTGCAGGAGCAAGGGATTCAACTCAGATGGACACCAGCGTGAACGATGATGGTATTGCGATGAATGGTGCAGGAGCGGACAGCGTGGATGGAACTATGACAAATTTCGCCGATATTGGAGCTGCAAGGGACAAAGTTTTACAGGTTCGACTTGACCAGGCTGCACAATCTGGTGCCGATGCCGCTTCAGGTATATCTACGAATATCGACCCCAAGGGCTATCTTACTAGCCTTTCGAAGACCGAACTGAAAGCTGGGGAAGTGGAAGTTGGTGACATCAACCGAGTACGGACCCTTCTTGAGTCTGTAATCAAGACAAACTCTCGTCACGGGCCGGGCTACATTGCTCTTGCGAGACTCGAGGAGGTCGCGGGGAGGGTAGTCGCAGCAAGAAAAGCGATCGCTAAAGGGACAGAGATGTGTCCAAATAGTGAAGCTGTGTGGCTCGAAGCCATGAGGTTAAACGACAATCACAATGCAAAGATCATTGCGAAGAATGGCATTCAAGCTAACCCTACCTCAACGACCTTGTACCTCGGAGCAGCGGACCTGGAAACTATACCAGCGAACAGGAAGCGCGTCCTCATGCGCGCAACCGATGCTCTTCCAAAAAGCGAGAAGATCTGGAGGGAGCTGATCAATGGGGTGGAGGACCCGTTTGACGCCAAGTTATTGACTGCCAGAGCAACAGATGAGATACCACTCTCTGTAGATCTCTGGCTGGGTTTGGCGAGGTTAGAGGTCATGACTGGCAACCCGTTGGATGCCCAGAAAGTACTCAACAAGGCCAGGTTAGCGAATCCAACGAGTTTCAGAATTTGGATTGCTGCTGCAAGGTTGGCAGAAGAGACTGGTCGAGGCAACCCAGAGATGATCATCAAAAAGGCTGTCTCAAATTTGGCACGTGAAAGTGCTATGCTGAAACGGGAGGAATGGATCACCGAAGCGGAGAAATTGGAGACTGAGGGAGGAGCTGTGTTGACGCTACAAGCCATTATTGCAGAAACGCTTGGGTTTGGCATTGATGAAGATGATGACAGAAAGCTGCTTTTCCTCGAAGACAGTCAAGCTAGTGTGGCGCGGGGAAAATTCGAAACCGCCAGAGCTATCAATGCCTACGCTCTAAGAGTATTCCCCACCAGCGAGCGGCTGTGGAAGTATGCCACAGAGTTCGAAAGAATGCATGGGTCGGAGAAGTCAGAACTGCAACTACTCGAGAAGGCCTGCGAAGCTTGTCCGTTGTCAGTGCAATTATGGCTAGCCCTCGCCAAAGCGAAACGAAAAGGGGCAGATGGTATCGATGAGTCACGACGAGTGCTGGGGCGTGCTTTCAATCAGCTCAGCTCGAACGAAGATATCTATCTGGCCGCCGTGGAGCTGGAAGCGAATACCAGCAACAACGCCGAAGCTAGAACACTGCTACAGACAGCTCGAGAACAGGCCGGAACCGACAGAGTATGGTACAAGAGCGTTGCTTTCGAACGGCAACAAGGGAACGACGTCGTTGCTTTGGATCTCTGCATAGCAGCACTACAACTATATCCCAAGCAGGCGAAACTTCATATGCAGAAAGGGCAGATCTACTCGGCACAAGGTAAGATGCCCCAGGCTCGGGAAGCATACAACACCGGAACTCGGGTCTGTCCCACGTCTGTGCCACTTTTTCTGCTTCTAGGCAGACTGGAAGAAGCCAGTGGTGTAGTGGTTAAAGCTAGAAGCGTGCTGGAACGGGGCATCATGGCATCGCCAAAATCGGCAGAATTGCGGCTGGAGTCCATTCGGGTCGAACGTCGGGCTGGCAATATTCCCCAAGCGAAAGTCCTCATGGCGAAAGCACTCCAGGCCTTACCAACCAGTGGCGTGCTCTGGTCCGAAAGCATCTGGCATCTGGAGCCCCGCACGCAGCGCAAACCCCGGAGCTTGGAGGCCATCAAGAAATGCGAGAACTCTCCCACGCTGTTCGTGACGGTGGCTCGCGTCTTTTGGGGGGAACGGAAACTGGACAAGGCGGCCAATTGGTTCGAAAAGGCCATTGTCCTGGACGCAGACCTTGGTGATACGTGGGCTTGGTACCTCAAATTCTTGCAGCAACATGGGACCGAGGAGAAGGTTGCCGATATGATTGCTAAGGCGGAGAGCAACGAGCCGAGGCATGGAGAGTTATGGCAAGGGGTCGCGAAGGATCCGAAGAATGCGGGATTGGGGACGGAAGGGGTGCTGAAGAAGGTAGTGCAGTTGCTTGAGTGAGGACTGGGTTGGAGAAGGTGGGAGCTGTTCCGTCGTCGGATATTGAGGCTGCTTCCCGCGGTAGGTTACCGGAAACGTGTTACGCGATCGACAGACTAAACAGCTGACCGAAGCATCTTATCTATGCCACTAGTGTTAGCAACGATGAGCAGCATAGTGAAAGGAAAGGGACTCCAACCCCCTAAAATACCTTTTCTCCGCCTCATGCCTACAGAGGCCGCAGAGGATACATTCATCCACCTCCCCTCTTTCCGTCAATCTGAAGGCTTGGTGCGAGATCGATCCTTCTACTATACTCATTGTTACCCCTCGTTGCAACATACACCACGTCAAGCTGATGGGAGAAAAGGAATGTTGACAAGGGATGTCTGTCTACCGAATGACGACTGCTCGTTGCCTAGATAGAGCGTTTCGGAGTATGCACACGGAAACTCCAAGGCTTTTCTCCGAAGAAAGCTTTTAAAGCTGAGCACTACTTGCTAGAGGGCACACTCGTCCCTCTCTTTAGTATTGTATTGGATGTATCGAGTGCCATTTGGATGGGAGGTTAAGTGTTGGATGTCATCTCGATTTTGATAATATTCATCTCTTTCGGTTCATTGCTGTTACCTTCTGTTGGTAAATCTTAGTTGGTATGCGGGATCGTCTCGGAGTAGTGTCCTGTCATTGTTCGTCCGGCTATGGTTCCGATTTCAATTACGCGTCACTTCTCGCGTTGTCGGTCATTGAGGGGTGTTTTGTTGTTCTAGGGGTGTGACACTGGTCGCTTCGTTGGCTGGTTGAGATGTGAAGAGCTTTCTGGATTTTCTGGGACTGTCACTTCTTTTGGATAGATCCTTGACTCGTAAGTGGGATTGTTGGGATTATGTAGGCTGTCATTGTCCGACTAGGTATGGTCCGGATTTCTCTTACGCATCACTTTTGCGTCGATTGGGGGTGAGTCATGGTATCGAGTTGTTTTTGGGGGAGGGGTGACACTCACTGACGATTCGATTTGTCGGTGTGCTCCATTCACTTGCTCGATCTCTGCCACGGTCACTCCTGCCTGATAGATCCTTTTTGGTATGTGGTGTCGCCTTGGATTCCACATTCGGTCACTTCTTCTGCGTCAGCTGGTGAACTAGAAGTGTGACACTGTCAGCTTCATTGTTCGTTCTCGTCCTGTCCAGTCAGCTGATGTTATGGTGCAGGAACAATCACTACTCTCTGGCTCGACTTCTTGATGCATAAATAATCTCTTTGAATTGGTGTTTTCTCTCTTTCTTCTGTGCAACTTCCTTCTTTACATTTCTTCCGTCTTTATATTCTTTGATGATACTAGTCGTTCATCGTTATCATTATCGTTCGCTCTGTTCTATTCTATATATATATATATACACAGATCCGTTTATATATTCGTACAATCATTGATACTCATCTGAATACTCTCAAGCGTCTCGTCTCGCGTGCACGCAGAAGGAGCAGGTGGGATCTGCCCTATCTTCTCGCCTGCGCGCTGAAATCACAATTGGGATCCGCGGTTCTCGACGAATTCGCCAATATTAGGGAGAAAACCTTCTCTCGGCGCCGGATATCTCCGACCTCGATGGACTATTTGATTCACTACCACCAATCTACCGTTTCGTTTGGGATCGCATTGCTTATACTATAGAGAACACTTTACAGCGGTAGGGCGAGGCTAGCATGTTCACCTTTTTGAATCGACTTCTGCATGCATCAATAATTCTTTTGACTGCGGCTTCTCTCTCTTTCCTTCACATATCTTCGATTTTATATACATCTTCCTTTCTCACACACCTTGAAGTTGGTTTTCGCCGATTGATATCGGTCGTTCCCATCTGCTCTATATATACAAACCTGAATATATATATATACACCTTTGATAACAGACACTCTCTTTACTTTTCAACAAGCGCGCCGTCGCCCGGCCGTATCAGAGGGTCCCCCCGCCGGGGGAGGGTGTTGACAGCCACCCTCGACCCCGATCACCCCACCATCCTCGACTTCCCGCCATCGCTGGCAGCGACGCCACCCCTACTACCCCACCCACACCATCGATCACAGCATGGCCCACCCACAGCGGTCGAGCCCCACTGCCTTTAACCAACGACGTCGCTGACTATTTAGGACGTTCGCCCTCCCCTTTCCCCTATATCAGCATGTCACCGCCACCTTTACATTCGGCCACACATTCATCCTCATCGCCCATAAGGGTGGTCAGGAGGTCTGGAGCCACCTCTGGGATCGCCTCGGCGGACCGATGTTGAAAATGAGTATTGGGCCGCCACGCGCCAGCCCGCAGGAGACCAGCATCGAAAACTTCACGCGCCCCGAGTTGGAACCCTTTGCGCAACTCATCTGGGATAAGGTGGGCCTGGGGCCCCACGCGCTACCGAGCAAGGGCAAAGCCGACACTTTTCCGGAGGCACATCAGGTAAATCCTTATAGCTCAGCAGTAGCCCGTCGTTTATAGTAGGGTTACCGGGGTTATCCTTCGCTGTATTTACTATCTGGGCCGTACTAATGATTGGGGCGACAACGAAATCGGCAACAACGGCAATAATGAAGAGGATGACAGCCACACGTCTTCTCGCGCCGCCTCACCGCTGTCAACGGCGGCCCTCCCCGACCTCACCCCGGCCGCCAGGGAGGCCTACGCCGCGGTCATGTCCGCCTGCCCCGAACATCCCATACGCAACCCCTTTGGCTGGCACAGGGTGCCGTATGGTAAGTCTCACCCGCTCCGCGCCTGGGTCCAAGGCGCCGCGACCGACGCTGCGCCGCAGATACCGACAACGAGGTGCAATCCGGGCTGGTGGCGTTCAAGGAGCTGTCCGAATGGTTGTGGAATTGGCTGCAGGACCGCCCTTGAGGCCGGATTGGGGTTGCTACACTTACCGAAACATACGCAGCCTTGACATTCGGAAGCCGTTTTGAGACGAGCTCAGGAAGCCACTGCGACACCTCTCACTTGACAGCACGTTCCAACGTCAAAATTGACAACCACGCGATGATACTGCTGTCGAAGACTTTTGGAGCACCACCGATCGTGCCCTCACGTGATGATGAGCCGTTATCCTCGGTGCAAACCAGCACCCTAGAACAGAATTGCATGGAGAGACTTGGATCTACCTCCAAGAGCAGATGAGTGGATGGTATGCCGAGCTGATTCTGCTTGAGCGAGACCAGGCTGCGACGGCCTCGATAGCGGGTGATTCGGAGAAGGAACGTCTCACAAAGTCACAGATCAAGAAATTTCGCATTTACGCCCTAAGACTGATGGTCCGGGAGCAGGTCTATGGAAAGGAATGTCTGCGTTCTGCAGAGCGGGAGCAGAAGCGTTACGCACATGGGAGTATATTGGACGTATATATATATAGTTGCTGAACGTTGACGGAGGAATTTCCAGACGTGAACTGGATCGTTATCATCCTCCCGGAAAGCCAGAGGGTAAAGGAAGTGTCCGGTTTCCTCGCGCCGCCTACCTTACTCTTGGGAAAGATGTTTCGACAGGGAAAAACCTTTGCAGTGGCAGAGCGAGGGTTGGGGATCGATCATAGCATGAATGGCAGATCATATTGTTCCGGATCTGAATATTCTACGCAATCTTCGCCGACGATTTTTGTTCGAAAACTTTTTATAGAATCTGCTGAGGAATTTAGTGGTGGCGAGTTTGCGGCTGATGCACAACATCAACTCATCACACAAATTCAGCCTGCAAACCATAAGCGTCATCTCTCTCTTGGACTCCATGGGGATGCCATCCACCTCTCAATAAAAATCTCCGTGGGTCCTACATTAAACTTTTTACAAGTGCCACACTGACGACTACTCCCAGTGTCGGACTTGAACATGAACCCCGATGCAACCGGGGTTGAAACCCCCAATAAGAAACGCAAGGCTAATCCACGAGGGTTGGGAGACATTCTGGCGGACGATAACCCTTCAGACAATCCAAATCGTCGCTTGGGTGCTCTTCGACTGAATCATCCTTGAAACCGCCGAGGTCATGTGACGGGACCTCCAAGACATCGTTCATTGAGCTCGAGGACTTGTGCTTAGATGTCTTTGAAGGTTGAGGAAGATTCGTGGGGACGGGTGGACCGTTCTTCCCGTTGCAACCTGTCGCCTGCGGCGCAGATAAAGCTAAACAAATTCCATTTATTCATTCATTCATTCATTCATATCTATACATATATACCAGCGAGCGAGGTGCAGCTGTATCATCTCTGCAGGGCGGTGGATCGCGTCATCGCATCCCAGTCCTCGCATTTAAGACGATACATGAATGTAACAAACTCCTCGGCGTCGTTCGCGGCCATCAGCGAATCCGTCGCAGCTCACCAAAGTCTCATTCCTCATCAATGGCGAAGAGTCGATACTGAGGGGATGTGCGACTTTGGAAAGTATGGTTTTGTGCTATATGATGCGCTTTCTGGACGACATGGTCGTTTCCAATACGGAAGGACAGCGGAGGTTGATCTATATATATATATATATATATGTGCAGAACACGGTCGGAACGCTGACGCGCCACGCACAAAACCATGGGAGGATAATAATTACTGTGGTGGTCTAGGCTTCATTTGTTGTGTTCGACCAGCGTGAGGGTCGGGGGTGTCTTCATTGGTAGGATTCAACCGACGGGTGTCGATGAATAGAATACCTCGAAGTATCCTACAACAGGCATTCTTCGTGACCCCCATCAACACATATATGAAGGGGAATATCCCTGCCGAGAAAGGCCTCCTTAAAGAGAATATTGTGGAATTAGGTATCAGGTACGAAGTGGTGTGTGTGTCAGGCGTCTGATGAGTGGACAGATACCGCGGTAGATGAACGAGTCATCCGAATTCGGATGGAACTTATCCTTCAAAAGAAGGACATCCTACAACCGTACTTCCACGAAACAGACTGTCTGTGGATTCTCAGCGCGGCGAGCACTCGATAACTCTCTCGTCCTGGCCAAAGCAACGACACCGACGATCCCACATACACAACAAGGGTCGTCAACAAATTATGCCGTACCACAGCCCACGGATTAATCCGTCAGGAGAACGATTGTTATTCTACTACGCCATGACCTGACCACCCACGAATCTCGCTCGTTCCTCCTACCTATATTTTGCTGCAATACAGACCAGGTCAACCTCAGCTAATTAATATTTCTATTCTAATCATCAGCATACTATTGCACTCAATCAATGAGGAGGCAGATGTCTCACTTCTTTTATCAGATTATGAGCCCGGGTTCAGCGTAACTTGGGAACCGCGTAAATCGCAACAGCAAGATTTTCAATAAGACTTAGACTAGTACCTGGAAGCATCCATTCCCAGGAGTATTCACCGTGAGCAGCACAGCACCATGGCAGACTATCACACAGTTCCAAAGCTTAAGGGCAATGATAATTACAAGCAATGGGATGTCTTAATTTTTTCAACATTTTCTAGGCCTGGCACATATTCTACACGACAACTCGACAATCTATTCTATTAACGAAATACGCCCTCTTACAGACCGCTAGACGCTTACACCTAATAATCCTTCCTACTACGTACATCCAGGATCTATATATATACAAAGTTCCATTCTAGCATGCACACGATTCTCTTTATATATATTCTACACTCACGCAAACGCCATCTGCGATTGATCACGACAAGACGATTGCCAAAGCGCCCGTCTACACGCAATCGAGGATAGGGGGAAGGAAATGCTACAAATTCCATCTCCCTGTATACATGGAAGTGCCGCCGAGCACTCCATATCTCCAGAACCAAGGGGGCTTCACGTAGAGAACACAAGCGAAAGTCGTTTGAAGAGGCCAAAACACGCGTAGGCCACTCGCCCGATGCGCGCTCGAAATCGCTCCTCATGATGCTCAAGGACGGGAATGACGATCAACCTTCCCATTGAATTAGCGATGAGCGAATTGACATTGATCGGCGACACCCTAAGTGTTTTATACTATGCGCGGACAAGATAAACCCGGGATCCATCCCAACCATTCTCAGTTTATGCTACGGGATATCGAAGTGTTATAACCTCGATCTTCTCAAGTTATGGGTAAATACCAACTAGCACACGTACGACACCGAGCCCCCTGGCTATACACCAGAAGTTACAGACATGAATGAGAGGGATGATGAATCTCCTATTTCCTCGATAGAGACTTCTTTATTCAAGATTCGGGTGATTATGAATGGACTTTGCAACCTGTTTTCTGTCGTTGCCAGCTCCCAATCGTTACCGAAGCGAGTAAACTCTTGAGATGCTGTCTTCCTGCTTGCAAGTAAACTCATCTGCCTCGCCGGCCAGCCGGATTTATATTTCGTTGGCTGTTCTAGGAAGCGAGATGAGGTGATCCTAGATATATTTTATATTATCTTATATCCTCTTATACCTACCATAACAACCCCTTCTTAAATGGGCAACTCTCTCCCGGTTCGCTTCAGATGAAGAAGTTGTAACAAAGCCTCATCTATACCTTTGAAGGTTGTCGCACGATGAGAGAGAGCCGGGTCTGAGCGCGTCGTTGTAGAATTTAGAAGCTGTATCCTATCGCTAGCTACGCACGAGCTTTTCCACTTAAATGTACACATTCTGTATTCCGGGTGCGCCGCTGCTACTCCATCGCTATCTGTTCAACCAAGGATCTTTGAGTAGTTCTCTCGCTGTCGCTCGGTCCTCTGGCATCCACCGTAGCATTCTCCTTATAAAGTTGAGAAACAGTCTCTTGTCATCGCCAGTCAATAATGTCAAGCAGCTCTCGAGGGTAGAAGCGTTTAAAGCCTTTCTATTACTCTATAATAATTTCCCTTACGTTTAAAGTTAGTAAGAATTAGATTCTGCGAAAAGATCGCGGATAAAAGGGGTTTCGCACCTTCTACGGTAAAATATTAAGTAATCTTTTCTCCTTATTTAAGGAGATCCGTTAGGGGAGAGCGAAGAAAAGATATTATCTCGAGCAGATGTACCTCTAAATTGTAAGCGCTTTTGATAGGATTGAATGCATTAAAGAGTGTCCTATTCTCAACTAGATCCCAAAGCTTTTAAGGTATCTACGTCAATTTTGTTATATAAAATTGTGGAGGCGCCAACGAAACACTTACCATAACTCTAAGATTCTATATATCGACACTGTAGGTCCAACCAGCTCGTAGAATTACTTCGGGAGCTTGGAAGAGATCAGCCTGAATAGGGTGGTTATGGAGTTAAGGAATGTCACCCGGCACAGCCAAACCAAAGTCTGCAATTTTTGGTGGCGCGGGAGGACTTTGAAGGTCCCCAAAATTTCGATAGGGATAGATGGGCCTGCTACCATGATAAGCGGGTCTTTCCGTACTGGGGGCAGATTTTGTTTAATCCTGGCATCTGCGGTGGTGCGAGCCGTAGGAATCTCTGATTACAAGAATCGAAAAGACTGTATCTGTCAATGATCGTGTCAGGATGACACCTCTTGCTGCACTTTGGACTTTCTTCGATTTATTTTCATGAAGAACCAAAAAAGCGCAGCGCAACCGCACCCGCGTTTTGTGGCTTTCTGCGTTGATTCTTCGGTCTCGGCAATAGAGAGAGCTGGACCGTCCAGAATCGGTCTCATAGAAGCTGTATCAGAGCGGATTGACTGTGACATGCGATCACTGTCGTTATGTTCATAGGTAATCCTGGCTTGTAATCGGGCAGATAGCGAAGGTGGAAAAGAAATGAAGACCTTCTTGATCAGCAAGTGCGGAGGGGGATGGGTCCGTTCAGATTCCGACCAGGGGTCATGAGAATCCTGTGACGCGCTTGTCATCATGCTTTCAGAATGGCAGTCTTTGCTGCTTGTGGCAGCCCCATGGCAGAGCAGAAGATCAAGTATTCCAAAAAGGTATTTCGTTTGCGCCGCAGATTTGTGATGCCGGCGAAGGTCGTAGATGCTCACTAGTGCACCGTCCCATGGTGTACTCTGGCTACTCTGGAGGTTGGGGTTTGCCCCAAACTGCAGTACTGTCTCCAGCGTCTGCAGACGCATTGAGTGTGATTCATCTTTCTGGTACGCTTTGATAATGCTGAGAAGCCAGATAAACCATGCAGGTCTGAGCCAGAAGGTTGTGGGATCAATGTAATTAGGATCAGCACCATTTTGCAATAGTATTGTTGCAATTTTTGGAACGTCGCCATTCTCATGACGGGTTTGGAGACAAAATTCGAGCAAAGGGAGCCGAGACGATTCCACGATACGGGGTGCTACTCTCAATCTATCCTCTAGATCGAATCTCAAGCCATAAGTCACAGCCAGATCTATCGCTGTGAAATACTCTAGTCTCGGTCCAGTACCCTCTACATGTAAAGGCGAGATTGAACGAGTCTCCACGTGCAGATGCGATCGATGCCAGGGATGTTCGAGTGTGCGCACCAGCTCATTTAACGTACAAGTATCTGCCTTTTCTGACTCCAGTTCCGCTAGATAAGCATGTTGCAACATTTGCTCTACTAAGCGTACCATCAATGTTTTCATCAGAGCAAGATATGCTCTAGAAATGGCCCGATTGGGACTGAAGCCTTTGTCCAAGCGATATTCCAGCATTTTCTGAATATCCTTTGTCAACAGAAAATCACGTACGGTTCGGTGCAGGAATTCAACCCAATCACCAAGCTCGCCGACAGAAGTACTATTTCCACATATTTCAAGGAGTCCTTTGGTTCTTGAGTTGACCCTTCGCCGCATCTTGTCAAGACGTGAATTCAGCTTGTTGGTCGAGATGGGACCCACGGGGAGGTCCAATGCGTATTCAAGGGCAGTCTCATCCGCGTATGAATATGCAATGAGTGGCAAGGAATCTGTGGCCTGCAACGCTACCTGGAAAGTACGAGCCATATCTTGTTGGTACACATTGTCCACTGAATCAAGCATGTGTCGGAAAAAATCCTCAAGATCGGAGGGAAAGCTGTGGAGTCTTTGCTGTAAGATGTGAATGCTGTCTCCATTTGTCAATCCCTCATAGAGAGATCGTACTACCAACACCACCCAAAGAAATACACCCTTTGATTTGGAGACCGTTTCCTCGATGATTTCGTTGTACTGTTCTTGCTCCTCTGGGATGGATATCTCAAACGACTGATGCTTCCTAAGGTTGTTTTCCACGTACGAACGAATGTCGTTTTGTGTAAGGTCTTGTAGGTAGAGCTTGCGGTCTGTTGTCTTTCCAAAAGCATCCTCCAAGATACTCCATGGCCGACTTGACAGGCACACTTTTACAACAGATGAAGACGTCAGCACACCTAAAGCCTTCACAACTTCGTAGTGATTTCCCTCATACTCATCAAGCCCATCGATGAAGAAGCAACATCTAATGTTATGCGTTGATTCTGACAGCTGGCTAATGATGCCTTTAATAGCATTGAAGAGTTCCTTTACATCCCACGTCTCAAGCTGCTCGAAGCCGGACTGAACTGACAGCCAGCGGGATGGACAGACAAGGGGTATCAGATGAGGACACTTCTTGAAAATAGTCAGTAGAAGTGACTGAAAGAGTCCTCTCTGGGACTTCTGCATTTCGTTCCCCGCATTCCAGAAGTAAAAGCTTCCCGTAACGAGCAACGAATGACTATGCGTTGTTGTCCAGGTCCTCAAGGCTGTCATGGTTGTCTCATGGCTGCTCAAGTATTTCATCAAAGTTGATTTACCGGAACCAGCCTTTTCGGATATCCAGTACGTACCGCTTGCACTTTCCAGCCAATCCAAGAAATTGACATCTCTGCACTTTCCCGCACCCTCAACGTGGCGATCAAGGATCCAGCTGAAAGTCTCCTCGTGAGCCAACTCAATTCTTGCGTGTCGGTCGTTCAGACGGGGGTAGTGAAGACTTCGTAGCACTTTCTGCTCGGCCGCGATATTTGCTGCTGCTAGCGTCATCCTTGAGAGCTCGGCAGCGATTCTTTCCAGCTCCATTGGCCTAAGGTTTTCCGCTGGCTCACTGATGCGGCCATTCCTCGCGAGCTCGTTTATTCTTTGTCGATCTGCTCTATTCGGTCCACGTCCAACCAACGGGACTGCCTTGCCAGGAATTTGATCTGATTGAGGGGATAACAAGACTTGCTGGGAGATTGCAGCGAATCCTTCTTTAGAAAGTTTTCAATGCAGACTACACTTTTGCGGGTGTCTTCTATTTTGGCTGAGATGTCCTCAAGCTTGAACCGCCTGTCGGAATTCATCCAACGAACCTCTTGCGTCAGACTCTGAATATCTGAAAAGATTGCAGACTGCTTGTCACTGGATATGCACTGGATGCATCAGCGTGTGTAATTCAGTTGGAAGATGATTAAACGAGGCTAGGCACGAGACTTCAGTGGACGCCCACCTTAAAGTCATGGCTACAGTGTAGACACAGCTTGTACAATAGGACGAATGTCATTATCACTTACCGAGACATGGCGACAAGTTGCAGAGTCAACTGCAAGCTGAATTCATCCAGGCGACGTCGTAATCCGTCTATCTCATGCCTCTTCCGCACACTTCTCAAAGCCTGACAAAAACCTTGCCATTTCCGATGTTTCTCTCCCTTGACTCTCAAATCATGAATGATTCGCAAGAGTTCGTCAGCGGTTTGCTTGCAGCCCTCTGAAAGCCCTTCTAGAGCTTGTTCTTCCTTCGACTTCTCGAGATCTGGGACCCTGGCGCCTTGTAGCTTTGTGCTAAAGGACTGTAATACTCCATAAACATTCTCAATATCTAGAATTTCAGCTGAGGCGTCCTTGGCAGAATTCCAAATCTCGTGAGACTCCGAGAGTAATTGTAGCCCGAATTGCACGAATTGAATGACGTTTGCAGCAACACTGACTGCTATGAGTGGCTCAAGCATGGTTCCCTTTAAGCAAAAATCATATCAAGCGATGCTCAATCTCAACCGTATGTCGTTTGCACGCATCCAAATAGGGATTATTACAATGAATGCTGAGCAAGCAGAAGAGCACCCGATCCTGACATCTCTGAGGCAAGCCGAACGTGTTGCCCGATAACGTGGTGAGAGACCCATTCCAAGGTTGAAAGGAACGAGGTGTCTCAGCCTTCTCCAGACTCTGTGTGCTTGCCGCCCAGCAGAACAGGCTGAATAGCACAGAGAAAAGGTAGGATGTGTCTAATCGTCTGATGTTGTCTTGCTACTATGGGGGTTGCTAAAGAGTAGGAAGAATAGGGTATTTCCCTCCCTAAATACATCCTTCCAACGCTAGTCCAATTACCCCTTATCACACAGCTAGCACCGCTAGTAATGTACTTTACCCCAAAGTGATTAGTGCAGTTTGCGAAGGCATTAGCCAGACGCTAGAATAGCGGCCCGCAAATCGTCGAAGCTCCCCCACTAAAATTAGGTGGTAGGGCCTTAACGGCATGCGGTCTCAATTGTAGCCTATAGATACTTAATAAACGTCGAAAAGAAGCTGTAAATTGTCCTGTATATATGATCCATGGTGTCTTAGCCCCTAGCCTGTAACCCTGCTGTCGTCGCCCCTTATAGTTGCCCCCGCCGTGACCTTATCATAGCCCCAGTAGCCCCTGCTATTGTCATGCTGTAGGCCCTGCTGTTGTCATGCTGTAAGCCCTGCTATTGTCATGCTGTAGGCCCTGCGTCGGCAAGATCTCAACTCGCCCCTATGCCCTTGGCAAAGGCCTTATGCCCGCAGGCCCGGGACCGGCGGCCTCGGGGGCCCCGGCCAGCCCCGGGCCTGTCGCAGCGTGTCGCAAGGCCCCGGGGCCGCTCTGGGCTCCAAGGGTAGCGTCACGTGACTGCTGACTAAGCAAAACTATATCACGTGACTGATTACTAAGTAGAACTTCAAAAGTTTTGATGTTCCATAATCGACGGGGGACTCAGGTAGCGTACCCCGGAGTCACCCCTAACGCCACCCTAAAAGCGACCCCGGAATCGATCGATTCAGCCTATTTCTACGCGAGGGTGATGCGCCGGGGTGGGTCGCAGTAGGAGTAGACGGCGTGGTAGCTATGTTGACTGAGAGTGGTAATGATGTGATAGCGTTACTATTCCAGGTACCTTGACGCTATTCCCTAGCGCCCGGAAGCTGTAACGCTATCGCTTAGCGCCTAAAACCTTAATCTTAGCGCGCCTCTTAGAGCCCTAGGCGCTTAATATAAGTAGGTTATACCTCTAATATTATACTTATAATCTATTATTATCTTCTTACTATAATAGAAAATGCGGAATTTCGAGCCCTGAAGATCTCCCGTACCTATTCAGCCAATAGATTTCAAGAGAAGTGCCCTGATTTAACTCTCTTAGGTTTAGCGTTCCTTTCTGAAGAACATTAAAGTTCCAAACTTCTTCGCATTCTACCTACGTATGCACCTACGCATCATGATATTTTTTACATAAACTATGTTATTCAACTCAATTTACGCTACTCAGCCATATTAAAATTAGGAAAATCGGTGCAGTGGTTCAATAGATATATCGGAATAAATAGATTTACCTACTAAATTCCATGCGCCAACGGCTAGAATATAGATTACGAACAACAAAAATCCTGACATTATTTATATTTTACCTATTCCACGACAACGCCTACCAACGTGTCTACCATCAGTCTGAACATAAGGAAATATCCGTCTCATTACCAGGTATGGAACGCTGTCAGAATGACCCATATCGCTGCATGGGTCCATGGGCTAATGCTGTCGCATTTATAGGCCAACATGTCTGATATGCTCCCTACTATTCACCTCACCTACCAACGTGTCTGATATCGGTCTGAATAGGGGGAAATATCCGTCTCATTACCAGGTATGGAACGCTGTCAGAATGGGTATATGCATATGATATAGCTAATGCTGTCGCGTGCACAGGCCGGCCACCTACCAACGTGTCTGATATGCTCCCCGCTATTCACGTCACCTACTAAACGCCAGGTAGTAGGGGTGATTTTCTGAAGTAAAAATCTTGAATTTTTACAGGCATTTTCTAGTACTTAATAACTAATAATAATAATAATAATAATTAATATTATTAATTAATTAGTAATAAGAGGATTAATATTAGTTAGTAATATTCTAAGTACTATATATTATATATAAATAAGATAAATCTAGAATCTATTTTAATCCTTCTTAATTTATAATATACTAGAGTATAATAACTCTAATATTCTTTTATTATAAGTTAGTACTAATTTATATATATATATAATACCTAGCCCTCTAGCTATATACCTAAGATTATAGACTTAAATAAGAGGGATAATAAATCTCCTATTTTCTTAATAAAGACTTTTATATTTAAGATTTAAATAATTATAAATAGACTTTATAATTTAATTACTATTACTATTAGCTCTTAATTATTATTAAAGTAAGTAAATTCTTAAAATACTATCTTCTTACTTATAAGTAAACTTATCTACCTTATTAGTTAGCTAAATTTGTATTTTAGTAGCTAGGAACTAAGATTAGAATAAGTGATCTAAGATATATATATATTATATTGTATCCTGTATTCTACCTAACACCCGACCCCTTCTCAAACCTTGTCCCATACAAATAGCACGAAGCGATAACATGGCTTCTGGTTGGCTATGTATACATGTAGCGCAAGCACATCACCAGCGTCATGACCGCGTGGATACTATTTTCTCCTCTAAAAAAGAGACAATGTGAGAGAAATATGCTAAAGCCATAGACTTCGAGAATCGTATGGCATGGAACATACAGGTCCTAGAAGCGTGGAGAAAAATTATCGACCTTTTTCTATCTGATGAGGAGATTCTGGAAGTGCTACGTATATATATATCCTTCGATGTCCCTCTCTCATCACTTTACCATGGCTCTACTTTAAGTGCCATTGACGACGAACCCGTCACATCATCAACAAATCCTAGAACACGATCAATTTAGAAGCATCGGGTGGAGGGAATCAGGCTTATTAGATGAAGAAGGAAGGGAGTGGAGCCTGAGATTCAGGAGTCTAGCGGATGGAGAACAGGTTTAGTAAATGAAGGCAGATGTTTGAGGGTATGGTATAACCGCACGACAGCGATAGTTTTCTCAATTGAATGTGTGCGTGCAAGCATCATACACACGGACCGCGATGGCGTTTGTGTTTCAAGAAGGGACAAGTTTGCAGAACGCGATGGCGATATCAGGATAGATACGCGGCAATTGCGAGTAAGCGTCAATGGATTTCATAACGTCTTCAATCACGTTAGTGAGTGAGCGAGTGATGGGTGCAAACGATCGTTTGTTGTGATTATAATATCTATCTATATGTAAACGATCGGCAATGATCCCATTTCTTTCATCGTCGTATATATCTGATGCCTCTCGTTCCATAACCTAGACCATACCATGAGACGTCGGGGTCCTGATATCGGCGGTTTTGATGCGAGGTTGGTTCCTGGAGAAAGACTTCACTTGAATCAAGCACCTCCAATTGGGCATCGGGTAAGTACCGCGTTAAGGTCACGCAAGGTGGGTAAGTGTTGGGAGATCGAGTGCGATGCGCCCAAGAAATGCGTTGGAGGGACAGTATGAGGGAGTATGCAAGGGGCGTGAAGAAAGGAAGAAGGCTTCAATTCCTTACATTCGTTGTTCTTGAAGAGGTAGACAGGACCGGGCAGCGGCATTCTCCAACCTATGCGGCTCGTAGTCTATTACAAATTGTGATGGTATATATCTTTTTTCCAAGAAATACTTTTTTCCCACCATTGGAGCTCCAAGCATTCGTCGTGCATTATATATGCTATACTTACCATGGCATCCTCCTTCCTTTCCTCCATAGAGGGGGGGAGTTTAGGGACTTGATCGAGAAGGCGTGCGCTGGGATGTGGATGGGTAGGTTTGTTGGAGGAATTTCAGTCTGAGAATGTAGTGTAGTATAATTTATGGTCGTAGTACTAAAGAAGTAAGGAATGTGACTTTTTTAAGGACGCAATGCTCGGATTGAATTCAGGGGTGAAAGGAGGTACTTGTATTATTGAAATGTAGATTGGGAAGATATAAAATGGGTAGGTCCTGGTTGGATATTGAGAATATTTATGATTGCCACTTCGTAGAATATGTGGGGATAAGAATGTGGAAAGTCAGCCCGCTTTGGATAGATGAGGAAAAGATGGTTCAGAGATGCGGTGGTGGTAAAAGATTTCCTGAGATATGCGAAGGACATGGATCTAAACAGATAGCGCTATTGGGAGAAGTTCCCAGAAAAACAAGTACCGCGGAAGTAGGCGAGGACGAGGATTCATACCACACATGGGTGGATAGAAAAAGAAGAAAAGTTTAAGCAAACAACTCCGGCAATAGCTTTCTATCCTGACTCCAAACTCAAAGCCAGCGCAGTGAGTAGAATGCAATATGTTGATAACGTTTCGCTAAACAGACGATCCTCGCTCTTTCTGTACTACAGATTAGACGATCGAGGATGCTTATACGCGGATACTATGCGCCATTCGTGCTAGAAGATTGGATACGTGTCGTTGACGTTGAGCTAACCGTTAAGGCCGTAATCAGATCTTCGGGGCCGACGTACCAGTAGTAATAGCGCTCAGTCCAGGACTATTGGTGACATTGCGTGTATTATCCGATGTGACTGTCGTGATGCAACTATTGTAAGCCTCGTTCTTGAGAGTGCCGGACTCCTGGTACGAGAAAGTTGTCCCGCCTTTGAGGTACACGGTGACGGTGGAGGTGTAGTCGAATTTGCCGATACCGGTCTGATACGAGCCTGTGACTTTGACGCCTTGGCCGGGTAAGAGGGTGCCGGATGCCGCGCAGGCGATGGCGGTGGTCGAGCTCGTGCCGGTAGTGGTGGCGGATTCTTGGGACACGCCCCCTGAGGATGTGGTTAGAACGGCGGAGATCTATGCTTGGCGCAGGATTGTCTTACAGGTGAAAGACATGTCTGACTTGGCTCCAATGTCGAAGATTTCGGCTGAAACTTCGTAACTGATAGAGCCCCCAAAACTAGATGGACGAGTTAGCATACAGATCTTCCACAACTGCGCTGGTAACTGAGGCATTTCTGGTGCGATGGAAGATATGCTTGAAGGCTTTCTGAGCAAATGATTGAGAAACAGAGATTTACCTGAGGGTGGCACTTTGTGAGTACCTGCAGATACTATTAGCGAGACACTTACATATATACCCCTTGATAAAACTTACGAATATGACGAGGACACAGTATACGTTGGTGAGAGGCTGTAGCCCACATTATCCTGTGAGTCGTCGAACCATTGTCCAACAACGATGTTTTGAGGTGATATGCCTGCATTGGTGCCTGAAGGGTCATTGTTGAAAGTGATTTTGTCGATGCTGATGTGATCGATGGCTGGTTCAAGGAAAAGGAAAGCTAGAGCGGCAATATCGGACGTTGAGCCCGAGTCAGGCGCATGAGTGACGACGTTGGCCCCATAAAGTAGACCGCTGCCTACTTCAATCTCGTAGGGGTGGATGTCGCTTGTGCTAGCACCAGCGTCGAAAATTTGTTTCGGTGTTTCGATATGAATGTGACCGAGATATGTACCATGACCGTCGCCATAGAGAATTGCACTCTTTATGAGTTCACCAGGTGCTAGGGTGATAGACATCGATTGGTACTTCGAGGTATCTTCATGGCCGTAGATTTTACTTCTCAGACCGGATGCGCTATACACGGTCAGTACTGCGGAGCGTAGTACGGGAAGGCCCCTGATCTAGGATAGGCAATGGTAGACTTACTATGTGAATTGCAGACCTATACCGTATCAATCAGCCAGGATGTATGATGAAGTGAATGAGGACGCGCGCATACCAGCTATCCTGCCGCCATTGGAATCGCCTTTCCTCCAAACCTCGATGCCCGATACTGGGGTATAATCACCGCCGTATTGGGTCTCACAAGATTTGACGTATGAGTCGCTATCATCGGAAGCGCCCACTTGAGATACGGGTGCCCAGAGGTCGATATCGCAGTAGGTACCTTGCTTTCTTACCGCACCTGCATTGGATGGGACAGCAACATTGAGTATGATGCTAGCGATGAAGCCAATCGAGCAGAGGCTTTTGAAAAGGCCCATGTTTGCTATGCTGTAATGGAAATCGAATATAAGAGACAATAGTAAAGGTTCTTATTGCAGCCAGATTGGTAGTAGAATCTAACAGACTTCTAATGATGTGAAGGGTGAATGTAAGTTTGCTAATCAACACCAGTCTCTTGGACGGAAAACAGCGTTTTGTACCCTACTTTATATATTTTAGAAGTGCCTCAACTCTCGGCTAAGCTCTGCATTGCATACTATGAATCTCACGGTTGGCATCTTCACTGCCCAGCTGCAACGTATGTCATGAAACAAGGTGCAGTGCGCCGAGTAAAAGCTGATGATTTCGAACTCACCATAGCTTCTATTTGACCTTCATTGGTAAGTGAGAGAGCAACGATGACTATGCAGCCACGGAACAGTTTTGTTTAACGCTGCAATCTCAACCAATTCCAACCTTCGATGGCGGAGCGAGGTAGCGAAGGCCCGCCACAATTTTGGGTCTGGAATTTGATAGCCGATGATTGGGTGCCATCGATGCCATACTATATATATATTTGGCAACTATCAAGCGCCTAGTGTGGAGATTTGCATTCAATCCTGCCTGTGAAGATTATAACCCCAAGGGATTAGCCCCTAATCGACCCTGTAGCGCTCGAAAAGAGCGGGATTACCTAGCACGATCGAAATCGGAGGGAATAACATATATACGACAGAAGGTGTTGATTATGGTGGAGCTCGTAAGTTAGGAATAAGTTTCAATGGCGATTCGGTAGGCTTAGCGTTATCGTCGACACCCATAGATAATTCTTGACTCGGCGCTAACGGGAGTGGCGTTTCTCCCCAAAAGGCTGAGAATTAATCTTACTATAAGTAGAAGCTCAAGGCCAAGCACCGGCGGTTACTATCAGTAAGTTGCAGTGGGATGTGGTCGTGTTTCATGTCTCCGTACCTGCATTAGCCGGGGCTGATTCCAATATGATCTTCGTACGAAATTAGTTCCAGCAGTTCTAATCCTTTCGGCTGCTTACATCGCCCACGAGAAATTCATGCAGGGTGGTAAAAGGAGGTCTAGTAGCTACCACAGTCAGCGAGGCATGGGTGGAAAGAGTAACCTTGTGCTGTAAAAGATATGGCCCTGCGAATCTATAGGACTATACCATGTCAGTGTAGTAGCATACAGCTCTTCTACGTAGCCGCCGCTCTCGATCAAGGGTGCGAACAGTGTTGATTCCACCTCCAGACACTGCCGTTTCTCACAAGTCAGCCCATAGCGATCGGCTACATAAGACACAGTCAAAATTTGACAACCCGAGATTGTCTAGTCAGATGTTGGCTGTCTGTAGAGTGGCATCCAGGCTAACGTTCGTACAGATCGACCTATGGATCATAAATGTCAGTCGTATCGTTTTACATGACTCAGCTAGGGTGAGCGTAATAGGCTTCGAGCGTGGTTTGTATTCCTCCTCGTAGCGCGAGGAGTTGATGTCTTCTCTCCTAACCCACATAGAGTCGTCTCGTCTCTTTTCAGCTTCTGATGTAGCCCGCACAGGATCCACATCGAATCTTACTCCTTCGCATTCGTACACTATGGTCTCGGGCCCTCGCAATCCTCGCAAGAACGCTGCATCGTCGCCCGTGCGGGGAAGATCGGATGTTTCGTGGCCTCCAATTGTCCCTCCTCCTTGAACGACCCTCGACAGAATCCGTCGTTCTGACTACCACCTCACCACGATCCCATATGCGATGCGCAACACTCTTGCGTCATCGACCCAGCAGGCGTCCGGCAAAGCTTCCCCCGAAGTGTTTTGATTGGGCTGGTTGAGACGGGAGCCTGCATCGAGCTGCGTGATATGAGACTGTGGGCGCTAGTCTGGCTTTGAAGCAGGTTGGGGTACCCAATTTGAGCGTGGACGAATGGGACTGGAGACTGGAGACTGAGATACGCCGCTGTGTTGGCCGACGGTGTTCTTACCATTTGTCATCTCGAGCAGCACGGGCGCTTCTGCTGTGATAATTCGCACGGAGGTAGTCAGCCGGACCATCATACTACTCGATCCCATGCGACGGCATTACTTCAGACCAGTGTGAGAGGTTTCCAAGCGCTATCGTACACTTCCTTGCCGAATTTCTTTCCCAAATTCCCCATACATGACGAAGCAATCTCCAATCAAATCACACTAGAGATTATCCTTCGTATAAACCTCAGCCATTTGCACGATGAATGGCACATCGCTTCCTGCAAACAGCATTATGAAGTCTCCTGTGTGTGTATCAACTGCAGCTACACCTCCGCGTCCCTCCTTTGTCACAAGCAAGAGTCTGCCGTGGAGCATATTACGCAAGGCCAGCGTATAGCCAACAACATCCGAAAGATCATAGGGAGCGGCCCCGCTAGTGGTCTTGTTTGGCGCTGCTGTAGGATGGTGGATGTTGCTGGGTAGCCAGTTCTCTGAGGTATACGACGATTGACCGATTAAAGATGGTCTCGGCGTCTTCGTTGCCTCCAAATTTGTTGCGGGACTTCAGGTTGTAAAATTTCTTGATGGCCAACAAAGCTTGCCTGAATCGTTCTATATCAAGCATATTCTATACTCACATTTTGCCCAGCGATTATGGAATCTTAATCACGATAAAGACTAGTATAGTAGTCTTAATCTCTATCTTAGCCTTTATTATATTAATCTAAGTCTATCTAGCTCTATTAATAGTCTTAAGCCTAATCCTTATTACTATTAATAGAGCTATTAGTAGTTTTATTATTACTATTAGATAGGTTTCATAGTCCCGATTTTAAGTAATTATTTAATATTATTTAATAGTTAATAGCTATATTAGGCTATAGTATTTACTAATTATATAGATTATTAAGTTAGTAATTTAATTATTAATTTATTAATTTAATATAAATAATAGCTTAATTAAGCTATTATTCTAATATCTTTTATAGTTAATCTATTACTTACTTATATTTATATCTATTCTATCCCTCTTATAACCTTCCTCTACTATTATTAATAGTTATTATATACCTCCTAGGTATACTCTAAAGTCTTCTAAGGATATCTTAGGTACTAGTACCTTTATTATTACTATTACTAGTATACTAGATCCTCCTTTTATATCCTTATAATTAAAGATCTTAATAAAGTATAATAAATATATAATTACTACGTATTTATATAATTAATAGGAAGATATTATTACTAGCCTTTATATAAATATACCTCTTATACCTTAGAAACCTCTTAATAATAATAATATCCTTCCCCTATATTCCTCCTAACCTACCCCGCGGAAGTCCCCTTATAAAGAGAATGGTTATAAGAAAGCTAGGCTATATAATATAAAGCTATTATAGTATTTAGGGAGGTATAAAAGAAGGGGGACTAGGAGCTTAGATATCTTATAATTAGATAGTTATAATAAGAAGTATAGGAGAGGTAGGTAGAAGAGATAAAGTATATATAAAGGAATACTTCTTAATACTAAGGAGATAATAATACTTATTAATTATATACTTATTAAAGTAGGTATATATAGACTTTCTAGTATAAATTATAGTAGAAGGATATATAATAGGATTTTAAGATATATACCTACTATTCCTACTCTTAGAATAGTTATTAATAAAAGGTAGTAGTACTACTTAAATAGTATAAGTATAAGAAGGAATATAATAGGAGATCTAGGTATATAATAACTAATAATAACTTTATATAAGTACTAAATTAATAGTAACTAATAGCTAATAAAGTTTAAGCTAGAAAATATAAAAAGAAGTAAGATATAAAAGATAAAAAGGAGAAAATATAAGATTATAATATTAAATAAGATATACTCTCTATTTATTAGGGTAAAAAGGTTATAAAGGAAATAGAGAATATTAGTTCTAATAAAATTCCTTCTTATAAAGAAAATAATAAATAAGACTCCTCCCTAGAAGGCTTATATATCTTACTCTTATTTATAATAATATTACTATTACCCTCTAGTATAAGTATTATATTAAAAGGTTCCCCCTACTAGTAGTAAAGCCTAAGTCCTTAATACTAGAGTAATACTAGCTACTAGAGTAGTATTAATATTAGGAGTAATCTTAAGGATAAAGCTAACTCTACTAATAGTACTATCTATTAGCTATAATAACTATAATAGTAGAATAAGAAAAAGAATAGGGGGATAAGGCTATAAAAGGATAGGTAAAGACTTAAATAAGTATAAAAGTCTTATCTAACTTAAGATATAACTACTATTTTAATTAATTTTATAAAGTAAAGTTTAAAATTCTTTAAATCTTATAATATAATAACTCCGGCGATAATACCTATAAGTATTAATAGGCCTATATTAATAAGTAGTACTTAAGCCCTTCTATTTACTAATATTAATATATTTATAATAACTAGTACTTAGGACCTAGCCTTAATTAAGAAGCTAGAACTTATTTATAAGTAATAACTTAATATTAACGCGGAACTTAAATATTTAATTAAAGGAATATAATAGACTTATAATATATTAAATATACTTTATAAGGAGTTATAAGCCTTTATAACTTTATTATAAAAGTAAATAGGAGCTTAGGAGGACTTTATTTAAATACTTTATATAAATTAAGTCTTATATTAATAATACTTAAGTAAAGAGATAGAATAAATATAAAAAATACTAGAAAATATTACTAGTAAGATTAATCTTACTATCCTTATAAATAATAATATACTAAGCTATCCCTAAATATTTAATAGAGAGGTTATAAGTATAATATAATTATATATTAATAGGCTTAATAATATTAAGGATATAAATTAAGTAAGTAATAGTAGAGACTTTAAAAGTAATAATAATAATAGTAAGTAAAGGAGAAATACTACTAAGGCTTTTTATATAGAAGTTAATAAAGAGCTTAGTAAAGATAGGGTTAATAATATATAGTAGGAATACTATAAGACTAGTAGATATAATACTTAGCTATATTTTATAGCTCTAATATATAAAATAATATAAAATAATAGAATAAACCCCTAATATTTAAGTAACTTAAGATTAGGATATTTTAGAATAAGAAGTAGAAAAACTAAATAAAATATAGAAGTAGAAATTTTAGGTAAAAATAAAGAAATAAAGCGTTATAAGATACTTACTATTTTATAGTAATTATATAAATAGGTTATATTACTTAATAAGGGTAGGTTTCCTATATTTCTTATATATATTATAGATTTAGGCTAATTTATAACTTATCTCTATAAGCTTCTTTATAACTTAAATTTAATAATAAGCTCTTAATTAGTAATATAGTCTATAAACTAATAGCGTTATAGTATTAGAGTTAGGTAATTATATATAGATTATAAGCCTATAATCCCTTTAGTTATATTATAAGGCTTAATATAAAGAAATATATCTAAGTAATTATTAGGCGGAGTTAGTTACTAATAAATATTAGTAGATTATTAAAGGCCTTATTCTAAACTAACTAGATACTATATTTTAGCCTTATAAATAGGTAAAATAGTTTATTAATAGTACTACTACCTAATAGATATTACTAATAGGTATTAGCCCTAATTTTATTCTATATTTAAAGGTATTTATATTATCCTAAAACTATACTTAATAGTAATTTATATACTAGCTATTCTTCTATTAAACTTTCTCTTCTATATATTTAGGTAGCTTATATATAGTAATATAATAAATTTTATATACTTATAAGCTTTATTACTAAATAGATCTAGAACTTACTACCTCTAGAATACTTAATATAGCTAGTCTTATATACTAGAAGTTTATATTATTATTAGATTATTTACCTTTCCCTTAAATAGGCTATATAATATACTAATTAGACTATCTAGGTATATTACCCCTAATTATACTATATTATATACCTTTTTATATATAAAGTAGAAGAACCTCTAGTCTTCCTTTAGTTAATAGAAGCGCTGAAATATTCTATTAATAAACCCCTAAACTATAGACCTCCTATATATTTTACCTACGTATTTAATTACCCTTATATACCTCTAGATCCTATTATATTTAAGAATAGGATACTAGTATAGGATAGGATTATAGTAATTATGTAGGTACTTAAAGATATCGTTAATTATAGTAGAAATAAAGGAGGGAGACTAGCTAAATATTATTAATAACTTATATAAAGGATATAGGTATAAGAATTTTACTAGAATAAGATATAAAGCGAGCTTTAAGCTAGGCTAATAACTATATTACTAGTTAATACTTTTAAGGTTAAAATAGGTAAGTAATTAATATATCTTATTCTTAATAAATCTAAATATCCGCCTTATTTACTTAGGTAGAAAATTATTAAGACTCTACTCCTTACTCTAATACTTAACTAGTAGGATATAAGTATAGTATAGGACTTAATTAATATAGTATAAACTAAGGATAAGGAGGGCTAGAGTAGCTATATATATAAGTTCTTTATTAGAATTAATATTTATAATACGTCGTTATTAATAATATAGATAAATAGATAATTATTAAAAAGGGTTTTATAAGTAAATCCTAGATATATAGGGCTAAGTAGCGACGGCTTATATTCAGGTAAATTTAGATTAGGTTTAGTATATAACTAGACCTATGTAAATTATTAAATACATGTTAAATAATCTTACTATAAAACCTATCTATTAATATTAATTATTATTATAAATAAGCTAATAGATTCCTATATATAAAATAGAATAAATATTTTAAGTTAGGGTATTATAATTAGCTTATAAGTCTATCCTTTAAGTTAAGTACCTCTAATATTAGTTTCTTTAATTAAGAGCTTACTAATACCTTTTAAGCTTATAAGTAGATTATAATTATAATAATATAATACTAATTATAATAGTATATTAAATTATCTTAGCTAGCTAATAAGTTAATAGTTAAGGAGTATAATATATAAGTAGATAGTAATAGATATAAATCAATAGCTAATTAAGTACATATACTATATTAATTAAACTATAGATTATAGGTATTATTTCCTTTAATAAATAACTCTAATTCTATACTAAGGTTATAAGTTAATAGCTACTAGGTCTACCTTTAAGTCTACCTTTAAGATTTTCTATTTTAAAATATATAAAGGTAAGATAGTATTATAGTTCTAGTACTATATTAGCCTAACTAGGACTAGCGTAGCCTTGGCGCGAACTATATTAGTCGTGTTATAGATATATTATAATACTATAGCTTTTATTCTTATTATATTAGAATACTACGTTATTAAACTAATATTATTCTAGTCCCTAATAGATAGCGTATTACAAGTTTACCTAGAAGAGGCGCTTAGGTAAATATAAAACCTATTTAATAATATAATAAGTATAAGTTATATATATATAATTACCTAAGTAATATATAAAGGAAAGGAGATATAGAAGGAGAATTATATATATTACTACTATCCTTTATATTAAGAAATAGGTTCTCGAGCCTATAAATAAGGCTGACGACGAAAGTATCTTTAAGATATAGGACTATAAACTATAATTTTACTATTACTTCCTTAAGGCTCGTAGGTTTAACTCCTAATAATATCCTAGTCTAGCTTAAGTATAATAGTAGGAAGTATTACTCTTATTATATAGGGGTATATACTTATAATATAAGTCGTATTCGCGATTAAGATCTATAAGAGAATAGGTTTAATTCCTATTAGTACTAGTTTAGTAGTAGAGCTTATGTCTTCTTTTTCTAGTAGGGGGGGACAATCGTAGGTAAAAGGGGTGTAGCTGTAATAACTCCATCTATCCCTTAATAAATATTTATGAAAGACGACACAGCACTAATCAATACTAACGCCCATCCCGCAGACACACACCATCGTCTTCATCGTCTAGATTGTCCCGATAATCAGAAATCCTAAAGTCCTCGCCCACCGCTCCTACCGCTAGCGGGGCTTTATGAAACTGCACTCTCACAGTTGCCCACCCTCTAGCCCTTCGGAAAGCCTCGTCGCTATCATCCTCCGACTTTGGGTCAATACGCTCAGTCCACAGCTCCCAACGAACGAGCACAATCGTATCGTCTCTCAAAGAACGCTTATCTATAATGCCAAATCTGTCGGATGCGATCGGCGGCTCCGCTTTCGGCTTGCCTTCCTCAGAGGAGAAACGCTGACGACAAAAATTGCCCAAATCGTCCAAGGTTGCGTCGGCGAAGGTCGTGCTCATATGGCTTTCGGGGATGGGAGCGGATGTAGCTTCGTCAGGGCGTGTGGGAGTGGATGAGAATGAGATTCCAGAGGTTGTCTCTGTTAATGCCCGTAGTGCGTTTACTGCCTTCTTCTGACGCAAGAAGGAATTTGTTGATTGTCTAGATGTTTGAATAAGGATGAATACACATCAGCCAGTGAAACCATAGCGGTGAGTAGGTTCTCCTGATTGCAAGAAAAGAAGGACCAAAGAAAAGAAATTGTGAGAATCTCTCAGCTTACTGCGACAGGTATTTGAGTGGTGCAGAACAGAGGCCAAAGCTCTCGGGGCCAATGGCCTTTGAGGTCAAGTAGATTTTCAATTCTTGTCATTGCGATATCATTTACTCGATCTCTATGGTTCGCCAGGAACTACGAACACACGAGATGGTGATGAGCCCAAGGGGAAAGAGCACGAGGGTTGCAGAATGTTATGTAAGGAGGATGGCATGCTTAGTCAGTGACCCACTGACGCTATAGGTCGCGTCAACGATTTGGCACAAGGGAAGCGTCCGGGTGTTCCTTACCATGACCAATTGGGGCATGGGTACTGACCCAGCCTCGAAGACGGAAGTAGTAGCCCTCTGTGCAGATGCTCTCAGCTACATCGCTACTACTTGCCATAACGCCATACTTGGCACCGACGGTACACACGTGCCCGTACAATTGACGCATGAGGCGCAAAATCCAGGCAGTGTGGTGTGGAACGATCTTACCGGAAAGAAGATGCTTGAGTTCAATGTCGGTTTGGGCAAAACCTAAGTGGGCGGACGTGTAGCGAAAGCGGGTATCATGGTTTGGCTGATTGCGCAGATGGTAGAGGCAGATGAGTTGTACAATGACGTGTTTTGCGTTTGTCATTTGAAGACGATTCCTGGGTAAACGTCGCCTTGTCTCGTAATACTTCCATTGTTTCCAAGCTTTTTGGTGAGTTCAATGTTGTGTCGGTACCTTGCAATAGAAGTGGCATTGAGATGTTAGACGCTCATGTTCTTTTGATCCCAGATTGCCGCCGCGAAGGGCAAAAATATGAATGCTTTCCGTCTCGCAATCGTGATCGTTGATTATGGCACCGAGCTAAATTATGTGTCTGAAGAAAGAAAAGGCAACCAAATTCTTTGGTCGTCCACAGTCAAGGCTAGATACGGTTCAGGATGGAGCATGTATTGAGCAGGAAAGGTATATGATTGTCTCAGAGGTTCATGGCGCATTATAGCCCTATCTTTCCATCGAAAGCATTTGCCGTGCCTCAAATTTACGCAGCATCCCTTGGGCATTCTCCAACGCGCTCTTGCACAGCGATGTATCCTTCCAGCGCACCTTATATTCCCAGCCCTTTCCCACACGTCTCTTCCTCATGATTCTGGTAATATCCTATTCCTCCTCAATCACTGAATGTTGGGACTCGGACTGCGAAGGGAGCGGTTGAGTGATAGCGCTGGGAGAGTCTGCCACTATTAGGTCTCCGTTAATATCGTCGCGGCCGGTGTACTCATCCCCTACTGGGGTGAAGCAATGTTGTGGGAAGTTGAACGATTGACAGGGTTAGTGGTGTGAGAACACAAGTAGCCGTGAGTCTTTGCGTGTATCTTATGATGGGGTTCTTGGAGGGCTGTGGGGCCAATCTTGGACTCCACAATGGTGGCCTTAATAGAAACACTGGTCACATCAGGCTGCTCATCGTCATCATCAATCATGAGAGGCTTTTCTGGAGTAAAGTAGCGAAAAGAATGCATTCGGGAGGGGTGTACTCTGGCTGTTGTTAGCCCCACTGGATCTAAATAAGCTTGCTGGTTTATCGCGGCGCTGGACGTTTCGCACATATGGAAGTATATAGTCTGGAACCCCTTATTCTGTATCCGATTTCCTTAATCTCACCGGTGATCTTTCGTACCAGCCACACATTTCATTTCTTAGCGGTTCTCTTAGCGGGGCTAGTGTCCCACCCAGACTGAATGAGATTGGCCATGATGATGACAATGACTGCAATCTGTGATACCCATTAGCAGCATCAACCTTCTCGAGGTCACTCTCTTCCTCATCGATCAGAGTAAGTTGATGACTCACCAATGCCGTGTCCATCCCCTCCGCCACATCGACCTCATACTCTGGCTTGAACTTCCAATCTCCTCCTTTGCCTCCACTGTCGAACATCCTCCTCACAGAAGCTACTCTACTCTCCCCACAACTAATATGTGTCACCAAATTCTGATAATCCTGCCCGCGAACTTCCAGTATAACTTCCTGGGCGTCAACGTCGGATGCCGCGTTCTTGAACGTGCAGTCCAGCTTTACTTTCCCTAGTGACCATCGTGGGCGCACTGCCATGATCAGATGCCCATCACCCGGCAATTCCAAGCGCCATGCCTTGGACATGGAGAACCAGGAGCTGCGCAGGCTGAACAAAGGTAGGCCCGACCCGTCTTTGAATTCCTTGCGTGCGCTGTTGGACCACACTTTTCCGTCGCAGGAGAGGACAAGGGCGCCGTCGGCGTTCTTGGCGGTGAAGTCGCCGCTCGACCAGCTGAGGTCTTGCTTCACGTGCAAGGATGTGCGTTGAAGGGCAATGCAGTCGGTGCGGATGGCGAGGGGTTGTTGCAAGGTCGCGAGGTTGGAGCGGGGCATTGGCATGATGCGTTGATTTGCGAGAAAGTGAGGATCAGTCTAGTGAGAGCAGCTTATGGTGCAGATGGTGAGCATTGAACCCACGTTCTCAACAGCTTCTCCAGCTTTGCCTAGAGAATAGTACCGGTAGGAAAGAGGTGTAGGTGCGACCTGGAGAAACATAAGTCCCCGAGCTGAGACATCTCCTCCAATGCCTCAATGCACCATCAATGATGAAACATGGCGATCAGCCTGGGCTTACTTGTAACTGACGCAGCAACGCGGCGGTGCATGCACGTACCCGTTACATGGCCCCGCAGTACCGCAATGCGCTATCTTGCCTACGACCTTAGTCGGCGCAGGATCAGAGCTGTTCATTTCAGGGATTGAGGCCTACAGACCATGGTATGATTGACATAGTACAGGAGCTCGATTCGCTATTGATCAACGTCTATTGCTATCTACTCATACACCAAACCACCCAATCATCGATTCATCGGCCAGCCGAGATGATCCAACACACCGTCGCCATGTCCAGCGCCACATTGCCGCAACCATGATCTACTCGCAAGCCTGAAGAGCATCAGTAAGCTCTTGATCTGAGAAACCGGTTTCAGAGGCACTTGACATTAAGGGCGGACTTACAGGCCATTTGCAGCACCCTGACTTGCAGCGCTCGTTCTGTTTCGTGTGCGGCATTTCATCAGCTCGTTTGCGGTGATGATTGATGCCGGCGGCGATGGCGGAGCCGCCGATAGCTCCGTCGGCAGCGATAATGATTGGGCCCAAGACTACTGGCGGAGCTGGACAGACTTGGATAAATGCGACGAAGGCCAAGATAGAGGTTGAGACTGCTGTGCTGGTCTTCATCGTGATTGAGATTCAATATCAGGGTACGATAGATGACTTGTACCGAAGGAGAGACAAGTTCGAGGGACGGAAGACTGAATGGTAGACGTGATGGGGAAGATGTTGATGTCAGATTCTAGATCTATGATGAAAGGATATAGCAAAGCTTTTATCCCTCCTTCATATTTCCACTCGAGGGTTCCCCACGAAGGTCGACACATCGACGTTGACTCCCTGTCACGATCTACGTAGGATTGCTTCGTGCTTACATGGTGTTGCAACTCCTTAGGCTGTATCACTGCCTCGTCCAGGAAGTCCTGAATCCTTAGTTGTGATGATAAATTCAGGGTCTGCAAAAGGGTTGCAATCTAAGGTAGTAGCATCCTAGCGGATCTACTCGTAAAGTACGTACAAGCGGGGCGGAGCGCCTAACCCGATCTAATCTAACAGCCGTACCGATCCAGTCCCTTCCCGTCCCGCTACGGATCGCGTGTTGCCCGGAGTTAGTGTTAAGACTAGGACTAGGGCGGTACTAACTCCCCAACGCCAGACGACCATTGGCTCAACTATTTGTCCCTAAGGATCTACATTTTCTGTAGAATACGACATCATAGCGCCTTAGACACTCTAAACCAAACGATGGTTAACGTTAACGATACCTGCTTGGGATTCCCAAGTACTGATTACAGTGCTAACAGGCTAAGGGCGGTTGAAAATAGTTGTTGAACACTGCCAGATATTGTTGAGCAAGTGCATACGTCCCCTATCCGGACCACACCATTGTTTCGCCAACTAAGGGCTGCACACCCATAGAACGCATCCCAGTCAGTGAGGGGCAAGCTGGAGGCCTGGCCGGGCTATGCCGTTCAATCATTCACGTTTGCAAGCCCTGATATCTGCACCCGAAACCCGGCCGCATCCTTCGAGTCTGAGTATCAAGGACCAAACGTTGATGTGAAACCGAATGATACGTCATGTATAGTAATCCTTTCGGCCTCGAAGGATGCGGCTGCGTCTGAGTTTCAGGCGAATATATCCAGATCCGTAATTGCTAGGGAAAACGAACATCTCACGCCTCAAGCCAACAAGGCTAGCGCTGCATGTAAGACCCTAAACAGCTACACGTACACCTCTCGAAGTACGGCTCAACGTTGATTATCTGGGTACTACCTTGGGGGCCTAAGGTGAAGTCATAGGAGCTACTCAGGGGCGACCATGCTATCTTACTACCTGCAGGGTGCATTACTCGTGTACTGGATCCTCCTTCCTACAAGGGGGCCCCTCCTTAGATACACGCGCCCTTACACTCTTCCAGTCCGCTCGTATTTGATCAAACTTGCCCTCCAGGGGAGCTCTTTCCCAGCGAGCGCCTGAAACACTCTTAGGACGCATTCAAAGGATGGTGGCAGCATGCCGCACTAGCTTAATCTGTGGGCTGTACCTGTAGCCATTTGGGGGCTATACGTTTAGCAGAAACGGGTGTCCGTGTACTCGATTCCAACCAACAAGTCCCCTCCGCATCGTATCAGCCACCGTCACGTTACAATGGCGATCAATCTAATTTGCGTCAGGCAGGAATATGTCACCACCTTCTCTACACGGACATGTGCTACAAACTCAAAGGATCTGACCAAGAGACGCGCCGACTTCGTCATTCTAACAGGTCACGGTGAGATGACGAGACATATTACGTCTCCATCTCACCAGGAATTGGTTTCATCACGAGCTTGGATGATTCCATAGATGCACAGCCCTTCCTAAACAGCTGGAGGTTGTTGCCATGTCGTCATATGAACAAAAAGCCAACGCCAGATTGCTAGCTAGAAATCTCATAGGTTATTAACAATTCTGCCTTGCGGCAAGACGGTCTCAGATCAGACTCTGATGTCACCGAAGCTGCTTTCGCTGGCTTCCTTGTGATGGTTCCCATAGATAAAAGACCACGAGTATTCCCCCATGTCGTGTCCATTATCAACCAAAGCATACAATAACCACAGCTTTCAATCAAGACATACAACCAACACTTTTCTGAATACCCCCAACTCTTCCTCTTCTTCACGAACAATTCAAACTAAAACCAACACCGGATCACCACATTCAAGATGAAGACCTTCACTGCTATCAGTACTGCCGCTTTTGCCCTCAGCTGTCTCTTTCAAGCTTGCCCAGCTCCACCCGTTTTGGCAGCCATCGGCATGACTGCCGGCGAGGCAGCCGGCATCGGTGCCGGCCTCGGCGGCGGGGCCGTCGCGGGAGGTATTGGCGCAGGCACCAAAGGTCACCACAAGCGCCAGGGCAGCAGCCTTCCTCCTGTGGCCCAGGCGGCCTGCCAGCAGCAGCTCCATGGCGTCACCGTTCAAGTCAGCAAAGTAGGCGACAACAACGTTCGCTTCGACAACGTCCCTCCCGCCTGTATGACCCTCGCCAATGTGTTTCTCGGCCAGAACAGACCGGGCCAAGCCCAGCCGATCCCAATGGGCTCCGCCAGCCTTCAGTACAACGGCTTGACGCCAGACGAGTTGAACACACTTCAGAACGCCCTTGAAACCGTTCAGCATGCGCACTAGACTACGACGCTGTGATGGCGAGCTTGAGCCCGAAGACAGGGCCTTATATCTGTCTGGCGAGGCAAGCATCGATTCGGATAATGGCCGATCTGCTATTTCCGTCTGGGTCTCCAAGTATGACAGCCGAGTGCGAGATAGAAATCATGGGAGAGTGTGCGGGCAGACTCTTGCGTGCTGTATGAGTAACGGAAATTGTTTGACGATGTTTTGATTACGCTGTTTACTTGGTAGATACAAAATGTCAGTCTTTATCGCGAAATACATAGAGCTGTCCTTGCTCAGTTGCATACCTGTAGTCTACTATATCCGAAGCGGACATCGTCCTCTTAAGTGACTCCCCTTTTTCCCAGAACTGCCCAAATACGGCAACCCAGGTGACTTCTTTGCCTTCTTTCAATCTTCCCTCAGGCAGGACAGCGAAGAGTGATAAACCTGTAGCCGTTCATCTTCTTTGCCGTATACAAACTCATGACAGTGCCCGAAGTTGCCAGGAGGCGAACTTTTGAAAATGACCTAACGAGCCGGTCTCGTCAAGCAAAATGCTATCATAGTCAGACTGCTGGCGGGCGCGCGGCTTTCCTAAGATATTGACTTCCGCTTCATTTATGCCATGCCATGAGAATATCAATACCTTCATGACCACAAACAAAACGTTTCTCTGATGCCTTGACAGCCCGTACATGAGAACTCGTGACAGGAGAAATAGCCATCACACTACTTATTATATATCTCTAGCAATGTCGCGCAATAGATCTTAGGAAACTGCCACTTCGGCACCGACCAAAAGAAGAATGCAAAAACCCACAGAAACCCCAAAACCCTGCCGCCCACTCCCGAAGCAAATGAATGATAGCGTTCACCTAGACCCATTCTCTCAGCCAAAACAGCACCTAGCTTCTGCATCACGACCTCAACAGCGCCAGCGCCAAAGTTCGCAACAAACCACGCCGCATCTCTCCAAACCCCACACCGCTGCCCCATCTGCCAACTGACCGCCGAATGCGCCAGCCCCGAAAACAGAAAAATGCAGAAACTCACAAAAACCTTATCCACCCCCAACCGCGCCTCAAACCCCAACAGCCTCCGCGACAGCACCGCCGCATGACTGCCATACGGCCTGACGACCAGCCGATGCCAGAAACTACCCCAGAACCGCTGCACGCTGGTGATCTGCCACATGCTCCCGAAGAGTGGCGGCCACTCTTCCGGCTCGTCGAGCCGCAGCACGCAGACGAAGAGTAGCGCGGACACGTGATGGCTGCCTTCTAGCACGAGGTACGCTGCGATTACCCAGTCGACGGCGAGGACGGCACGTAGCAGGGTCTCGCGGAGCTGTATGTCTCCGACCACTGAGGCTGCAGTGGCGGAGGCGGTTGGGTGGAAGAGGAGTCGGTAGATGTAGCGTTCATGGTGGGGGCTGAAGTCGTCGATGGACATTGGTCGGAAATGGCCGGGGAAGATGTGGGTGGCGATTAGCTGGTGGATCAAGCCATATGCACAGAGCTTTGTGGTGCGGATGAGGATGAAGGAGGTCATTGTTGATCGTTTGGCATCGGTGCTGGGGTGGGGCTGGCCTAGAGGAATTTCGGTGCTTGCGTTGCCATTGTCGCTGATTGGGATCGGAGGCAGCCAGCGTGGGTTACTCCAGACTTTGTACGCGGCTTTGAGATTCCGGGAGACTGAACGGTGATTGTGGTCCTGTATGCCGAAGACGCATTCGTCGTCGGCGTCGTTCATGGGCTCGAGAACCCATTTCTCAATGTAAAGGACGGCGGTGATGTGCATGATGTAGATCGTGATGAATAAGCCCCAGAGACTGCTGAAGCCCAGCCACGATGGGATATCGTCCAGGTGTCGGAAGGACAGCATTGCAAATAGTAGTATGAAAGGCGCGAAGTAGATCCGCTGAACTTGAGAGACGTTGAGGGCGATCAGGCTGATGGCACTTGAGATGCCAAAGTATGCCACAGGGATAAGAGCGGACTCCATGATGAACGCTATTAGCCTCTAGAGATCCATGTTTCGAAAAGAGAAAGGGTAAGGGAGGCGAGCTGGAGAGTGAGAGATACAGGCTTCTGGCCCAGGATGATTGCGCAGTTTCTGTATACTGGCGTTGGGAGAGGGAAAGTAAAGTTTCATGTGGTTACCTTAATGGAACACTGTCAAACGAATTAGCCTTAGAAGGAGCACGGCGAGGTTCAAGTTGGTCGAGTATAATGTTGAAAGGCTGACGTCTTACCAAAGTAGTGTTTCATGTGGTTACATCCAAACGACCTGAAGGATGCCGCATATCGGGTCCAACACAGCCTTCCAGCTCATGCATACAACACACATGAGACTGTGCGCAGCGGAAGCTTACCCACACCTTGCAGATCATCCCCCTTGAGACTTCACGGATTTCTCCAACATGACGGGTAAGCTGACGCAATGCCACGACACAGAACAGATCCCAGCAATGACGTCAAAGGGTGTGTTATACAACGTATATGTTGCACCTCCGCCTAAAGATGGCAAAGCCAGTCTCTCACGATTGATTCCGTTGAACATAATCGGTCCACAGTCCTCTCTGGCCTATAGACGTCACCCCTTAGGTCTATTACGAAGTCAGAACTCGGCAAATACATACAACCCCCCAAGCACTCACCTCATCGCCTCACTTTATTTGATCGAAAGCCATGTGGCCGGCCAGATCTGAGAGCACCGGAAGTTTTCCTCTCCGACCCTCAGGCACTGTCGACAATGCACCTCATACCGCCGAAAATTCCCGAAGTCAATCTACCCCGTCAAAACCTCCCCCACACGTCTTCGAGAATCATGGATCTCTGGAACGGCAAGACGATGATTGGTACCGGGCTGATTCTAAGCGCTGGTTCATGACAAAACTCCTTATTGGATTTATCATTGGTGGAATCATTGGTGCGGGCGTTGTGGTAGCCATAAAGTTCTCGTGATGGTATGGGTCTGTGTAAACACAATGGAGAAGGAGTGTATGGTGGGGGGATTCGAAATAGTAGCGATGTGTTGAGGGTTCCATTATGTATGATAGGAGATAGCACTGTCTCTTGAAGCTGGATTCAGAAGTGATTTAGTCGTTGGTGCTTTGCAATCAAGAGCGCTACTAGAGGCGACATGACTATTCAACGATGGATGGATGGTTTACCTGTATATGGTGTGTGGTTGATGCCTCGTTCTCTGACATGTAGATCCCCAGCATATGAACAAACACTTATCACTTCCTGACTCTTTCTTGGCATGCCACCTGGATATCAGCTCGGCTATCTACCATCTCAGGAATAAGAGTAAAGCAAGCACTACAAGTCCCACACCTTTCAACCAAGGATACTCATTGAAGACTATTGTGGCCCACCCGAGAAGTGGTGCATAGCCAACAACAACACCCACAATCTCATCACGGTCGACGAAGTTCTGCCCAGCTGGATAGAGCAAGGTGTCATCAACCGCATTGTTGTCGCCCTTGGTCAAGACTTTTTGCCTGCGAAGAAGACCATTAGCAAATCTGCCCACTCTGCCACCGATATATCACTCTGGTACCTGTATGTCCCAATGCGCCCGCTATCGCTTGCTTCAAAGTGCGTCCCTATTGCACGATGGACCATCGGGGTCGATCTGCCAGGGAACCAGCATACAGGAATGTCTCCGACCTTGATGATCGGGTCTCGATTCCAAAGAAAGACGACGTCTCCCCTATGGAACGCAGGCGCCATGGACTCTGAGATCACAGCCATGACGGGATGCGACGAATTGGTGAAGACTGAAAGCGACTTCCACGCCATGAAAGCCGTCGTGAGTACCAATAAGACAGGCAGCGTCTCGAGTGCTAGCGTGCGTATAGACGATTTCAGGTTGTTGTCGAAGTCACTTTTTTTAGACACTATCATTGTGGCTTTCGTAAATGCTCATGAATCGTATAGGATCCTATACTACTATTGTCGTTAGAGAGAGCGTTACATCATTGAAGGTATTATTCTAGAAGAGTTCACCTAGAACGTACCTAGAAGAGGCTCAGCCCTATAGGGTTACTAGCTCTAATTAGCCCTAGAACATATTTCCTACTATTTACGTTCTATTATACTCTATTAATTAAATAATACCTATAAAGTTAATATTAAAGTAAATTAGTTAAGAACTATTAAGGATAATATTTATACTATAAATTATTCTAGTTACCCTATTATCTTATAAAGTATATCCCTTCTAAGTATATACCTCTTCTAAGTAAACCCTTCTAGATATAATAGAAATAATATTATAAATTATTATATTAGTAAACTAGGAACCTGTATTAAAAATCTAAACTATTAAATCTACTAAAAGTAATATTTTCAGGTAAAATACTAGTAATAAATAGGAAAATTTCAGGGGTTTTTAATTCTAGCTTAAAAGTCCTTAATATAGAAAATCTAGGTTTAAGGCCTTAAATCCGTAATTTTCCTCTAGTACTAAGAAGAAATAGGAAGCTTACTAGAGTTATAGTAGTTATATTATTAATACTAGTATAATATAAGTTTTAAATACAGTTAATTTATATAATTTAGATATATATAAAGTACTTCCTCTAATCTAGCCCTATATTCTATAACTATATTATACTTACTAATTCTTACTAAGTACTAATACTTTTAATTATTAATAAGACTTAGTTACTTATTAGAATTACCTAGTTAGTACTAGCTCTATATAGTTATATTATAGCTAATTAATAGGACTTATCTCCTATTAGTTCTATTACCTAGTATTTCTAAAAGTTATTAAATATATATTTAGTAACTTATAATATTATTTCAAGCTCTAGGGCTAGTATATAAGTGTACTAGTTATATATATATAGAATATATATATTTTTATAATATATAAGCTCTCTAGTTTATAAATATATATTAAGATAAGTTAGAGATAATATAAATATATTAAGTAATTATAAGTTATTATAAGGATTATATATAAAATAAAATAATTACTAATTATTATATTATATATTAGCTTTAATTATAGTAGTTTATATATCTATTAATTAAATACTAGTAGCTTATAAATTATTAAAGCTTCTCTACTAAAATTAGGTAGTAATAGACTAAATATATTAAGTTAGTACTTTAAACTTAAATTAGATACCTAACTTAAGTCTTAGTAACTTAATACTAAAATCTAGTACTAAGTATTAGAATTAGTACTAATAGTTAATACTAAGTATCTAAGTTAGTACTTAAGTAGGTACTAAGTATTAGTATTAAAGTATTAACTTAAATTACTAAGATATTTTCTCTAGTAATATTTAATATTTTTAGAAGTATTTTATTATAACTAATTTATAATATAGAAAGAAGATATATTCTTTATATATAAGAAATCTATCTAAGTATATAAAGTATAAAAGCCTTTTATAAGAAAGGTATACTAGATATATAGTACTATTAATAATAGTAATAATAAGTAATTACTTATAGTAAATACTTACAATAAATAAAGCTATTATCTTAATAACTATATATTATAAGTAGATATATCTTAATTAGAAGTAGACTAACCGTCGAGTTAGGTTTTAGTACTATAGATTAGTACCAACCCGAATACTTGGTACCTACTTCCAGTACCAACCTGAAAAGCCCTCGGTACCTTGGCGAGTCGGGTTAGACCGACCCGACTCGCTAAGGTATCGCCAAGACGCCAAGCCGCTAATAAACTAGCTAGAAAGCCTAGATTTTCTCTAAAATTAGTACTATTCTAAAAATAAATTATTTTTTAATTATAATTTTTATAGCCCCCTTAATTCCCTAGGTATATGCATTACCTTTTTATATTACCTTATTTACTTAAGGGTATTACCTAGGTAATAATAATAATAATGCTTAGTAATATAGTAGTAAGCTATATATATAGTACTAAATACTACTATAAATAGAAAATATTAGTAGTATTATAGTTATTATCCCTATAGGAATAGTTAATTAGCTATTACCTTTCTATATTACCTTATTTACTATTAAGAATTACCTATTTAATAATAATAATAATACTTAGTAATATATTAGTAAGTTATATATATAGTATAGAATATTATTATAAATTAAAAATATTCCTAATATAATATTCCTAATAAAATAGTATAGGCGGAACTAATATCTTAGCGAGTCGAGTTAATACTTTAGTACTAATACTTAGTACTACCCTATAGTATTAACTCAAATACTCGGTACTAACTATTAGTACTAACTTGAATACTTAGGCTAGGAATGTAGTATTAACTCGCTAAGAGTCGAGTTAGGTACTTAACTCGAGTTCGAAGTACTAACCTAACGCGGTTAATCTAATTAGAAGTACTTAAAGTAAAAAAGAGATAATTATATAAGGTAAGAAATTTTACCTATATATTACTATTACTAACCTATCTTCTAGCTCTTATATTAGGTATATTTACCTCCTTATATACTTAGATAAGGTCTAGTATATTTAATAGGTAATAGTCTAATATCTATTAGTTATCCTTAAGTCTATATTTTATCTATCTAGCTAGCTACGAGGTAGACTAACTATAGTTATAATAGATATAGTATTTCTATAAGAGGCATTTAATTTCATATTAAATATCTCTATTAATAATAACTAGAGGAGTAGGTAGGTAGTAGTATTTATATAAGTTATCTACTAGATTAATAATAAGTTTAAGATGGGCTATTAAGATAATATTATATATATATATTATATCTAGTAGTTCTAACTTATAAGCTAGACGACCTACTTAATTAAAGACCTTAAAAGTAGACTAACTATAAGGAATTAAATTTAGAATTAAATTTATAAAGTTATATAATACTAAACTTATATAAGATATAAGCTAGTTATAAGTAGTTTAATAATTTAAGTTAATACTAAAGATAACCCTTAAGTACTAAAGAAATAGTTAGTCTACTTAAAAGGTCTAATAAATTAATTCTACTTCGATATATATTAAAACTTTATACTAACTAGTTAGAGTTCTATTATATATCTAAGTATAACTATATATTATAAAGCTAGTAGCTTACTAGGTTCTTAATAAGGTTTAGTAAGTATTAAGTAAAGTACTTCTAAGTAACTACTCTCTTTAATAATATCTTTTTATAATAATCTTATAATTTAATAGATTTACCTTCTAAGAATTATATAGCTTAAGTAATCTTTATAAACTTAGTTAGGAATTTATTAGATATTAATTAGAATATAATATTTATAATATAATACTATTTTTTATACTTATATATATTCTTTCTATTATAAAAGGGTAAGTCCTTAAGCTTTAAGTAGCTCTTAGAATATCTACTACTAGGCTCTTCTAACTAGCTTTTAATAGACTAACTTAGTATAAAACTATTAAAGATAGAGCCTATCCTAATATATCTTATATATTAATACTCTTATTTAGAAGGTATTAATTCTTTACTAGGCCTAGTCCTAACCCTTATTATATCCTACCTAATAATCTACTAGTAATCTAATATAAATCTAGTATAACTGCGTCTACTTCTACTTATAATTAAGCTACTCTTTCTTAAATACTTAAAAACTTTCTTTCCCTTATTAACTACTCTTCTTTAACTTTAATAGTAGTAATAAGTTTAATAAGTATAATAGTACTAGTAACAGTCTTATCTAAAATTCTATTACTAAGTATATTATTTATTACTTTAATATCTCTTATATTAGACTTTAATATTATATTAAATTTATTATAATAGACTTCTAATATATTTTTATCTTATTTAATATTAGATATCTTATATTACTATACTATTATAATCTAGACTATCCCCCTTTAAAGGAGAGAGATTAGAACTATTAGGAACTAAATTAAGAGCTAGTTCCTAAGGGCTAGAATAGATAGTATAAACTACTAATAAGTAGGTAGTATTATAAAGGTAGACTTAATACTCTAATAACTTTATAGTTATAAAAGAACTAGTCTCTACCTTCTAGAGAGGTAGAGGGAGGACTAATTAAATACCTCTTAAGGAAGCTACTTAGCCTCTTAAATATCTAGATAAAAGGATATCTATTAGAATAATAAGAAGTTAAACTAATACTACTAGAATATTACTAGTAAGTTATAGTTATACTAGCTAGATATATAAGATATCCTAATAATATTATAACTAATTTATAATATAGAAAGAAGATATATTCTTTATATATAAGAAATCTATCTAAGTATATAAAGTATAAAAGATTTTTATAAGAAAGGTATACTAAGTAAAAAGTACTATTAATAATAGTAATAATAAGTAAATACTTATAATATATTTCTTACTATATTCTCTAATTTTTTCCCCTACTATTATTATTATTATTATTATTATTATTATTATCTAAAGAATTCTTAAGTAAATAAGTAGACTAACCGCGTTAGGTTCGTACTTTAAACTTAAGTTAGATTCCTAACTTAACCCTTAGCGAGTTAATATTAAATTCCTAGCCTAAGTATTTAAGTTAGTACTAATAGTTAGTACTAAGTATTTAAGTTAATACTATAAGGTAGTACTAAGTATTAGTACTAAAGTATTAACCTAACTCGCTAAGACTTTAGTTTTAGTAAGGGTATTTTACTAGACTATAATATTAGAAATACTTTATAGTAATATAAAAAGGTAATATAATTATTTAATAGTTATTAGTAGATAGTCTATCTATCTATCTAGTTAGATATCTCTATAATCTTATACTTATAACCCTTTTATTTATTACTATCCTCCTTACTATTATTATACTTACTATTATTATCCTTATTATTACTACTAGTCTTACTAGTATCTTCTAGCTTATATTTCTTATCCTCTTCTTTATCCTCCTTAGTAGTATACTTAATTTCTTTCCTATTAGTACTAACTTTAATTAAGATACCCTCCTTATCTTAATTCCTCTTTATAA